>JAEEGL014407219.1_pt1 | contig 10826 bp, 6 predicted proteins | sample 9134231 | NCBI WGS metagenome assembly JAEEGL01 (sample SAMN16246548, study PRJNA631951) | gut metagenome | biome: gut microbiome; feature: rumen; material: fiber-attached | host: Bos | place: Iran: Karaj | collected 2018-10
AGGTATTTCTGCCATGATGCACGGATACATGGCATTCGGTCCTAATGGTATCGCTTCTAAGGGAGCACCCGTAGGCGAAGAGGAGAAGATTCTCGTTCCTTTCCGTACATGGCGTAACACCAATACAGGTGCAGCAGCAGCAAAACTGTCTGAGCTCTTCAACTACAACATTCCTCTGCGCTGGAGTATCTCACACCTGTATCAGTGCATCCTTGACAATGAGGAGCATGTGAAGGATATCACATACCTCACAACTCTTGCAGGTTACATACACTGGCGTCTGACAGGAAAGAAGTGCCTCGGCATCGGTGATGCTTCTGGTATGATACCTGTTGACCCTGACACGAAGAACTACAACGCCACAATGGTGAAGAAGTTCAATGACCTCGTTGCTGACAAGGGTTACCCTTGGAAGCTCGAGGATATTCTTCCTGAATGCATCGTTGCCGGTCATCCAGCAGGCTTCCTCACAGAGCATGGAGCAAAGCGTCTTGATATCTCAGGACACCTGAAGCCTGGTTGCCCACTCTGTCCTCCAGAAGGTGATGCAGGAACAGGCATGGTTGCTACAAATGCCGTTAAGCAGCGTACAGGTAACGTATCAGCCGGAACTTCAAGCTTCTCTATGATTGTGCTTGAGAAAGACCTCTCTAAGCCATCTGAGATGATTGATATGGTAACCACTCCTGACGGTTCTCTCGTGGCTATGGTACACTGTAACAACTGTACTTCCGACATCAATGCATGGGTAAAGTTGTTCAAGGAGTATCAGGAGTTGCTTGGCGTACCTGTAGATATGAATGAGGTATATGGCAAGCTATACAACAATGCCCTTAAGGGAGATGCTGACTGTGGAGGCGTACTGGCATACAACTATATCTCAGGCGAGCCTGTAACAGGTCTGCAGGAAGGTCGTCCTCTCGTTGTACGTTCTCCTAACGACAAGTTCAATCTTGCTAACTTCATACGTTCTAACCTTTATGCTACCGTTGCCGTACTGAAACTGGGCAACGACATCCTCTTCAAGGAGGAGAAGGTAAAGGTTGACCGCATTACAGGTCACGGAGGTCTCTTCAAGACCAAAGGCGTAGGACAGCGTATTCTGGCAGCTGCGCTCAATTCTCCTATCTCCGTAATGGAGACTGCAGGTGAAGGCGGTGCATGGGGAATAGCACTCCTCGCAGGATACCTTATCAATAATAAGGAGAATCTGAGTCTTGCCGACTATCTCGAGAAGATAGTATTCGGAGGCAATACCGGTGTGGAGATAGCACCTACTCCAGAAGACGTTGAAGGCTTCAACCGTTACATCGAAGTTTACAAATCTGGTCTCGCTATAGAACAGGCCGCAGTCAACAACAAGAAATAATTCTAATAATATAGTAATAGTTATGAATGATATCAAAGTTTTAAATCACGCAGCAGATAACATCCGTATTCTTGCAGCCGCAGCAGTAGAAAAAGCTAAATCAGGACACCCAGGCGGTGCGATGGGTGGTGCTGACTTCATCAATGTTCTTTATTCAGAGTATCTCACCTACGACCCAAAGAATCCTGAGTGGGTTGGTCGTGACCGTTTCTTCCTCGACCCCGGTCACATGGCACCAATGCTGTATTCTCAGCTGTGCCTTGCAGGTAAGTTCACTCTCGATGAGCTGGCACAGCTGCGTCAGTGGGGTTCTCCTACTACCGGTCACCCAGAGTTTGAGATTGCACGCGGTATTGAAAACACTTCTGGTCCTCTTGGACAGGGTCACGTTTTCGCCATCGGTGCTGCTATTGCTGCAAAGTTCCTTGCTGCACACACTGGCAACCCAACATTTGCAAAGGAGACTATCTACGCATACATTTCTGACGGTGGCATAGAGGAAGAGATTTCTCAGGGCGGTGCACGTGTGGCATCAGTTCTCGGACTTGATAACCTCGTAATGTTCTATGACTCTAACGACATCCAGCTCTCTACAGAGACAAAGAATGTCATGAACGAAGATACAGCTGCCAAGTATCGTGCTCTCGGTTGGGAAGTAATCGAGATTAACGGTAACGACGCTGCTCAGATTCGCAAGGCTATCGAGCAGGCTAAGGCTGTCAAGGGCAAGCCTGCCCTCATCATCGGTAAGTGTATCATGGGTAAGGGTGCCCTGAAGGACGACGGTTCTTCATACGAGGCTAACTGCAAGACTCACGGTGCTCCTTTGGGCGGTGAAGCATTCAAGAATACTGTTAAGAATCTTGGTGGCGACCCAGAGAATCCATTCCAGATTTTCGATGACGTCAAGGAACTCTATGCTAACCGCGCCAAGGAGTTGGAAGGCATCTGCGCTGAGCGCTATGCTGAGGAGAAGGCTTGGGCTGCTGCTAATCCAGAGAAGGCTGCACAGCAGGCTGACTGGTTCGCTGGCAAGGCTCCAAAGATTGACTGGTCTAAGGTTCAGCAAAAGGCTAATGACGCAACACGTTCTGCATCTGCAGCATGTCTGTCAGCCCTTGCAGAGCAGGTTCCAAATATGATCTGTGCTTCTGCCGACCTTTCTAACTCTGATAAGACTGACGGCTTCCTGAAGAAGACTCACGACCTCACAAAGGACGACTTCTCAGGTGCATTCTTCCAGGCAGGTGTTGCAGAGCTCACAATGGCATGCTGCTGCATCGGTATGGCTCTCCATGGTGGTGTCATCCCTGCTTGTGGTACATTCTTCGTATTCTCTGACTATATGAAGCCAGCTGTACGTATGGCAGCCCTCATGCAGCTTCCAGTTAAGTTCATTTGGACTCACGATGCATTCCGCGTAGGTGAGGATGGTCCTACTCATGAGCCTGTAGAGCAGGAGGCACAGATTCGTCTCATGGAGAAGTTGCAGAACCATGCAGGCAAGAATTCAGTTCTCGTATTGCGTCCAGAAGAAGCTAAGGAGACAACAGTAGCATGGGCTATGGCTATGGAGAACACCGATACTCCTACAGCTCTCATCTTCTCTCGTCAGAATATCAACGACCTGCCTGAAGGTAATGACTACGAGGGTGCTCGCAAGGGTGCTTACATCGTTGCAGGTTCAGACGAGAATCCGGATGTAGTATGCGTAGCTTCAGGTTCTGAGGTATCTACCCTCATAAGCGGTGCAGAACTGCTCCGTAAGGACGGTGTAAAGGTACGTGTCGTAAGTGTTCCTTCTGAGGGTCTCTTCCGCACTCAGCCTATTGAGTACCAGCAGAGTGTAGTTCCAGCAGGAGCCAAGGTATTCGGTATGACAGCCGGTCTGCCAGTAAACCTCCAGGGCTTCCTCATCGGTGCTGATCCTAAGTCTAAGATTTGGGGTCTCAACAGCTTCGGTTTCTCTGCTCCTTACAAGGTGCTTGACGAGAAACTCGGCTACACTGCAGAGAATGTTTATAACCAGGTAAAGGCAATGCTTTAACGGTGAATAATTAACAATGAACAATTAACAATGAACAATTAACAATTAACAATTGGCTAACGCGATGTCACTATTGAGTTACAAAATGCAAAACAAGCCGCATGGCTATTGTTAATTGTTAATTATTAATTATTAATTCGAAAACTATGGCAAGTAAAATCGTAGGAATAGCCAGCGACCACGCTGGCTTTCCTCTCAAGCAGTTTGTTCTCCAGTATCTTGAGGAGAAAGGCATAGAATATAAGGACTTCGGAACATACAGTGACCTCTCTTGCGACTATCCCGACTTTGCTCATCCTCTTGCTGAGGACATCGAGTCTGGTGTTGTAGGTTGCGGCATCGGTATCTGCGGTTCTGGTGAAGGTATGGCAATGACCCTCAACAAGCACCATGGTGTGCGTGCTGGTCTGTGCTGGTCAAAAGAGATAGCACATCTCACACGTCAGCACAACAATGCCAACTGTCTCGTTTTGCCCGGACGCTTCATCACAAATAAGGAAGCTGCTGAAATCATCGATGAGTTCTTCAATACTCCATTCGAGGCCGGACGCCATCAGCTGCGCATAGATAAGATGTAATTCTACAAAACTGATATCATAGCACGTTGCATACCATGCATCGTGCTATTTTTATAATTATGAATTGTGAATTATGAATTCTCAGATATCTTTCGACCGATTGCGTCACGGCATAGGTGCTGTCATGGGACCTTTGTGTGCCCTGCTAATATGTTTAATTCCTATCAGCGGTATTTCTGAGCCTGCCCATCACTTGCTTGCCATAATGTCATGGGTAGCAATCTGGTGGGTCACCGAGCCTGTCCCCATCCCTGTCACTTCGCTGCTGGGCCCTACCCTGTGCGTCCTTACGGGCGTTGCGTCCATCAAAGACACTTTCGCAGAGTTTGCCAACCCCATGATCTTTCTGTTTCTGGGTGGCTTTCTGCTGGCAAAGGGCATGATGGTCAACGGCCTCGACAAGCGCATGGCCTACGGCATCCTTTCCATGAAGTGGGTCGGCGACTCTCCACGTCGTATCTTCCTCGCTATCGGTCTAGCATGTATGCTGTGCTCTGGCTGGATAAGCAATACCGCCACAGCAGCCATGATGTTTCCCATCTCCTTGGGACTACTTGAGGCTATTCGCCAAATGATGACCAACAATGGCAAGATTATCGACCTTTCCAACTATAAATATGCTACGGGACTTATGCTGATGACAGCCTATGCGTGCAGCATCGGTGGTGTAATGACACCAATCGGCACCCCACCAAACATCATCATGCTGGGCTTTATCACCCAGCTGGCACCAACGGCACCCGAAGTATCGTTCTTCCAATGGATGATATGGGGCTCGGTGGCAATGATAATCTACTTTGTACTGGCCTATTTTGTGTTGATGCGCATGTTCCCTGCTGACGTGGAGCATATTGAGGGAGCACGTGAATTCATAAACGACTATGTCCGTTCCCTCGGCAAGTGGACAAGGGCTCAGAAAAATACCCTCTTTGCCTTCAGCGTAGCCGTCGTGCTATGGGTATCTCCCAGCATAATCTCTATCATCTATGGTCCCGATTCCGATGTCATGAAGTCCTATGACAGTCACTTCCCTGAAGCAATTGCTGCCATGGTAGGCGGTCTGCTTTTGTTCTTCCTGCCCGTAGATATCAAGAAGGGCCAGATGACCATGACGTGGAAAGAAGGTATGGAAGGCGTTGAATGGGGCACCCTGCTGCTCTTCGGCGGTGGTATGGCATTGGGAGGACTGATGTATTCCACCGGACTTTCACAATGGGTAGGACATGGAATCAGAGATGTCCTTGGCGGCAATCCGTCAGAATGGGTTTTCGTGGGTGTATTCTGTGTTGTGACGCTCCTGCTCTCGGAGATCACCTCTCATACGGCATCCATCAACCTGATTGGCCCTATCGCCATCAGTACCGCCGTATCAATGGGTTTCAGCCCAATACCTCTGGCAGTAGGCCTTGCCCTGTCATCATCACTCGGCTTCATGATGCCTGTCTCCACACCGCCTAACGCCATTGTCTATGCATCGGGCTACATACCCATAACAAAGATGATAAAGTCAGGCTTCTTCATCGACCTCGTCGGCATTCTTTTGGTAACCATCCCCGTCGTGATGCTCCTCGTAAAGTTCGTGATGGGAGTGTGATGGGGAAAAAGTTTTACTTTGCACTCGAAAAGTTCATACAAGGACTAACCAAATAATTGCTCTATCATGCTTAAGGAATATTTAGAACGGGCGGGATATTATTTCAATCTGAAGCCTAACATGGAGGAAGAGGAGGCTATTGTAGCCCAGATTTCAGAGGAGGTGAGTTTTAAGGGAGCCAACCTATGGGTGCTTATCTTTGCCATCTTCATTGCTTCGCTTGGACTGAACGTCAACTCTACGGCTGTTATCATAGGCGCCATGCTTATATCTCCGCTTATGGGTCCAATCGTTGGCATGGGACTGGCTGTGGGTACGAACGACCTGGACCTGCTGAAACGTGCACTGAAGAATTTTGGAGTAGCCACGCTCATCAGTGTGCTTACGGCGACTATATATTTTCTGATTACTCCTATCAGCGAGGCTCAGTCGGAGCTGCTGGCCCGAACGTCACCATCGCTGTACGATGTTCTAATAGCCTTCTGCGGTGGTGCTGCGGGTATCATAGCAGTTTGCACAGGAGGCAAGGGAAATGTCATCCCGGGTGTGGCTATTGCCACTGCCCTGATGCCACCACTCTGCACCGCCGGCTTCGGTATAGCCACAGGCCATCTGTTGTACTTCCTCGGCGCCTTCTACCTGTTTTTCATCAACACCGTCTTCATAGCTCTTGCCACATACTGCGGCGTGCGTCTGATGAATTTCAAGAAGCAAGAGCACAAGAATACAGTCAAGGCGCGACGCATACTTACAGGTATCGTAATAGTTACCATGCTTCCGGCCATCTTCCTGACGCTCAACATCGTGCGGCAGAGTATCTTCGAGAACAGTGTGCGCAGATTCATCAAGGCCGAACTGACACAGCGCGGCACACACATCATATCGAGCGACATAGACGAGGACAGCCTGAAACTGCGCATTGTTGCCGTAGGACGTGAGATAAGCAGTGAGAAACAGGCTGAGGCCGAACGCCACATGGAAGGATATGGATTGGAAGACTTTAGCTTGCGCATCATACAGGGCTCACAGAGTGACGATGTGCTGATGCTCAACGAAAAACTGACGAACCTCACTTCTACCAATATGGTAGAACAGCAGAAGGTGGCTGATTTATCGAACGAGAACACACTCCTGAACAAACAGCTGTACGAATACAAGCGCTATGAAACCATTGCCAACGACATCCGCCCGGAAATGGCCACGCTATTCCCAAAGGTAAGCAGATTCTCAATAGCAAGGGTTATAGAGTTCAGTTGCGACTCCACCGAAAGCAGTTCTTTCGTATCAGCGGTTATACAGCCACATGATGGCATGCAACTCTCAAAAGATGAAACCCAAAAACTGCATGACTGGCTGAAGACCCGAGTAAAGACCGACAGCCTCGTTGTGATACAAAAGGAGAGCAGCTATTAAAATATAAAATGAAACGAGAAGTGACTGTCTTCACTTCTCGTTTCGTTTGTCAATGAATTTATAGCCAGAGAACCGGGCTTTGGGGAATTGGAAGAGGCTGTCGTCAAGGTCACCGGAACGGAAATTAGAGACATCAATGTTTGCCCAAAGAAAGGCGACTTTAATCTTCAGATGCTTGGGAGCGCGAGTGTGCTTGTCAAGCAGCACGCGGGCTTCCTTTACGCCGTCAACGCCTTTCTTAGCTTTCAGAGTAATAACATAACCGTCGTTCTCGCTGGCGATACTATAGTTATAGTCGTCGGGTCTGAACTTGAACTTATCCTCGTACTTACTCTTCTTTTTGGAAGAAGCATTGTATATCTCAACTGTTTTCTTCTTCTCCTTGGTATAATAGGCAGTGACACCGTCATTCCACCCCAGACTATTCTTTGAGACAAACCTGCTTTTTTTGCCTTTATACCACACAGTGCCTTCTGTCTTATACAGTCCGGCGATATTTACGCGATAATGCATGGTTGCGCCTCCCTCACTGAATGCGCGATTATATGTTTCGAGAAACATGTGCTTTGCCTGACGGGCATTGGGAGTGTCCTGAGCAATGACGCAGACACTTATTGCCAACATGGCAAAGAGAAGTATTATTTTTGCTTTCATCATTATAAATTACGTATTTTCCACTCTTTGGGATAGAGGTTATTTGCACGAGTACCAATATTCTTGACAAAGCCGAGTGGAAGCTTTTCGTATGTTACGACAACATGACCTCGCGGGGTATCCGGAGGTAGCACAATGGCTTCACGGCGGAGATAGCGCAGGGCATCTTCGCGGGTAAGCTCGACACGAGGGAGTGAAGATGGAAGATGGAAGATGGAAGATGGAAGATGGCTGATGGCTGATGGAAGATGGAAGATGGAAGATGCTTCTTCCTTGTTTCCCACGATTTCGAACAGCGGACTGCGGAGGGTTCTGAGGGCCTTGGGATTTGGTTTGGTCTTTATAATATCGTCGGAAGTCTTACGAAGGACGGCCATAAACAGACCCTCTCCCCTATCAACGCCAGGAATGAAGCGTTTGGCTGGCATGAGGATTTCTGCCCCGAGGTTATCTATAATCCACTCTATATTTTCCTCGTCTTCGTGGCGATTGAATGTGCATGTGGAATAAATGAGTATGCCGCCAGGTTTCAGGCACGGCCATATATCGCTGACGATACTGCGCTGCAGCTGCTGACATTTCATAACATTCTGCACACTCCACTCCTTTATAGTAGCAGGGTCTTTACGGAACATACCCTCGCCGGAGCAAGGTACGTCGGTAAGGATGAGGTCAAATAGGATGCCTGCCTTCTGATAGTCACGAGGGTAGTTGTTGGTGACTGCAACATGTGGATGACCCTGCTTCTGCATATTCTCCAGGAGGATGTTGGCACGCCTATGGTCAGGCTCATTAGAATAGAGCATGGCATCGTCAGGAATAGCGGCCCTTAGCAACGTAGATTTACCGCCAGGAGCAGCGCAAAGATCTAATATAATTGAAAATTGAAAATTGAAAATTGAAAATAACTGGCGCAATATTTCATCGAGGTACATCGACGAGGCTTCCTGAACGTAGTATGCCCCGGCATGGAAAAGCGGGTCGAGAGTGAAATTGGGACGCTCGCTGAGGTAATAGGCATTACGACAGTGAGGAACGGGAGATGTCAGAGGGAAGATGTAAGATGTAGGATGTAAGAGGGGTTTGAAGGGGTTGAGGCGAATGGATACAGGGGCAGGCTCTTCAAAGGATTGAAGATACTTCTGCCACACCTCTTCACCGAATAGTTCACGGGTATAGGTGACGAATTCCTTTGGAAGTGAAGAGTGAAGAGTGAAGAGTGAAGAGTTATCCATAAACCGTAAACTTTTTAAAATTCAAAGTAGAACTCATCTTCTGACTTCGTCTCTTCTACCTTCGGCTTGCGCGGCTTAGGCAGATTCTTAAGGTTACCTTTTTCGTCAAACATATTATAGGTGGTGCGAAGCACCTTGAACTCCGTACGTCTGTTCAGAGCATGCGCCGTCTCCTGCTCAGCAGGTTTCAGATTGTTTATGAATTCCTCTGTCAGCACATCGCCTTCCTTAAGCCAAGGATAGTGGTCAGCGACTTTCCTACGTATGCGCTTCGGATTCTCCTCACCATATCCCACCGGAGTTAAGCGGTCGGGAGCGATGCCCTTGCTAATAAGATAGTTCACAACAGACTCGGCACGCTGCTGGGAGAGTTTCTGATTGAACTCATTGGAGCCTCTGAAGTCGGTATGCGCAGACAACTCAATAGTAATGTTGGGATTGTCGTTGAGCATAGTAACAAGTGAGTCAAGAGCCGCAGCGCTGGAGGGCAGCAGACGCGCCTTGCCAAACTCATAGAAAATATTGTCTATGAGCACAGGAACGGAAATATTCGCCAGCGGGAACAGCAGTTCATATATCTCTGACTCCTGTACATCTTTTGGAATTTTTATCTCCTCCTTATGATTAAGGAAGCCATTGCAGGTGCCAAGAAGGACATATTCCGTACCAGGTGTTGCAACAAAGTCGAAAGAGCCATCGCTCTTAACAAGCATGCGCTGATTGGTACCATCATCACCCACGATGAAAGCCTCGGCATCCTGTAGCTCATAGCCGTCAATCTCATATATCCAACCCTTAATCATCTGAACCACCTCTGGATTCTCGAACCACCAAATATGGTCGTTGCCCCTGCCATCGCCGCGAGAGGTTGAGAAATAGCCACGATTGAAGGCACCCTCGAAGGTCAGGCCAAAGTCATCAGCCATACTATTCAGAGGATAACCCGGATGTTCTAATTGTCCGTCAGTCTTATAAATATATACGTCTAGGCCTCCCATTCCCGGATGTCCGTCAGAGGAAAAATAGAAGTCACCGTTAGGACGGAACGTTGGGAACATCTCATTGCCGGGCGTATTTATAGGTTCGCCAACATTCTCTACTCCCATTGCTCTGCCGCCCACAAGACGGGTACGCCATATATCCAGGCCTCCTACCCCACCCGGCATGTCAGAAACAAAGTACAGCCACTCGCCGTCAGGAGATATGGCAGGATGCGCAAAAGCAGACAGTGTATCGCGTGTCAACTCAAAATCAGTTGGCTTTCCCCACGCAGCATCAGAACGGTTTGCAACCACAATCTTGGCATAGCGCGGTGCTGATTCCACGTAAGTACATTGCGTAAGGAACATCTGGCTGCCATCAGGAGAAATGTAGCAGGCACCCTCATCGAATGCGCTGTTTAGGCCTGAAGCGACAGGTTCTGGCTTGCTCCACTTTCCCTTGTCATCTTTTTCTGAGAAGAAGATATCTGCAGCCTTCATGCCAGTCACACCGCTCAGTTCATCGCCTTCGGCATCGTTGCGGGTAGAAGTAAAGAACAGTTTGTCATTATCCTCGCCACCAAGGCAGGGAGAATAGTCGTCACGACGCGAATTGAAGAAATCCATGCGCTTCACAGAATATGCAGAACCCTCCTGTTTCCATTCCGGAGCTTTCTGGGCTGAGATAATGCCATTATTTATAAGCACAGCACTCTGCTCTGCCGTCAAAACATTTTTCTGGTCGTAGAAAGTAGAAGTGTCGCAGGCAAGTGAGTCACGCAGCAATTCAAATTCGGCAAGGGCAGTTTTATACTCACCATTCTTCAGCAATGCCCTGGCGTATGTCAGACGGTCAGTTGCGGGAATGGTACCATAGCGTACGGCATTACGATAGCCACCCAGAGCCTTTGTCGTATTATTGATATGATTAAAACAGCGTGCCATCTTCAACGCCC
>JAEEGL015941017.1_pt1 | contig 10826 bp, 8 predicted proteins | sample 9134231 | NCBI WGS metagenome assembly JAEEGL01 (sample SAMN16246548, study PRJNA631951) | gut metagenome | biome: gut microbiome; feature: rumen; material: fiber-attached | host: Bos | place: Iran: Karaj | collected 2018-10
CAGCTGCTCTAGCCAACTGAGCTATGCCCCCAAAAAATGGAGCGAGCTAAGGGATTCGAACCCTCGACAACCACCTTGGCAAGGTGGCACTCTACCAACTGAGTTAAGCTCGCCCAAAAAGGATGCAACTACTTTAGCAAAACCCATGCGTTCTTTTCAACTTTTTTTTGCGGGAAGAGGTAGACGCCCAGGGGATGCCGGGAAGCTCCAGCCAGCTGTCGTGCGACCATCGGCACCGCCTGGCGCCACCTTGTGGCGGGAAGGGGGCGCAGGGGTGTGGGCCAGGCAGGGCGGAAGACCGCAGGGGACTCAGCGAAGTCCGCGCACCTCCATGTCGTCCTCGCCGAGGCCGAGGTAATGGCCGAATTCATGGAGGTATGTGACGCGCACCTCCTCGTCGAATGAAAGGCCCTCGTCGCGGCAGTAGTCCCTGATGTTGCGGAGGAAAAAGGTTATGGCGGGCGCCTCGGTGCATTCGGAGTCGCAGGGGTCGGCAAGCGAGCTGCCGCTGAAGAGGCCGAGCGAATCGGGTTCGACGCCGTCGCAAAGCCAGTGCGGGGGGATCTCGGCCGCGTAGAAGACGGGAACGCTTTCCGCAAGGGCGCGGAGATCGTCCGGCAGGGAGGCTACGACTTCGCGGACGACGGACTCGGCTCGTGCTGCAAGTGCATCCAGGGGGGTGGCGGGGGAAGCGTCCCGACTGTTTTTCCGTTTTCTCCTCATGGCTCGGGCGGGAAGAGCGCGAGGCAACGGCGCATGGCGCCTTCGAGTTGCGTACGGGTTGGAAATTCGAGCGCGATGGCGCCGCCAAGCGTCTCGCGGAGGAGCGGCTCCAGCAGGTCGCGGTCGCGGAGAAGCCCGCCGGAGAAGATGGCGCGACGCCCGCAGTCGTGGCGGGCATGGAGAGAGCGGATGAGTTCCGCCACGCGCCTGACGGAGGCGAGGACAATGGCGCGGGCGTCTTTGGCGCCGGCGCGGAGGGCTTCGAATGCGACGGGCGCAAAGGAGGCGATGTAGTCGGGGCCCTGGCGGTAGAAATCGCCTAGGAGGTCGATTGCGCGGCCGCCGAGCCGTTCCTCTGCGAGACGTACAAGGGGCGAGGAAGGCGAAAGGCCATCGTCGTATGCCAGGCAGGCGCGGATGACCTCGCGTCCGATATCGAAGCCGCCGCCAGCCGTGTCGAGCAGGTGTCCCCAGCCCCCTGCCCGGTGAAGTTGCCGGCCGTCGTAAGCGAAGACGGACGAGCCGGTTCCCATGATGGCGGCGATGCATTTGCCCGGGGACTCGGCGGAGTAGACGACGTCAAGGATGTCCGACTCGATGACGAGGCCGGGGTAGGCGGGGCGGAGCCTTTTCTCCATCTCGGAACCGCGATTTCCGGAAATCGCGCCAGCGAGTCCGGCAAAAAGACCGCGTGGTGGCGCGGAGCCGGAGGCGGAAAGTTCGGCGAGAACGTCCGCGATGACGCCGCATGCGGCATCGATGCCGACGCTGTTGGGGTTGCTGCCGCCGCGACGCGCCTTGCGAAGGATGACGCCATCGGACGTGAAGAGCGCGCCTTCGGTCTTCGTGCCCCCGCCGTCGATGGCGATATAGGTGGGGAGGGCCATTGGATCCGGCTAGTCGCGTTTGTGGAGGAGGGTTCGCTGCCGGTAGGTGTTGAGCGATTCAATTTCCTCCTCGATCTTTGCGAAGTTCACGCGCGGAAGCTCGGATTCGTAATGGACGTCGCCTGGATTGCGCAGGGCCAGCGAGAGGCGACCCTTGATCTGTTCGGCGAAGACGAGCATCTCGGCCTCGCGTGGCGTGACCTCAAGCGTCACCATGTTGTAGCTTCCGGCGCGGGAGGAGCCGGCGAGGGCGCTCTTGGCCGTTTCCGTGCCGGTCGCGAGAACGGAGACGTCCTGAATGATGGTGAGGGTGACGAGCTCCAGCTCGCCGGTGTGTTCGCGCGACGGGAAGGAGAAGGTGCCGATGACGTCGATATGGTCGTTCGGCCGCACCATGCCGCTCACGGCGGCGGCGCCGGAGACGTTGATCGACATGGCGCGGCAGCCGGGCTTGACATCCTCGGCGAGACTGCGGCTCCCGGGCGCGCCCCCCGCGATGTCGGACCAGAAGATCGGCGCCCCCTCGTCAAGTCGGTTCAGGATCTTGCGGTTGATGAGCTCGCGGTAGTTCTCCATGCGGACGGCGTCGTGGCGGAGCTGTTGCTCGACAACGGCCAGGTAGCCGATGTCCTGGGCCGTGATGACGCTCCCCGCTGGCAGGGGACGAGCGGCGACGACGATCTCGACCGTCCGGTACTTGCTTTTGAACTTGGCTATGGTCTCGCTGACGTCCCGGTGCTTCGCGCGCAAATACTGATGTGAGGAAAGCCGCGAAGATGCCGATTAGCACGGCCGCGACCAGGACGATTTTCTGTTTCATGGCTTGGCTGCTCCTTTCCCGGGGTTAGAAGGCGACGCTGATCTGCCAGCGGAAGAAGTAGGCGGTTCTGCCGGAGAGGTAGTAGTCGCCCGGATCGAGGATTTCGGCGAGGATGCAGCCGTCGGTCTTGCCGCAGCCGCTCTTCGATCCGGAAAGGAGCGGGAAGTTCCACTGCGTCGTGTAGAGTACGCCGCGGTTGCGTCCGCCGCCGGCGCCGTTGCGCTCCTCCGCATAGACCGGGCCGGCGGCGAGCGCCAGGGCGTGGCCCTCGTATTTCGCCTTGATGGTCGCACGGGGATGGATGATGTTGTTCCAGTTGCCGGCGCCCTCCGTGTCAAAGCAGTAGATCATGAGCTCGCTGATGAACGGGTAGCGGGAGAAGATCGGGTTGAAGGCCTCGTTGCGCTTCGTGTCGGGGTCGTCGCCGGAGAGGTAGAGGCAGTCGAGGCCGAATTCCAGTCCGGGGAACGCCGTGAGGGAACCTTTGGCCGAGGACGGCATCGTCAGCTCGTCCCATTTGAGGAACAGGCCCGCGTAGGTCAGTGTGGCGTCGATTCCGTCCGCATCGGCCGGGTCGAACTGCCGGGCGAACTCGAACTCGCCGGACAAGGCCTGGGAGAACTTCGGGCGCGCAAGGAATCCGGCCGTGTGGATGTCCGCGTTGGGAATTCTGGAGCCGTCGGCCGCGCGGGCGGTGGTCTCGTGCTTCCAGACGTAGTAGAGCGAGCCGGGCAGGGCGCCGTCGAAGAAGCTCCCGTTCAGGAAGATGCCCGCACCCGCCTCGTCGCGTCCGTCGACGGAGGGCGAGTAGCCGCGCAGCTGGCGGTGGACATGGCCCACGACGCACTCGTCCTCGTCCTTGTCGTAAACGGCGAAAAGATCGGTGGAGAAGTTTTCCGCGAGGGGCTGGTGGAGGAAGAGACCGTCGAAGAAGGTCGAGCGTGCCGCATCGAGGGCCGTGCCTTCGAAGATGAGGCGCCCGGAGCCCAGGAGGATGTCCTGGCGGCCGAGAACGAGCTTGGAGCCGTCGCCCGTGAGGTCGTGGAGCTCGAGGTTGGCGGTGTCGAGCGAAAGCTCGTCTGGCCATTTGAAGGATTCGGGACCGGCAACGGTGTCGTAGAACATGTGCATGAAGCGGACGTTGGCCGTCGCCCTGTCCGTGAAGTCGTAGGCGGCGAAGGCGCGCGAACGGAGGCGATAGGTGTTGTTGAAGCCGTTGCGCGTGACGAGTGGCGTCTCGGTGGGCAGGGGAATATCGTCCCATAGTTCCTGGCGGAGGCGGATGTCGCCTCCGTATCGGAAGGATGGGCGGGGGGCGCCGCCGGCCGGTGCGGCCGTGCCGGCCAGAAGGCCGGATGCGCACGCCAGAAGCAATGCGGGAAGACAGAAATGTAGATTGTGCATGATGAGAATGATAGCAGGTTTCAGGCTCCCGGGGTTGAGAATTAACACCGGGCCGCACGGAATCGCCACGCTGACGTCTGTACCGGGGGGATGGTCGATCCGTTTCCCGTCGGCCATGGCGGCGATTGGACGATGCCGGGGGAATTTTGGTATGATGAGGCGTTTCAAATGAGCGCACGCATCAAACTTGTCGCCTGCGACGTCGACGGGACGCTGGTCGATTCCGGAAAGCGCCTTCCTCCCGGCTTTCCCGAGGCCGTGCGGAAGCTGCGCGCCCGCGGCGTCCGCTTCGTCATCGCCAGCGGGCGCCAGTACTACAATGTCCTGAAGACTTTTGACGTGGTGAAGGACGACATCGACATTCTTTCCGACAACGGGGCCATGCTCCTCGACAGGGACGGAGCCTACTTTACGAGCCCCCTCGCCGCAGACGACGTCTCAGCCGTCTGCGCGGCCGTCGCCTCCCTGCCGACCGTCTCGGTTCTTCTGGCCGGCGTCCGCGCCGCCTACATGCGCGCGGCCACACCCTTCTGCACGGGCGAAGTCGTACGTTACTACGAGCGTCTCGTAATCGCCCCCGACGCCTTCCGCCTCGCAAAGGAGGACGTCGTCTGCAAGATCGCCCTCTTCGACGACGAAAGCTCGGCGAAGAACCTCGTCCCCGCCCTGGCGCCCTTCGCCGACCATCTCACCCCCAGCCTCAGTGGCGACCACTGGCTCGACATCATGAACCTCGGCATCGACAAGGGGTCGGGGCTCCGCATCCTCCTCGACCGTTTCGGCGTGAAGCCTGAAGAGTGCATGGCCTTCGGCGACTACGACAACGACATCGAGATGCTTCGTGCATGCGGCGAGAGCTACGCGATGGCGAACGCCACGGATGCCGTGAAGTCAGTATGCCGGCATGAGGCCCCGTCAAACGACGAGGCGGGCGTGATGCAGGTTCTCTACCGCGAGTTCCCCTTTCTGAAAGACTGACCAACCGACTGGAGACATTCCATGGCCGACACCTCCACCACCACGACGCGCACATCCTACGGCAGCCGGCTCGGCTCCTCCCTCAAGGGCATCGGGATGGGCTTCGTCGTCTTTTTCGTCGGATTCCCCGTCCTTTTCTGGAACGAGGGCCGCGCCGTCAGGCGCACCCGCTCCCTGAACGAAGGGGAGAAGACGGTCGTCCCCGTCGAATCGAACGCCGTCGACCCCGCGAACGAGGGCAGGCTCGTCCACTTCGCGGGACGCGCCGTGACGGACGCCGTCCTTGTCGACCCGGTCTTTTGCGTCTCCGTGACGGGCGACCTCCAGCTCGTCCGCAGGGTGGAGATGTACCAGTGGACCGAGGAGGTCCGCGAAGAGACGAAGAAGAACGTCGGCGGCTCCGAGACGACGAAGACCACCTACACCTATCGGAAGGAATGGCGCAACTATTTGGTGGACTCGACCAAGTTCGAGCACCCCAAGGACCACGGCAACCCCGTGGACTTCGCCTTCGCGGAGGCGTCTTGGCTCGCGGAGGACGTGAGCGTGGGCGCCTTCGCCATTCCGGCGGACCGCGTCGGGTCGATCGGTGTGCAGAAAGCCATCTCAATCCCGGCTGACGCCGCCGTCCCGGCGTCACTGCCGACGAACGCGACGCGCCTGGCCCACGGCTGGTACATTCCGGCCAAGGTGGGCGGCGGTACGCCCCAGGCGCCTCAGGTCGGGGACGAGCGCGTGACCTTCGCGCACGTCCCGCAGCAGGATGTCTCCTTCGTGGCGAAGCAGATTGGCTCGACAATCGCCGCCTATCTTGCCAAAAACGGTCCCGTCTTCCTCCAGCAGGACGGCATCCGCTCGGCCGACGAGATGTTCGCCTCCGCCCGCGCCAGCAACAAGATCGTCACCTGGCTCCTCCGTCTCCTCGGCTTCATCCTCCTTTTCGTCGGCCTCTCCGCCGTTCTCCGCCCGATACGCGTGCTCGCGGATGTCCTGCCCTTCCTCGGGAGGATCGTGGGCATGGGCCTCGGCTTCGTCGCCTTCGTCGTGGCGCTCGTCTGCTGGCTCGTGACGGTCGCCATCGCCTGGGTGGCCTACCGTCCGCTCGTCGGCATCCCGCTTCTTGTGGCGGCCGCCGCGCTCGTCTTCCACCTTGTGAAACGCTCGCGCGAAACCCGTCCGCAGACAGCCGGATGAGTTGGGTGCTCCCGCGCGAGGGCCGAGCCACACCGATTGACTCGGATGTCCGGTTTCCCGGTTGATCCGATGATGCCTGCGCGGGGCTGTCATCCGGTCGTCATCCAGCCGGGCATCCGAACAACCGGGCCGCCTGCGCCCCTGCCCATGTCCATTCCCCGCGTGTCGCCGAATCGCCGTTCCCGCAGGTGGGGGAAGTCGCCGTTAGGTCCGGGACAATGGTCCGGACGATGTCGCGGTCGGCGAAGGACGTTCCTGTCGCGGCCGCGGTGTTGCCGCGGATGTCGGCGGATGCCGCTGCGTTTCCCGTCCGCACTGTCCCAGCCTATTTGCCTGTCCTGCTTCCGCCATGCTTCGTCCTCGCCGTTCAACGCGGAAAAGCGCGCTTCGCGACTCGTTTCCGCCTGACGAAAACAATCCTTCGCAACGAGGTCGGAATTTATCGTCCGGGCCGCCAGGGAGTTGCGGTTCCCTGTTCGTCAATTGTCTTGCGGCGGCCGTCCCCGGCCGCCGCAAGTGCTCCGATGAAATTCCCGATGCCGAACCAGGCAGGCATTGCAGGGCAAATTAGCGGCGCGTCTGCAATCGCGGACAAGTCCCCGCGCTTGCGGAAAAGACTACTGGAGTTTAATTGGCACGATGCGCGTCGCGGTCAGGCGTCGGATGGAGAAGGTCAGGTTCTTCTTGTCCTTGACCTTGGCCAGGAAGTCCTTGGCGTCCTTCACGTCCTCGCCGTTGACCTGCGTGATGAGTTCCAGGGGCTTCAGGCCGGCTACTGCGGCGGGGCCGCCGCCCTTGATTTTGACAATGACGACACCGGGGGCGTCGTTGCCGAACTTGAAATACTTGCGCACTTCGTAGGTCATGTCCGCGACGGTGATGCCGAGGTTCTTGCTTCTCGTGCGCGGCGCGTTTCGGAAGTGGACGGGGGCCAGTTCAAGCATCGTCTTCGCCTCCATTCGGCGGCCGTCGCGAACCCAGGCGACGACGACTTCGGCGCCGACACCGAATTCGGTCATCGTCTCATTCACGCCCTTTTCGACATTCTCCCACGGCGTCGGCAACTGTTCTCCTGCCATTTCGGTGAGATTCTCGTCTTCGAACAGCTCGCCCCAGTCGATCATCGACCCGTAGTCGCCATCCATCGTGAGTTTCTGCTCGCGGGAACTCCCGGCGTGGCGCGCGGAGACGAGGATGTCGCCTACGCGGATGCCGGCGCGGGCAGCAGGGGAGTTCGAGGCGACGCCGATGACGAGCGGTGCCACGCGCGCATGGTTCCCGACATAGCCCCAGGCCTTTTTTTTGCGGACGATTTCGTCGCCGGCGGACTGCGTCTCGACGCCGAGCCACGCCGTACGCTTGCGGTCGTCGGCCTTGCGCGGGATGATTTCGGCGTCGTAGGCGGGCGCGTCAACCATCGCCAGCAATGCCGATCCCCTGGCGCCGAAGTGCTGCCGGTGGCGCGATTCCTTTCGCGGGTCGAGTCCGATGACCGTAATCGCGCCGGAGTCCGTGACGCGGAATCCAACGGAATTGTCATTGTCGTTGCTGCCGCTCCATTCGTTGAGCGACCAATACTTGGCCACGGTTTCGTTGCCATCCGTCCTCCCGTAGCCCCGCACTTCGTCCACGTCTGTTCGGAACTTGAGGTAGCCGCCTCTGTTTTCGACCTCCACGTCGAACTGACGTTCCCCGAAGAGCGCGAACGGGTTGCGGCGGTCGACGGGAAGCGGCTCCAACCCCTGGGGGATGCCTCCGGCGAACTTTGCCGCCATGGCGCCGAACCTGTCGTACGAGCCGACGAAATCAAGCGGAACCTTGCTCCCGTCCGGAAGCGTCGCCTCCATTTTGGCGAGACGCGCGGTCGCGCCGGGCGACAAGTTGACGGGAAGAATGACAACATCCTTCTCCAGCAGAATGCAGACGGTGTCCGTATCGTCCGCTGACGGCTCGTAGCCGTGCGCATCCTTCGGCCTGGCCTCAAGCTGGATGTGGACGGGCAGGATCGCCTTGGCGAGGCGTGCCTCAAGCGCCTTGATAGCTTCAAAGCGTGCAACGGCGGGCTTCCATTCCCACTTTTCCGGCGGGTCGAACACTTCGTGCCCCAGCTCGATCCAGCGCTGAAGGGCGATGGTGACGGGCTCGTCATCGTCGTTGAGCACGATTGTGTTCGGATTGCCCGTGTAGATGTCCTTGTCGACCTCCACGTGGTAGCGGAATTCGGTGGCCTTGCTCTCCGACATGCCGGCAATTGTCTCGCCGTTTTCGCGCACGATGAAAAAGTAGCGCGGGCCGGCAGACTCCTTTTCGGAGGTTTCGCCGCCTGGCGTGGAGCCGCCGGCGACGAATGACAGGGGCTTCGCCTTGGCGAGCGGCGCGGCCGCCTTCAGCACGATGGCGTCGTGTGCCGGGCTCCATTCGAGCTCCTCGGCCCCGACGGTCTCTCCTCCGCAGAGAATCTCTATGCGATCAATGAACTCGGGCGGAAGCGCCACGTCCTGCATCAGGACGCGGTCCCGGCCTATCAGGAAGCCCGCGAACTCGGCCGGAATGCCTTTGTCCGCGCTTACTTCGCGACGGTTGAAGTGCGTTTCGCCGCAGTTGGGGCATTTGTACGGAATCAGGAATGCCGGCTCCTGCCCGTCGCCGTCACGCTTCGTGTAGTAGCGGACTGTCGCCACCGAATCGGCGAATTTGGCCACGAGCGCCCGGTTGCGGGCGGCGATGGCGAGGGGCGTTTCACCGGCAAGGGCGGGCACGGCGCAGAGGGTGGCTGCCAGCGCCGCGAGGGTCGGGGATTTCACGGGGTTCATAGTTCCTCCTCGGCTTCAGGGTCTTTGCGGTAGTTGAGAATGAAGTTCATTGGGCGTCCGGCGCGCAGGATATCCACGCCGACCTGAGTCTTCGTGGCGATGTTCGTGATGGCTTCATCGTAGGCGGTCTGAAGGTCGGGGATGGCCTTGATTTCTAGCACGCCGACCTTTTTGACGATGTCGCGCCGCTTGAGGCCAGCGATCTCGGCGTTGCCTTCCCAGGAGACGGACGAAATGAAAACGCCGCCGTCGGGGGCGAAGAAGGCGAGGTCGGGCGTGTCGAAGCGGTTGACCTCCTTGGCCGTAAAGCCCCAGCGTTTGAACTCGACCTCCCTGCCTTCGACATTCCCCTTGCGGCGCGAGACGATCGAGACCTGGTTCGTCGCTCCGTCACGGACATAGTCGAAGCGGACGGTCTGGTCGAAAGGATGCCTGGCGAGGTCGCGGTTGAGAGCTGGAATGTTCTCCTGGAAAAGGGCTGTGACAGGCTTGCCGTCAATCGCGACGACGCGGTCGTTCGGCAGAAGGCCGGCCTCGCGGGCGGGTCCCTGCGGATCGGTGCCGGCGACGATCACGCCTTCCGACGCGTCGAAGGAAATGTCCTTGTCGAAGTCGCGGAGCGGCTGCCAGTCGATGCCGAACCAGGCCCAGTGGGCGTCGCCATGCTTGCGAAGGCGGGGAAGCAGTTCGAGAATCGTCGCGGAAGGGATGGTGAAACTCTGGTCGCCGAAGATGAAGCCGCGGGCGTTGATGCCGACGACCTCGCCGCGCGTGTCGACGAGCGGCCCGCCCGAATTGCCGGGCGAGATGGCGGCGTCCGTCTGATACCAGAGGGTGTAGTTGCCGGCGCCTTCGAGGTAGCGGTCGTTGCAGGAGATGATGCCGAGGGAGACGGAGCGGGCCAGCCCCCATGGCGCGCCCATCGCCAGGACGACCTCGCCCAGTCCGAGCCAGCGGTCGGAGAGGGTCGCCGCGCGGAATGCAGTCCCGGAAGGGGCATGAAGCTTCAGCAGCGCGATGTCGAGGTCCTTGTCCTGGCCGATGACTTCGGCGTCGTAGCTGGCACCGTCGGAGAGCTGGCAGCGGATGCGCGAGGCACGGTCGATGACATGGTGGTTGGTGAGAAGTTCGCCGTCTTCGGTGACGACGACGCCGGAGCCGGATGCCTGGATCTTCTCCAGTTTGCCGTCGTAGCGGTCCTCGGTGATGACGCGTACGTAAACGAGCGAAGGAAAGACGGCAGAAGTCGCCTCGCTCACCGTGTCGCGGAAGTCGATCACCTGCGTGGCGCAGCCGGAGAGAACTGCGGTGCAACAAACGAGAACAGTTCGAAAGGGGAAGCTTTGTGCAAACATGAGGAGAGTTTATCAAATGACAGCTGAAGATGCAATTCGAAGTCCAACGCCGCAGAGATTCTCAATGGGGGGGCGTCGTCGGCGGTACTGCCCGCGCCCGTCCGCCAGAGACAATTGCAAGGGGCGGTCGCATGCACTCCGGCAAGGAGGGCGCTGGTACGCCGACCACGGAAAAGCAGCGTGGGCTGGGAGCGCCCTGACCTCAGGCCGGGCAGAGAGCTTTGCCGAGTCGTTCCGTGGTTCGGTGCGCCAGCACTCAAACCTGCAGCAGCGGCATGGGAAGCCTCCGCCACCTGCACTTCGCCAACTGCTTGCAGACAATTAGCGATTGCCCGTGCATGCAACGATATGATACCATGTTCCCCGTGTCATCCCGCCGCCTTTCTCCGGAACGCGAGCAGGGTGGCGGAGACCCGATCCATGAACGCGAAACTATCCGAAACACTCAGGCGCGAAGGACAGGAACACGTCCTCCGCTTCTTCGACAAACTCGACGACGCCGGCCGCGCCGCGCTGCTCAAGCAGATTGACGGCCTCGACTTCGCCGCGATCAACCGCATGCGCGCCCTGCTTGCCGCGCGCGGCCAGGCCTCGGCGGCGCCGGCCGCCGAACCGGAACCCGCGCCCGTCGTCGAGTTCTCCGAGAAGGAGC
>JAEEGL016759959.1_pt1 | contig 10826 bp, 7 predicted proteins | sample 9134231 | NCBI WGS metagenome assembly JAEEGL01 (sample SAMN16246548, study PRJNA631951) | gut metagenome | biome: gut microbiome; feature: rumen; material: fiber-attached | host: Bos | place: Iran: Karaj | collected 2018-10
CATTGCGTGCCGCCACTCGTTGGTGCTTTGGGCATAGTAGTAAAGGCTTCGCACCTGTCCATAGGGAACACCTTGCTGCGGACGGTAATAGTCGCCCTCCTCGCCTTCGGGAATCTCGATGCCGCCCGACTGACGGCAGCAGCCGAAGAAAGTCTCCGTGGCAGGGTCAACGAAGCGTATGCCATCCACCTCCATGAAATAGTAGTGAAAGCCCACGACCAGCGGGTCGGTAACGGCCATGAAGCCGCCCTTGCCATCGGGTTGCATATCGTACTTCTTGTTGCAGATGTCAACAATCACCTTGTGAGCTTGGGGCGCATGAAGGTAGAAGTAGGCACGGCGTTCCTTATCGACCTTCGGGAACTCGTTGCCGGGGATGGTCGTCTCAGCGATGAAGGCATCTGCAGGCACTTCTATCGGCTTGGCAATCTCGATAAAGGGACGCTTTGGTTCGAAGCCTAAGAAGCGGGCGACAGCCTCACCATAACGGCAACCCAACTCGCGATAGCCGGCAGCGTCGAAGTGCAGGCGGTCAGGGCCGTTAGTGCAGTCGTCAGACGAAATGACCTGTGCCGTATGCAAGGTCTTAGGCAGTTCGTCAATTTGCTTCTTGCAACCGATGCAGACGCCTTGGCCTCCGGCCTGTACGATGTTTCCAGCATAGAGATTCACCTCTTCGGGCTTCAGGTTCAAGTCGCTGCAAAGGTCATCATAAACCTTCCTGACTTTCGCTGCCCACTCGGGGTCGCCGGTGTTCGACTCGCCCTGGTGCATCAGGATTCCTTTGATGACGCCATCTTGCTGGGCTTTCTTGGCCAAAGTCACCAATCGCTCATAGGGATTGTTGCCGTAGGCTTCGAGCATTCCCTTCATCCAGCCTGGTGCCTCGTTCGTCCTGTAGTCGTCTATCTTGTCCTTCATGAAGCCCTCTATCTTGATGCCGCCAATTGCCACATGGATTACACCAATCTTGATGTTCTCCGGCAGCGAAGCCACCAGCGTCCGGCCAAACCAGTCGGCAGGCGTCAGCCCTGTGTTGGGGCGGCAGAGGGGCGGCACAGCCTCGCACCATTCGCCCATCTTGCGGCCTCGCTGAGCATCATCTACAGCGGGCATGAGCAGGAATCGTGGCCCTGCGCTCTTCAGGTCTTGAGCCTCTGGCTTGGCGGCTCCCTCCATGTTTGACTGTCCGAAACACAGGAAGATGTAGAAGTTCTGGTCAACAGCCGCATGCACCTGTATAAAGGGCATAGCCATGAGCATCGCGAAAAGTAACTTTTTCATGTCTTTGATGTTTGTTTTAATTTGAGCACAAAGGTACGAAAAATATCTGAGACTGCCAAATGTTTTATCAACAATTTTAGTTGCAGTTTTTTTCTCTCTCGCGAAGACCGCAGACACATGCAGCTGTGTTGTCAAACGCACCGTAGTGTGTTTGCAATCGCAGCGTAGTGTGTTTGCATTTTCACCATGCTGCGTTTGAAACCTTTGCCCTCAGCATGAGGCCGTCTAACAAATCTAACAAATCTAACAAGGCCGCGAAAGAGAGAGAGCAGAGTCAAACTTGTTTGAGCTATGCCGAGCGTAAGCGGTCTCGACCAAAGGTCAAGCTAAAAAAGACACAGGGCATTTTTCCTATATATAAATTCAACTACTATACTTATTCTTATTATATACTATATATGGAGCCCTCTTTTCTCTCAAAAACTTGTGTTAGTTTTGTTAGATTTGTTAGAAATGTTAGAAGTTGTTTTGCAAGCCTCACAGATGGCCTCGACTGGCAGTCTAACAAATCTAACATTTCTAACAAATCTAACAAGTGGAAAAAAGAGAGAAGCTTCTGCCTTTATATGCCCATCAATGCTGGGCGAGTTGCTAAGCAATAGTTCTTAGCTTGTATTTTATTTTTTGCCGAAAGTTTGGAGCATTCGGCTTTTTTCCTTAATTTTGCAGCGGTTTAGAGCATCATTCTATGACAGTAGCGAGACACAGGCATATCATTCAGGCTATTACGGACAAGGCAAAAGCCATTGTGCCGAAGGGAAGCGAGATTATTCTCTTCGGGTCTCAGGCTCGTGGCGAAGCACGAGAGGATTCCGACTGGGACATTCTTGTGCTGCTTGACAAGAAGGAAGTTTCGCCGGCAGACATTGACGAGGTGGCATATCCTCTCAGAGAACTTGGATGGGACTTCGGTGAAACCATAAACACCATTTTATACACTAAAGAAGAGTGGAATCGTGATGTTGCCAGCCCATTTTACGAAAATGTTACGAGAGAGGGTATAAGGTTATGAGCTTAGTTGAAGACAGCAGAAAGGACATTGTGGCCTATCGCATTGAGAGGGCACAAACAGCTCTAGAACAAGCCAAGCTTAACTTCAAACTCAATTGTCTTGAGGTTACGGCGAACAGGCTTTACTATGCTGCATATTATGTTGTGTCGGCTCTGCTGATTGCAAATAAGATTCCAGCACACTCGCATGAAGGGAATGTCACTCAGTTCGGCCTGCACTTCGTGAAGACAGGCAAAGTGGACAGAGAAGATGGCAAGTTGTTGAGCCACCTGCTTACCATGAGGCTGAAGGGTGATTATAGTGACCGCTTCGGGCTGACTGAAGCAGATGTCCTGCCATATATTGGACTCTACCGAGGCATTCATTAAGAAGATGGCTGCATTGGCAGAGTTTTCGTTGACGATGTAAATAGTAAATAGTCAAATAGCAAATGTGATTATGAAGTACGGTTTTGACAACGACAAATACATCTCCATTCAGTCGCAACACATTCAAGAGCGCATTGCAAAGTTCTCGGGGAAGCTCTATCTGGAGCTGGGCGGCAAGCTCTTCGACGACTATCATGCCTGCCGCGTGCTGCCTGGTTTTCAACCTGATAGCAAGCTGCGGATGTTCCAGCAACTGAGTTCGAGCGCAGAGATAGTCATCGTCATCAGCGCCCTCGACATCGAGAAGAACAAGGTTCGGCAGGACTTGGGCATCACCTACGACGAGGATGTGCTGCGCCTCCGCACAGAGTTCCAGAAGCGGGGCTTCGTGGTGAACGGCGTTGTCATCACCCATTACAACGGCCAAAGCAGTGCCGCCATCTATCGCCGCCGCTTGGAACACCTCGGCATTCGTGCCTATTACCATTATAACATCGAGGGCTACCCCAACAATGTGGCTCTGATAAACTCCGAGGAAGGCTTTGGCCGCAATGATTATGTCGAGACCTCTCGGCCGCTCGTCATCGTGACAGCCCCAGGCCCCGGCAGCGGGAAGATGGCCGTGTGCCTGAGCCAACTCTATGCAGAACGCAAGCGCGGCATCGAGGCCGGCTATGCGAAGTTCGAGACTTTCCCCGTTTGGAACCTGCCCCTGAAGCATCCTGTCAACATCGCCTACGAAGCCGCGACTGCCGACCTGGGCGATGTGAACATGATCGACCCCTTCCACATGGACGCCTACAACAAGGTGGCCATCAACTACAACCGCGATGTGGAAATCTTCCCGGTGCTCAACACTCTTTTTGAGGGCATTTATGGCGAGTGCCCCTACAAGTCTCCGACCGACATGGGTGTGAACATGGTGGGCTTCTGCATTTGCGATGACGAGATTTGCCAGCAGGCCGGAAAAGACGAGATAATACGCCGCTACTATACAGCCCTGAACCAAATGGCCGACGGCGCTTGCAATGATGCTGAGGTGAACAAGATTGACCTGCTACTGAAGCAAGCGAAAATCAGTACCGACGACCGCCGCGTCACCGTCGAGGCCCGTCTCAGGAAAGAAGAATCGGGCGTTCCATCGTCGGCCATCGAGCTGGAGGACGGCACCATCATCACAGCTGCTTCATCCCCATTGCTTGGCACTTCGGCTTCGCTTCTGCTCAATGCCACGAAGCATCTGGCAGGCATCGACCACGGGCTGAAGCTCATTTCGCAGGACTTCATCGAACCGATTCAGCGCACAAAGATAGAATACCTGGGCGGACACAACCCGCGCCTGCACACAGACGAAGTGCTTGTGGCGCTCTCAGTTCTGAGCCGTCAGGACGAGAACTGCCGTCGTGCCCTCGCACAACTGCCCAGCTTGGCAGGCCTGCAAGCGCACACCACCATCATGCTCGGCGAGGTGGACAGGAAGATTTTCAGGAAGCTCGGCGTTGACCTCACCTGCGACCCTGTTAAGAAAGTCTGACCGCTTTGGGAAAACACCTGAAGCGAATCACTCAAATCGGTTAACCGACTTGCCCTAACCGCTTAACCGATTTGCCCAAACACCTTAAGGTATTTCACAAAACATCTTAAGGTATTTGATAAAATATCTGTGGATATTTGATTAGTACCTGTAAGCTACGCCAATGGTTGCGTAGATGGGGTACATCTTGAAGGTGATGGCTTCGAAGTCCCTACGCCAAATGTCCGTCAACCCCCAGTCAAGTTTGCCGAAGACATTCATGTGGCGCAAAGCCTTCCAATCAAAGCAAAACTCCATACCGACACTCAGCGGAACCATATTATCGGCGAAATCATCGGGATAAGGTGTCGGGTTTTCTCGCGACATTTTTATCTTCGTTCCGACAGGCGAGTTCTCGCGCAAATAGCCCACACCTTCGTCGTTGTCATAGACCTCGCCCAAGAAAGTCTGCTTGAAATAGTAACTAAGGTAAGGACCTACGCTAACGTTCCAACGGGGACTCATGCGCAAAGTGGCAAGCAAAGGAACGGTTATGCCCCACATCTCCGTAGTTGTAACGTTGGTTCCAGTGAAGTAGCCTTGCGTGACTTCACCTTCCTGCTCGAGCCAAACATAGTAGTTCTTGACATCGGCACTTGTATGGAAACCTTCCATGAAGAAGTGCGCACCAAGGCTTACGCCCCATCGCTTGTTGAACATACGATAGCCGTCGACGCCAATACTGAATCCATTCCTGGGACTGAAGGTATTGATTTTCCTAATTTCAGCAGGCAAGGGAATCGGTGTAGTACCACCGATGACGTAACCGGCACGGGCTATGAAGCCTCCAGCTGTGAGGCCTTTTGTGGGTCCCCACTTCTGCCAGGAAGCCTCCTTTTCAGTTTGAGAAAGTTTCCCGTTGACATTTATAGAAGCTGCGAAGAACAGGAGTAATATTAATGATTTAACGTATTTCATTTGACAATTATACTATTTGACGATTTTACTATTTGATGATTCTCTTCCCTCCCCTTTACAAAAGGAAGTCCGAAGTGGCTTTTATTCGCAGATAACTTGCAGGTTGTCCACGAACAGTTTGCTGCCGATGGCTCCCTTGAAGAAGCCTCCCTGCCAACTGCTTGCCAAGCTGATTATAATGCTGTAGCCCTTGTTCTCCAAGATGTCGGCATCAGGTTCTGTGCTGTACTCAATGGGGATGATAATCTCCTGCCATTGGCTCGTAAGGCCATGGATTGGAGTGGCAGAAATCAGGTCGTTGCCGTTTGCATCGAAGTTGTGCGGCAGACGTCCCTTGCCTATGATGAAAGGATTGGTCAGCATATCGTTGCCGTCGGGTTGCACCTTGTTTCCATTTGCATCTTCGTTGCGGAAAAGGACGACATAAACATCGGGTTCGTCTATAACACCGCTCACAGGGTTTCCGCTTCGGTCTTGGAAGACACTTCCCGGCTCATAGCGAAGCCATATTCGCAGCTGAACGGGCTTGTGGGTAAAGGGAGAACCAAACTGCGTGGCCTTGAGAGCATCCGACAAAGCATTGGCGACATCAAAAACGCCATTGAACATGGAACCAGAAGCAAGGCGCATGTTTACCATCTTCCCAAAAGGCCCCGTATCGCAAGTCTCAAGTTTAACGCAGGCGCTTCCGTCTGGTCCGCCGCCAGCCACAGGGGTTGAAGGATAATCCAAAGGCAATGCCGACGACTTGCTTATCTTGAAGCCAGGATTGCCGTTCTTCCACTCTCCGTCAGTAAAACCATCTGGAGCCGTCCAAACATAGTACTTGCCGGAAGCGTCCAAGTGATAGTCCTCGAAGTCGCAAGCCAAATTCCCTTCGCTCGGTTTGTCGTGAACAACGGAGACGAAATACTCACGCCTCCACATCCCGTCTTCGGAGACAACAGTGAACTGGCGTACCGCTTCGTCGGCGAAGTCAACAGACGAACCATTAAGGAATGGAACGTCCGTCCCGTCCTCCGACTTCACGAAAATGGTTGTACCATCGGTTGCTCGGAACGTAGTAGGAACACTTTGCACATCAACATAGCTGCGGATTGTAAACACTATGTTGTTTTCTGTCGATACAACTGTCTGCAGCGTATCGTAATCATGGTAGAAAAAATTGGTGGGGTTGTCAAAATGAAGTGAAACTTCTTCAATGTCGCATTCCATATTCTTTGGCTCCTCCTTGATACAGGATGCCAATAGGATGGGGAATGCAGCAAGCACAATAGATGTTTTGTTCATCTTAAATATCTGTTTTTTCAAAATTCGCGTGCAAAGGTACAAAAAAAAGAAGAATGAAGCACGAAAGATGTATAAAAATGTTAAATGTTTCGGTACAAATGCGCGATTGTACCAAAATTGAACAATTTTTGCAGATTTTGAGAGTCCTTTATTGCTCAACAACCATTCGAAGGATGACAATATCCTTCAGCGGACGGTCGTTCTCGTCTGTTTCAACCTGCTGAATGTTTTTGACCACTTCCATGCCTTCGATAACCTCGCCAAAGACGGTATATTGTCCGTCGAGGTGAGGCGTACCGCCGCGCATATAGTAGTCGTCAATCATCTGCGAAGTCAGCTCGATGCCTTTCTCTTCTAAAGTTGCCCGTACTTTGCGGATGTCTGCTGCGGCCTGCTTCTTTCCATAGACAATATAGAACTGGCAGCCGCTGCTCTCCATTTCGGGATTGACATCATCGGGTTCCCTTGCAGCTGCCAATGCGCCCCGCCAATGATACCAGTAAGGCAGGCAGAACTCCGCAGGAATGGTGTAGCCGTTGCCGCCGTCGCCAAGCAGCTTCCCAGGCTCTGCACCTTTGCTGTCTGGATCGCCGCCTTGTATCATGAAGTCCTTGATGCACCGGTGGAAGAGCGTGCCTTCGTAGAAGCCCTCTTTGGCAAGCTTCATGAAGTTCTTGGTGTGTAGAGGAGTATCGTCGGAAAGCGCGACTCGGATATTGCCGACATTCGTCTCGATGCGGACAATATGCCGCTTCTCTTTCTTCTTGGCTTCAACGGAGAGGGTGCCAAAGCAAAGAAGGGCGAGCAGAAGAAGCCCTCCTCCTCGGGGGAGGGCTTGGGAGGGGGCTTTTCCAAACAAATACAGTTGCAGGAAGGGACTTACCCTAAGCAACTGGCTTGCCAACAGGCAGAAAGCAATCACTACGAGTGCCACACTTACAGAAAGCACGATGGAGAGCAGGAAGTTGGGTTGGTTGGCATTCAACCATTCGCCTACTTGTGGCATCTTGGGCAAAAGGAGGAAGTGAAGGAGATAGATGTCGAGGGTGCGAGAGCCAATGAAGCTGAGGAAGCGGCCAGCCTTCTTCCCCTCCTCTTCAAACCACTTCTGATAATGCCGGAAGAACATCACAACAAGCAACAAAAGAGTGTACATCGCTGTAGTGCGAGGAAGATTGACCCAAACTTTCTTTAATGTATGAAGTTGGAAGATTTCGGCACAGCAAACAACAGCCAAGGTCACGATAAATGGGAAGAACCAAGCTGTATCGAAGAGCCTTTCCACCTGATTCCAGTAACGTCGCACAATATTGCCAAGCAGGAAGAACTGCATGAACCGAATCGTTTGAACAAGGCTGGAGTAATCGAAGAACATATCTTTATGATAGGTAAAGACCTTCGGCAAATAGAGCGTCTCGTAGGCAAAGACGCTAAGTGCCCAACCGACGAACAGAAGAACAGCCCCCAGCAAACCTCCCTTGGGGGAGACTTTCTTTCCAATGTAGCAGCAAACATAATATATAATGAACATCTGGAGCAAGACCCAAGTGAACCAGTAGCCTCCCTTAGTGGGACTTTCCATCAAGCGCATAAAGCCGTCAGCAAAGCTGCCCTTCATCTTGAATATCACGAAGAGGCAAAGGAATACCAAAGTCGGGATGACCTGCACTTTAATCTTCTTCCAAGTCAGCTTCAAGGCATTGGGAACAGTCCACGAGAAGTTTGCTTTGTAAGCCAGGAAACCGCTCACGAAGAAGAAGAGCGGCATCCGCATGAGCACAAGGAAAGAGAGCGAGGCACTTGTCTTCTCGTTCTCGTGGAAAGCAAATTGTGCCACATGATAGGCCACAACCAGTATCATCGTAAAACCTCGCAAGGCATCAAGCCAGGAAAGGCGCTTGGTCATTTCACAATTCATAATTTACAATTCATTATTATCTCCGCCACTTCTTTTCCACATTGTTTCACATTATAGTATTTCTCTGCAAGGGCACGCCCACGCTTGCCCATCGCCTCGGCTTCTTCTGGATGGTCAGCAATATAGCGGAGTTTATCCTTCCATCCCTCAACATCCTTCGGCTCTAACCAGAAGCCGCAGCCTTCCGCCTCGATGTCCATCGGCATCTGCGGATTGCGGGTGCAAAGAATGGGAAGCCCAAGGGCGAGTGCTTCGACAACTGTCGTCAGTCCGACGGTATAATTGCTCTCTTGGCAACAGACGCAGACGCATCGGCTCCTTGCCACCATTTGTGCTATCTCATGCGGAATGAGACGGTCACCATAGTGTATATCGATGTTCTCCTTTGGATGCAGGCTCTCGAAGTATTTCTGTCGTATCTTCTGCACATAAAGCGTCAGAGGCAAACCTGTCTCGTGGAAGGCCTTGAGCAAGGTCTCATAGTCGCGAAGCTCTTTGCCGGTGGAGATAAAGGCCCCCTCCTGCTCCCCCTTTGGGGGAGTGTCCAAGCTACATACCTCTTCGCTCCCAAAGCACTCCCCCAAAGGGGGAGCGGGGAGGGGGCTAAGTCCGCTATAGTACTCCAAATCTGCTCCCCAATGGACCATACTCATACGTTTTTGGTCGGCTTTCTTCGAGAGGAAGCTGTCTTGCATAAGTTTCTCAGAGAAGAAAATCATATGGTCCATCCCTCGATAGAAGAGTCGGGCAAGAGCTTCGCGGAGCGGGTTCTTCGCCTTGACGATGGGCTGATGATGCCAAGCCACAATAGGATGCCGGTAAAGTCCAAGTGCACGAAGCAGGACAATGGGTTCTATGCCGTAGGTGTGTGTGGCATAAAGGATGTCGTAAGGCTTGCGACAAATGAGGATTTTCCAAGTGGCAACAATCGTATCGTGCAACCGCTTGTAAGTATGCCTTTGATGATGCCAAACGACATCAATCCCATAATCGGACAGTTGCAAAGCCCCATAAAGGAAGTGCGAAGAGAACAGACCTTGCTTCCATTCCCGAACAATTCGCTCTGTGTCTTGGGTGTGGTAGAAATATATTCTCCTCCTTTTGGGGGAGTTGGAGGGAGGGATTCTTCCACTCAGCCAAGGCACGCTTTCCACAAAAGGAACAGCAAGGAAACATATAGCAAAGGTGATGAGCAGGATGAGGATAAGGTCGGGAATGCTTTTGTTTAGGCTATGGCCAAGCAATCTGCTGACATGAACATAGCTCATAATGACAGGATAGTGCATCACGAAGAAGACCATGCTATGTTCGCCAATATAGTTGACCAAAGGAACGCGAGGCGTTGGCAGGGAAAGCAGGATACCCGAAATGCCCAAAAGCGAGAGGGGCATGATGAGCAAAATGTGCCAGAAAGGACCTACCCAAAGATTGGGACGCATCTCATATTCCCCATGCAGATAGATGTTGGCAAAGACGAAGCCGACGAAAAGTACAAGGCTGATGGCAAATGCCCATTGCTTCGAGAGTCTGTCGAGGATATGGTGCCAAACCTTTCCCATATAAAAGAAGAACGTTCCGCAGAAGACGTTACTCAGATAGAACCACAGCGGATTGCCGTGAAGGAAGAGCCAATAGCCGATGAAAGGGAAAAGCAGTACCATCCAATGCAAGTAGCGAACCCTTTCGATGAAGTGCATCAAGACGTATGTCACGAAGAAAGAAAGCAGGAACCAAAGCGGGCCGTTGCCGAAGGTCAGGCCTCCAATGTGCCAACGGAACTTTGACAGCATAGCTATTGCCTTGCTCGGCCCTTCAGGATAGAGGCAGAACCAGCATAATGCCATCACGCCACCGATGATGCCCCAAGAAAGATAAGGCACAAAGAGACGGCGGATGCGGTCTTTCAAGTAGGGAATCGTCTTGCCCGTAATGCCCTTGTTGAAGTAACCAGCCTTGAAGAAGAAGAAACTCATGAAGAAGAACGTCCAAGCCATCGTTTCCTTCCACCAAGGTGTCTGACGCAATTGCGTCTGGCAGATGGCGTGAAGCATGACCATTCGCAGGATGCAAAGACCGCAAAGCAGGTCGAAAGCGTGACTGCGTTCCTTCAATTCATGATTCATAATTCACTCTGAAAATATATTGTATTGCTTCGCGCATTATCTTTGCGCCGCTTAGCCACATCGTGCCAGCATAGAGCACAGCGGCGATGAGGATGCGGCTGATGAGGAGCAGCCAGAGGTTCGTGATGCCACAAGTCAACCACCATGTGAGAGCGAGTACGGCAAGCGTGAAGACGAGGAACGGCACGATGTCCTTCAGGGCTTCCATGAAGGTGAGGCCTGTCAATCGCCATGCAAACCATTGCCAAACAACGAGCCAAGCGATGTTGAGCGCCACGAAATAGATGACCATCGGCAACATTCCGTAGGGATAGAGCAAGATGAGTCCCACCCAAACCGC
>JAEEGL017251026.1_pt1 | contig 10826 bp, 9 predicted proteins | sample 9134231 | NCBI WGS metagenome assembly JAEEGL01 (sample SAMN16246548, study PRJNA631951) | gut metagenome | biome: gut microbiome; feature: rumen; material: fiber-attached | host: Bos | place: Iran: Karaj | collected 2018-10
CTGTGAACAAGGTACTGTGAACATGGTGAACACCATCGGGGCGAGTACCGAGTACCGGTTCACCGTTTGTTCACAGTACCTGACCCCCCATTGTTGACCCCCATTGTTTGATCACGGCAGCGGTGCTATAATATACAACCGTGACGGGAGAAGCGCCACCTGACCGGCCGGCAGCAGCCCCCCGGCAGAGCTGATCATTACATTATACAGCGGCCTCACACTGCACAGCAGATACCCCGGGGCAGCGTATCCCCCAAGCAACTCATCACACTGCACACACCTATACCTATACAACAGATTTTAAACAACGGTACCGGATCAATGTCCCCAAAAAAACAAAACACCAACAGCACCAAAAAAAACCAAAGCACCCAACGCCCCAAAAAAAGCATATTAAGAACATTATTAAGTATCGTGACTGTCATCGCCGTGGTGGCAGCAGCGGTACTTTTGGGAGCAGTATTGTATTTCAGGCTCCCGGTGTCGGCATATTACGCGCATTCAACTGCCGGATTTGCCATCCCTGATATACACAGAGGCTTCATTCCCCAGGGCCTGGCCCTTGACACCGGGAGTGATTGCTTTTTTATTACCGGTTATATGAAAGATAAGAGTGCATCTCCTGTTTATATGGTAGACCGCACGACTGAGAGATGTGTAAAAAAGCTTCTGATGCAGGATACGGACGGAAGTGACTTCCACGGCCATGCGGGCGGCATTACGGTACATGGGGATCATATCTATGTTACCGGCGGCGGAAAGTCATGTCTGTATGTTTTTAATTATATAGATGCCATAAAAGCCACTGACGGGGAACGTATTAAATGCATAGGGACTTTTCCCATGCCTGATGATATGAGTGTAGCCTATACTGCTTCCGACGAAGATGTGATATATGCGGGGGAGTTTTACAGGGAAGCCAACTACCCGACAGATGAGAGCCATAAGCTGACTACAGCTGCAGGTGACTATAACCAGGCACTGATATTTGCATATCATTTTTCGGATGATGATGACGCGCTGTTTGGCATTGAGCGCGAACCTTTTGAGGTGTATTCCGTGACGGATCTGGTCCAGGGCATGGATACATATAACGGACAGATATATCTGTCAACGTCTTATAGCGTTGCTTTTTCGCATATATTTGTATATGATAGACCGCATAGCACTAAGGAGCTTGATATCGCCGGTATGACGCTTCCGCTTTATGAGCTGGATCGATCCGTGCTGGTAAGGGACTGTAAGTTCCCGCCTATGTCGGAAGAGATAGTATGTGCCGGCGGACGGATATATACGATGTGTGAGTCGGCGTCCGATAAATATATATTCGGAAAGCTGACAGGAGCTGCAAAGTGTTATTCCACCGATATCGATGCTTATATCGGTGATCAGAAATAGAAAACTATTTATGCGCAGGAGGCAATGATAATGCAGAATGGTATGAACATCGCTGCTGAAGACATGAGCTGGTCTCAGCAGGCTTTGGCAAAGCTGGATTCCTTTTTTTCATCGAGAGTGATAGGGCAGAAGAATCTTGAAAGAGCGCTTGTGGCAGCCCTGCTGGGAGACGGACATGTCCTTATCGAATCGGTACCCGGACTTGCCAAGACCACAGCGGCCAGAGCAGTGGCGGATGCCGTAAACGGACAGTTTTCCAGGATCCAGTGTACGCCGGATCTGCTGCCCAGTGATATTATCGGTACGCAGATATACAGACAGGACAGCGGCAGCTTCGAGACCGTGCTGGGCCCGGTATTTGCCAATTTCGTCCTCTTAGACGAGATAAACCGCTCCAGTGCCAAGACACAGAGCGCCATGCTTGAGGCAATGGCTGAGAGACAGGTGACCATCGGCGGGACCTCCTAGCCCATGCCGGAGGAGGTCTTTATCGTGATAGCTACCCAGAACCCTATCGAGCAGGAAGGTACGTATCCCTTATCCGAGGCTCAGTCGGACCGTTTTATGATAAAGGAAACCTTGTACTATCCCGCAGCGGGCGAGGATCTGCAGATCCTTAACCTTTTTGAGAACAGGAGCAGGCAGAGGAATGTGCAGGCTTCTCCCGTCCTGGAAATAAAGGATGTGGCCAGACTGCAGCGTATCACCGAGGCTGTTTACTGCGACGATTCGGTAAAGCAATATATCTCATCGGTGGTCACGGCAACGAGATGTGCCGACAATGTACTGCCTAATGAGCTGAAAGGATATGTCAGATTAGGCGCCAGCCCCAGAGCGATGATCGCTTTCCTCAAGATGGGCAAGGCCGAGGCGCTTATGCAGGGCAGGGCGTATGTAACGCCCGATGATATCAAGAATTCGGCTTATGCCGTACTGCGTCACCGCATCGCCCTTAGATATACGGCTGCGGCAGATAACGTTACCACCGATATCATCATCAATCATCTGCTGAATGCGATCCCTACTCCCTGATGAGGTAAAGCCATGACGCAGATAAAAAAGAAAACCGGGCGGATCAGACCGGATTACGAAACGCTTAACGCCCTTAGCGCGCGGATACGTTTTAAACATTACAGCCGTTCAAGTTCGGTTGCCGACGGGGCGTTCCCATCGGTATTCAGGGGCCAGAGCATGGAATTTGAGGACTTAAGACCCTATGTCCCCGGAGATAACCTGCGCGATATGGACTGGAAGGCGTCTTCCAGATCCGGCATGCCCATGGTCAGGAACTATGTGGCGGACAAGCGCAAGCAGATCATCTTTATGGCGGATACGGGAAAGACCATGCGCGGTATCATGCCGGACGGAACAGACAAGAGGGAATGCAGCATACTGACCATCGCCTCGGCAGCATACCTGGCGGGCAGGAGCGGTGCGGACTACTGCATACTTTCCGGCAAGGACTGGAGGAGCAGGATCGGGAGATTCGGAAGCGGCCCTGCATACCTTGAGGAGGGTATGGCAGCGCTTCAGGATGAAGTATTCGGCAGGGAAGTCTATGATCCTGCAGCGCGCCTTGACGCCATACTTGACGCTCCGCTTAAAGGAGTGGCTATCTGTCTGGTGACGGATATGAAGGGCCTGATCGATATCCCGGAGAGGATACTGCGCACAGCCGCTGCAGAGCGGGAGTTTTATGTGTTTGAGATAACGGACACGGGCCTTGATAAGAAGAATTATTTTGATGTGATGACGGACCGGGTGATCCCTGAGTTCATTAGCAGGAGCAGGGGGCTTTCGGCCGAGATATGGAAGAAACAGACGGAGTATCAGGCGCAGGTACGCAGCAAGCTCAGAAGATGCGGCGTATACTATGCGTATCTTGAGAGCAGGAAGGAGATACCTGAGACTGTGACCTCTGTACTGAACGGGGAGATAACTGACTGATGAAATATACGGTTAAATTACAGGAAGCCGCATGGGACAGGCTGTTCTGGTTTTTGATAACGATCTTTATCCTGGCAGCCGGGATATTCTTCTTTACCATACTGATAGGCACTATCCGTAAAGTGCACGCCATGCGCATCGCAAGGATGAAGGAGCTTAAGAAGAAGGTGGGACTTAAGAAGGTACCTGAATCGATAGAGAGCTTAAGACAGAAGGCTATTGAGAAACTCAGGTTTATCGAGAGCGAGCAGATGCAGGGAAGGATGAAGCCGCGTGAGGTATGCATAGGCATCAGTGCGGTCGTGAGGGAATTCCTTTCAAAAGCAGGAGGTTTAAACGCCGACTGTCAGACGCTTTCGGAGATAAGGCGCTGGAACAGGCCGGAAGTCGCGGAGTTTGTCGAAGCGATATACAGTGCGGAGTTTTCGCCCTTATCGGTCAAAGACACCGGGAAGTATTTTAAGGACGCAGGAAGGCTGGTGGCGATATGGAGATAAGTTTAAGAAGCCCGTCATCGGCATGGGCTACTGCGGCCGTTGTGCTGATAGTGGCGCTGATCATACTTGTATACAGGATCATCCGCCTGCGCAAGAGCCTTAAGGATAAGGAGAAAAAAAGCTTTAAAGGCTACTCTGCCATGTGGATCGCATCGGAGCTCCCCTCCTATAAGCGGAGATGGGTGCTCTATATCCTATTTAAGATCATCGGGATCGCAGGCCTGGTCACAAGCCTTCTGGCCGGGGCTTATCTGATGGGGCGGCCCAGTTATAACAAAAAGATAGATGCGGGAGTAAAGAGAAGGGATATCTATCTCTGCCTCGATGTTTCCTATTCGCTTTATGAGCTTAATGCGGACTTTGTTGAGAACCTTGAGGAAGTGGTAAGAGGTCTGGAAGGAGACAGGGTCGGTATCTCTATCTTTAATACCTCTACGGTGGAATATATGCCGCTTACAACGGATATGAATTTCACCATAGACAAGCTGAGAGAACTTAAGGAATACTTTGTCCTTCAAAGGCAGTACATGCACTTTAAGGATGATAACCGTATCGAGGAAATGACAAGCCAGGAGTACATGGATTTCCTGAATTCGATGACGGAGCAGGAGCATGACGATTACTCCGAGCTGCTCTATAAGCTGGATCTTATCGATAATCCCGTAACTTTGGATAATCAGGTAAAGGGCAGCTCCCTGATCGGCGAGGGACTGGCAAGCTGTCTGTTCAACTTTCCCTATCTGGGGGATTCGGAAAGAACAAGGGTTATCATAATGGTCACCGATAATGCCCAGGCAGAGCTTGTGCCGCCTAAAATAGAGCTGGCGGAGGCCACTGACATGTGTAAGAATAATGATGTGGCGGTATTCGGGATCTTTCCGCCCGCGGAGGCGCTGCGTGACCTGCAGCCCGGGCAGAACTTTGATAACTTAAGCAGCGATATGAGACAGAATATCAGAAAGACCGGCGGTGAATTCTATATTGTCGGTTCCGATTTCGATACACAGAACGTTATCAGCCAGATAAGGTCCCACGAAGCGATGCAGGTGGATGAGGTGAGCGTCAACAGAATGACGGACGATCCCGGCCGCGCCATTATGATCTGTATAATGGGGCTGGTTTTATTTGTGATAGCAAAGGGGGCGGGGACCTGATGAGATTTCAGCCGGTTGTACCAGTTGCAGTTCTTGTGATCCTGCTTGTGGTGCTTTTTATATTTTTACTGATAGGGGCGCTCAGAAACCATGGGAGCGTACTGCACAAGATAGTCACGATAATAGTGTCGGCACTGCTTTGTGCCTCGGTGGTCCCCATTGCTTTGAGACCCATGATAAAGAATAAGGATGTCCAATACGCCAGACCCAATCTGGACGTGCTGTTCGTACTGGATACGACCATGAGCATGTGGGCCGAGGATTACGAAAATGACAGCAGGATGAACGGCGCCATAGAGACCATGGAATACATAATGGATGAAATGAACGGAAGCTCCTTTGCGCTGATCACATTCGGAAACACGAGTGATATAAAGCTGCCCATCACCCCGGATGCCCAGTCCATAGATGATGCGATAAAGGCTATCCGTATCCCCGACAGGTGGCTGGCGGGAGGAACTTCCCTTAATTCTCCTTTTGAGAATATGGAGTACATGCTGGGCCATATGGGCAGGGAAGAGGGCCATGAACGTATCGTATTCTTCTTAAGCGACGGCGAGATCACCGTTGATGAGAAGCTGATCGATTTTAATGATATGGCATCGATGATCGACGGCGGAGCGGTCCTTGGTTTCGGAACCAAAAAGGGAGCGACCATAACGGACGGATACGGAAATAAGATCTATGATTATGATACTTTTTCGGATGCGGTAACATGCCTTGATATGGATTCGTTAAACGAGCTGGCGGATTCGCTCGAGATCGACTGCATACAGATGTCGGACAAAAAGGATGTATCGGAAGTGATCGAAAAGGCCCTGGTGAATGCCGAGGAGATCATGGCGAACAGGGATGACCTTGATAATTACGATGATATCTATTACATGTTTGTGCCGGGATTTATGATCCTGTTACTTGCGGTATTTCTTCTCTATAAGGAGTAAACGCTGATGGAATTTAACAGAAAAAAATATAATAAACTGATACTTTTGATGCTGGTGATGACCGTAGTGTGTCTGGCTGTCTTTGCATGCTTTGGAATATGCGGCACCAGACTGGGCTTAAACAGCTTCTATGTACTGATGAGCAAAAAGGGGGAGTATCCCGTTGAGATCGAGGAAAAAGCAGCCGGGATAGGATTTATCGATAAATACATCACGACTTACAATCTGGCGAATGCGGAGTACAGCGACGGCGATTATGAAAAGGCCATGGATATGTATGAGCAGGTGCTGGATGATAACGTTACAGGAGACATAAAGGGCCGCTCGTGCATCAATCTGTCGCTCTCCCGCACAAAGACGATAGACTTTGACGATATCTATGACAGGTTTGAGGATTTTGAGGACGGAAAGGAAACTGACATATACGTACTGGCCGACAAGATAAATAAGGCAATACATGTTCTTGAGCATGCAAAGAAAGATCTGGCAGATAACGGCTGCGTGGGAGAAGAGGATACGCTGGATCTGTCTATCCCGGAGAAAGAACTTAAAGAAGCAAAGAAGCTTGATCAGGATATCGATAAGGAGATAGAAGAATTAAAGGATATGCTTGAGAAACTCAAGCAGGCATCATCCGGCGGCGATTCCGGTGATCCCGGCGATAACAATGGCGGCGGCTCCGGGGAAGACGGGAATGCACAGCCCGCCGGCGGCTCACGTGAGGATGAGGTAAGGAGATACTTAGAAGACCAGCAGACAAGGACCAAGGAAGAGCAGGAACAGACGCAGAATGATTATGACGGGCGGAATTACTGGTTAGGCAAGGATTGGGATTCCGGCAGCAGCAGTACCAGTTCCAAACCGTGGTAAGCCGACGCCCTGCTCATTATGGGGACGGTTGTTCTCAACAACCATCTTTCCGCTCTTAGTAGCGACGCCCTGCCCATGATGGGGACGGTACACGCATGGGCTTAAACGGTGCGTAAAGGAGATAAATTGGAAATATATAATGTTGTGCAGATAACCGAAGCCGACTATGGCTGCGAAGAAACAGACAGATCCGCCCCTATGGCGCTGCTTAAGCTGGTATCGGGAGACGAAGAGCGCTACTTTGAGATAACGGAAGCAGAGCTTGAAAAAAAGGGGATAAGTGAAGGAAAACGCGTGGTATTTACGCCTGAGGGCAGTCTGCTTAAGTACGTAAGGGTAGTGGCCGCCGTGATCAGGAAGGAAGATAAGATATTTGCCACGGCCAGAGGCTATGGCGGATACAAGGGCTGGTGGGAATTCCCCGGAGGAAAGATCGAAGAGGGAGAGACCCCGCAGCAGGCGCTGGTGCGCGAGATACGCGAAGAGCTCACGGCAGAGATAGAAGTTGATGAGCTGATAAGGACCATAGAATATGATTATCCGGAGTTCCACCTGTCGATGGACTGCTTCTGGGCACAGGTAGTATCGGGGCAGCTTAAGCTGAAGGAGGCGGAGGATGCAAAGTGGCTGGATGCGGATAATATGGATGAGCTTAAATGGCTGCCCGCGGATCTTATGCTCATCGCTGATATAAAGAAAGGCATCAGACTGGCTTAAGCATGGCTTTAGTGTTATAATGGGGACATGAAAAGGATTTATATCATCATTATCAACATACTGATCATGCTGGGCATAGTGGTCTTTGTGGTACTCTATTCCGGAGCTGCTAACAGGGCCTCTTACCGCAGGCAGATAGAATACTTTGAGAATACGACGATCGCCATGGAGCAGGTGACGGAGAATTATCTTGAAGGCGAGCAGCGGATATGCGATGTATGGGCGCAGTATATATGCAGCAGGGATATGACCATGGAAGAGGCCGCAGCATATATACGCTCTTCACATGTGCTTACGAATACATCGGCGCATATCGTAGCTGCTGATACGCTTAAGGGGCTCTCCACGCGCCCCAGACAGGGAACGGCGGATGACTATGAGGTTTCCTACGAGCGTGTCGGTATTTTGGATAACCCGGACTGGATCGATCCCATCGGAGAGTCGGTCAATATAACGCGCGCCTATACCAATCCGGTTAACGGCGAGCAGTCACTTGCGTTCTGCAATAATATCACCCTGCATGACCCGGACAGTGAAGGGGGCGTGGCAGCGGTGCTTCTGCGCGTGGTACCGGTATCGGCGCTGGAGCAGAAATGGGTCTTCCCCCAGACAGAGCTTGAAAACGCCGAGCTGTCGATGATAGACGGCAGCGGCGATTATATCTTAAAAGGCTACGGCTTTAAGAACTCCGGTTTTTTTGAATTCTACAAATCTTACAATCAGACGGATCCCGAATCATCAAAGGAACTGTTCGACAGGATCACTTCATCGACAGGCTCGATATCGATGCTCAACTCACACGCCCAGGAGTGCATACTGGCCTTCACGCCCGTATCGTCTTCTTCGGGCTGGTCGCTGCTGGGCATGGTGCCGGCAGAGGATCTTAATGTGGAGAGCAGGAACTACCTTCTCTCCGGCGTGGTATTTACCGGCCTGCTGATCCTTTTCCTCTGCGATATGATCTATATGCAATATATAAACAAGCGGCTTCAGATCACCGCCAGAGAAGCGGAGTCGGCAAATAAAGCCAAGACCGATTTCCTCTCTACCATGTCGCACGATATCCGTACGCCCATGAACGCCATCATCGGCCTTACGGCCATAACGGAAAAGAACCTGTCCGATACGCAGTCCACGGCGGAAAACTTAAGAAAGATAAGCCTGGCCGGCAATCACCTGCTCACGCTGATAAACGATATCTTAGACATTTCAAAGGTGGAAAGCGGAAAGCTCAAGCTCAATCCCATAACATTTTCTATCGTGGAGACGGTCGAAAATCTCGTAAATATCTCACAGCCCATGATAAGGGAAAAGAATATAGAATTCAGCTTCCACATTAACCGTATGGAAACCGAATACCTCTTTGCGGACCGTCTGCGCTTAAACCAGATCTATATCAACATCCTTTCAAACGCAATCAAATACACGCAGCCCGGCGGAAAGGTCAGCGTGGAGATGAGTGAGGAAAAGAGCGATAAGGAAGGCTGCATCAGGCTCAGCTATATCGTGGCCGATACGGGCATAGGCATGAGCCCGGAGTACATGGCCAATATGTACCAGCCTTTTTCGCGCCAGGTGGACAGCCGCGTAAACAGCATACAGGGTACCGGCCTGGGCCTGGCCATCACCAAACAGATGGTGGAGCTGTTTAACGGTACCATCGACTGCGTAAGCGAGCAGGGCAAGGGCACGAAGTTCAGCGTGGTGCTGGATATCCCCGTGGCCGACAGGCAGCGGGAAGATATGCAGCTTGATCCCGTGGATATACTGATAGTTGATGATGACGAGACATTGCTTCAGACCGCGGCGGATACGCTCAAATCCCTGGGCGCATCTGTTGAGCAGGCATCGGGCGGCCTTGAAGCCCTGGGCATGATAGAGCACAGGCATCTTTCCGGGCAGGATTATAATATAATCATAGTCGACTGGAAGATGCCGGAGATAGACGGGCTTGAGACCGTAAGGAGGATACGCGCGGAGATAGATGCAAAGGTGCCTATACTGCTCATCTCCGCTTACGACTGGTCGGATATTGAGGACGAAGCAAAGGCTGCGGGAGCAAACGGCTTTATCAGCAAGCCGCTGTTCCGCTCGACCCTCTACGATAAGATAAACGATCTGATGGGGAAGGAAGCGGTTTCCGGCGAGCCCGAGGATGATTATTCGGATCTTAAGGGCATTAACATACTGGTGGCCGAGGATAATGATATCAACTGGGAGATAATATCCGCCATGCTGTCCATGTTTGGCGTGAGCAGCGAGCGCGCCGAAAACGGCAGCGTGTGCGTTGATATGATGAGCAGGGCGGAGGAGGGTAAATATCTGCTGATCTTTATGGATGTGCAGATGCCCAAGATGAACGGCCTTGAAGCGACCAGGGCGATACGTAAACTAAAGGATAAGTGGGCGGCGTCGATACCTATCGTTGCGATGACGGCGGACGCCTTCTCCGAAAATATCACGGAGTGCCTGGATGCGGGGATGAACGGCCATATCGCCAAGCCCATAGATGTTAAACTGGTTATCAAAGAAATACGCAGGATAAAGGAAGGAAAGTGAAGATCATGAAAAAGAGAGGGATAGTATTGGGCGCAGCGCTTATGACGCTGGCGCTGGCAGCATGTACATCAGATAAGAAGGAGGAAACCGCAGGGGAAGGCTATAAGCCGGCTCTGGACGCCTCGACTGCCTGCAACATACGCGTTGCGGGCGGCTACGATAACTTTGAGGCGCTGGAAGCGGAATTTGACAGCTTTAATGAGTATTATCCCAATGTGGAGCTGGTCTATACCAAGATCGATGACTATAACAACATGATAGGCACGGTATTAAACAGCAGCGATGCTCCGGATATCTATGTCAATTATTCATGGATGTACGGCCGTGAGCAGTATAAGGCCTCTATCGATCATGCGCAGGATCTGGCAGATCCCGCGCTGGGGCTTGCCCTTGGCTGCATACGCAGCAACATAATCCTTAACACGGACGATGGTACGCTGCCCATGGTACCTGTATTTTCAAACACCTACGGCATGCTCATCAACAAAGACCTGTTTGAAAAAGAGGGCTTGAGCGTCCCCACGAGCTATAAGGAGCTGGTGGATGTGTGCAAAGCTTTTCGCGTAAAAGGTTATGAAAATCCCATGATGGGCTTTACGCAGAAGGAGACGACCTCACTTTATACGCTGACGGCTTATCCCCTGTTCTGCAGCAGTGTGGCCGGAGACGCAGAGGCTGTTAAAAAGCTCAATTCCATGGACGCCGCAGCCGGTGAGTATCTGCGGCCCACGCTTGATAAG
>JAEEGL010060010.1_pt1 | contig 10825 bp, 4 predicted proteins | sample 9134231 | NCBI WGS metagenome assembly JAEEGL01 (sample SAMN16246548, study PRJNA631951) | gut metagenome | biome: gut microbiome; feature: rumen; material: fiber-attached | host: Bos | place: Iran: Karaj | collected 2018-10
GCGCCTCCAAGCGCCAGGAGATCAAGCGCCTGATCGCCGCCCCGCACCAGGCCAACCCCAAAGTGGAACAGAACATCTTCAACAGCATCCACCGCGTGCAGCTGGCCACGATGATCGGCTGGAAGTTCCGCGGCGAAAGGCACACGTTTCTGGAGGGGGAGGACGGGATTGAATGAGGAATGAGGAATGAGGAATGAGGAATGAGAAATGCTTCGGATGCGTAATTTTTAATCATTAATCATTAATCTTTAATCATTTATTCCGGCTCCGTGAGCGCTGCGTAGGCCTGTTTTTTCAGGCTCACGGCGCAGCTCACGAGCGCCGAAAGCGTCCACAGCGCGAAAAAGGCGGCGGCCAGTAGGGCGGCAAGGGGAGAGAGGGCCCCCGTGAGCGCCCGCAGCCCGAGCCCCGTCAGTACGCCCGCGCCGCAGAGGATCGCCTGCTCGGCGGTAAAGGTGAGCAGGATCCGTCCCTTCTGCGTGCCCAGCGCGCGCATGAGGGCGATCTCCTGCCTGCGGGCGGCCGTCATCAGCCACGCGAGCACCGCGGCCAGGAGCCCCGCCAGAATGTAGAGCGCGTCGTAGAGCACGCCCACGTAGCGGATCTGCCGCTCCATGGAGCGGGTGGTGCTTAAATACGTTTCATCGTCGATCACGGCGAAGGCCATGCCGCGGTCCGCGCCGTTTGCGGGGGTAAAGCCCGCGTCCGCCAGCGCATGGCGCAGCTCCGGCAGCCGGGCGGCCTCCTTCAGCGTAAATACAAAGCCGCTGCACGTGCCGGAATCGTCCGGATTGATCCAGCCGATCCGCGTATACAGGTACCGACAGCGCACGGGCGCGAAAATGACGTCGCTTTCGGCGGCGGATACGTAGCACGCAACGACCTTCAGATCCACGGTATCCACCACGGCCGAGCCGCGCCACGTCAGCGCGAACAGGAACCGGGCCGTATCGCCCAATTGCAGGCCGCAGGCTTCCATCAGCGGTTTCGGCATGGCGCAGATCCGCTCGTCTCCGGCGAAATCGGCCTCGCTCCACCCCCCTGCAAAGGTCAGCGCCCTGACCGGCGTATAATAAAACAAAGGTGAAGTCCGGATATCGTTGGTCTTGTTCAGGGCGGGTTCGTCCAACATCTGCGTGAACAGCGTTTCCACGGCAAAGGCGCTTTCGGGGAAATCCGGCTCCGGCAGCTCGTTTACGGCGCCGTCGGCCGTTTCGGCCACGCCGAGAAACCGCAGATGCGTACCCGCGTAGGTCAGGTTATAATGTTCAAGCAGCCCCGTTTCGGTCACGTATTCGGCGCAGCGCACGGGCAGCAGCACGCCCCCCGTTTCGCGTCCCGCGATATCCGTGGCGTGCCCGGTGATCACCGCGTCCCGCGTTACGGCGGCCAGCTGTGCCCGGTAGCCGTCCATGGAGGCGGTCAGCACCCCGAAAAACAGCGATACCGCGATCCCCAGCCCGAGTACGGCGGCCGTGCCGCCGGGTCGGCGCCGGATAGAGAGCAGCGCGTATTTCAGCTTTCCCGTATACCGGGAGGAGCGCCCTGCCCGGAGCCGCGGCGCGCGTTTGGGCCGGTTCTTTTTCTTCTTTTCCCTGAAGTTGCCGCGGCTGAAGGCCAGCGTCAGCAGCAGGGCGCCCGCGAGCAGCGCGAGGGCTGCCGCGATATATACGCTTATCGGTACCTCTGCGTTAAAATCCAGCGTGCGTACCGCGGCGATCCGGCTTGAGGAAAAGCGCAGATCCTGCGCCGCCAGCCGTGCGGCGAAGCGCCCTAAAAAGCGGATCACGGCGTTCTGCAGCGCCCGGCCCGGTATACAGCCGAGCAGCGTTCCCGGCAGGGCGGGCGCCAGCACCGCGCTTAAGAAATATACGTGCACGTGCCGTTTCCCGCTGCCCAGCGCCAGCATCGTGGCCGCGGTCTCCCGCTGCCGGCTGACGAATACGTGGCATGTCAGGCACAGCACCGCCGCGGCCAGCGCGAGGCACACGGCCAGAAACACCGCCGAGATCAGCAGCATCTCCCGCATGGGCTCCACCGCCGCGGCGTAGCCCTGATCGTAAACGGTCACGCGGAAGCCGAAGGCCTCCAGAGGCGCGGCAGCGGCCGCAAAGTCCGCCGCGCCGGCATTCTTCAGGCGGTACTGCCCCAGAAAACAGCCGTTCACGGCACGCACGGCCCCGCCCGCGTCCTTTGAAGGCAGATAGACGGCGTAGGGATACCGGTCGTTGGCGCCGGTAATACCGATCACCTCGTATTCGCCCGCGTCCGCCGCAACCGGCGGCGCGCCGTACAGATCCCCTTCCGCGGAGACCGTTGAGAGGTGCAGCCTGCTGCCCACCTCCAGCGATTTCGCGGCGGCCATACGGCCCGTGATCACGCACACCCGCGCATTGTTCTCATATTCCTCCTGCGTAAAATATCTGCCCTGCTCCACGGCAAGCAATTGCTGGTGGAAGGGAAGGATATCCGGCAGTGCCGCCGTCCTTACCAGCGGGATCATATCGTTTCGCAGCTCCAGCTGCCGGGCAAGCGTTCGGTAGTCGGCCAACGCGGCGGTATCCCCGTAGGGGGTAAAGGACGGCAGCGCCGTCCGTTTGCCGTTCACGTAATACGGCGTCTCCTCCGCAAAAAACCACATATACCCGTTGCGGCCGGAAAAGAAACGGCCGCAAACCAGATAGTCCCCGTCCGGCTCCGGCTGCGGGGCGTCCGGGTCCCCGGCCGTATCCGTGCGCAGCAGCAGCATTTTGCCTTCGGCGTCCTTGCAGGCGTAGATCTCCTCGGTCACCTCGGCAATATACGAGTCGGTCAATTTTTCGTACATGCGCACCCGCACCCGCAGCACGGCGGCGGAAACGTCGTATACGTAGGGGTCGCCCCGGTGCGTTCCGTTCAGAAGCGCGGCCTCGTTGACCGCGGGCTCAAAGGAGAGCACGTTTTCGTTCTCCGCGAGGGCCGAGAGCGCGTCCGCGTGCGCCGCCGCTGCGGCGACAAGACCTTCGTCCCACAGGTCGCCGTCCGGGTAAGCTTTGCCCAGATATTCCAGCGAGGCCACGGTATGATAGTAGGCGTCGCAGTCCTTCAGGTAGGTCCGTACCGCGGCGAACACGCAGAAAACCACGCCGGTCAGCGTGGAAAGCGCCAGCAGGATCGCCGTAAACAGCGCCGTTTTCCCGGGGGTGCGCAGCGCGGTTTTGAAACCGTTTTTTACAGCCTGCATACCGGACCTCCTCTCATCGTATCTTAGATATCATACCATATATTTCCCGCCGATACAACTTTTTTCAGAAAATCGGCGGCGCAGAAAAAATATGCAAAAACGGCCCCGCAGCTTTGGCGCGGCGCGCCGGGAAAACCGTTTGACAGTTTCCGATAAAAGAAGTATTATTAAATCAGGCAAACTTTAATTCCGCAAAATCATGTTATTATTCACGGAGGTAATCGTATGATCTGTCCATCCTGTTCGAATCCGATCCCGGACGGCATCCCGATCTGTCCCTATTGCGGCGCGACCCTCACGGCGCAGGAGTATCCGTGGGAGCCCGCCATGGCCCAGGCGGACAAAGCGAAAAGGAAGCAAACCAACGCAAAGGCGTTTCTGATCGCGCTGGGCAGCGTGCTCGGCGCTGCGCTGCTGGTGCTGGTAATCGTATTCGGCATCGTGCCCGCCGTAAAAAACCGGCAGCCCAAAACCCCCGCGTCCTCTTCGAATAACACCGGGTACTCCGCGGATACCACCGCCCCGTCGTCGTGGGCGGGAACGGACCAGAGCACCACGGCGCCCGGTTCCGGCGCAGGGGAGTCGCCCTCCGGGGAAACGCAGCCGCCCGTGGTGGAAACGCAGCCCCCTGCGGTGAAAACGCTTACGGTGGCCCCCATTGCGGACGCCCCGATGCGTATAGCGGATTCCGCCTCGGGCGAGCTTACGAACGATACCGCGGTTTATGCGTATTATACCGGCGAGATCGTTGAGAGCCGGCAGACCGATATCTTCGAGTTCTATGCGGACTGTTCCGGCGCGTACCGCTGCGAGGTGAACGGTCTGAAGAGCGGCGTTACCGTTACCGTTAACCTCTGCGAAGACGGCATTCCGTTGGATTCCGAGTATCAGGCTTCCAACGGCAAGGGCGTTACGCGCGTGCTGGACGGCGGCAAGACCTATACCGTGGAGGTCAGGAGCGGCACCGGCACTGGCACGTACGAGCTCTCGGTGGGCATGCCCAAGCCCGTGTGCGATATCTCCGCCGTGGATACGGTATACGACGCCATAGAGTTTAAGGGGCAGCAGAACTATTATGCCTTTACGCCGGATGAGACGGGCGAATACCGTTTCTGGATCTCGCAGATCAACAGCGGCAAAACCGTGTCGCTGTTCGTTTACGACGACGCCGGCTATACGGTCGGTTACGAATACGGCGCTTCCCAGAACGACGGCGTAAAGACCACGCTCAGCGCGGGCGTCACCTATACCGTCTGCGTAAAGCAGAATTCGGATTACGGCGCGTATACGCTGCGCGTGGGCAGGCAGAAGACCGCGCAGGATATTACCGGTACCACGGTGGTGTACGACAGCACCGTATTTCAGGGGCAGAGAAACAACTACTACTATACCGCACCCTGCGCCGGAACCTATTCCTTCCGGATCGCGCAAATCAACAGCGGCATCAAGGTATCCGTATACGTATACGACAGCGCCGATTACTGTCTGGGTTATGAAAACGGCGCTTCCCTGAACGGGGGCGTTACGGTAAGTCTGGAGGCCGGGCAGACCTATCTGGTGCAGGTCCGTCAGTATACCGATACCGGCACTTACGCGATGAGCGTGGGCTCCCAGAAGCCGTTTTCGAACGCCACCGGTTACGACCGGATCAAGGACAGCACGCAGTTTGCGAAGCAGACGAACTACTATACCTATACGCCCTCCGTCAGCGGGAACTACGTGTTCAGTCTGTATCAGATCCCGTCCGGCGTAAGGGTCTCCGTGTTCGTCTACGACGACGCCGGCTACGAGGTCGGCAGCCGCAAGGGTCTGAGCGCCGACGGTTCCGTCAAGGTCTCGCTGAACGCGGGCCGGACCTACGAGATCTGCGTACAGCAGTACGAGGGCTTCGGAGAATATACGCTCAATATCGGCCTTACGAATTAGTCGGAGGCTGGTATAAAAAAATGAAGAATTAAAAATGTAAAATTAAAAATTCGCGCGGCGGCATCTCTGTTTTTTCGGTACCGCCGCGCAAGTCGTACGCAGCGGTTAATATAAACAAGAGATTATGGTCATCATAACGGAGAGGTAAAATGCAGGAAGAATTCGAGATCAAAAACGGCATTCTCGTAAAATACCACGGTACAGCCGCCCAGGTCGAGATCCCGGAAGGGGTAAGGGTAATAGGCGAGAAAGCTTTTTGGCGCTTAAAAAGCATTGTGTCGGTTTCATTTCCAACCTGCTTAACAGAAATTGGGAAGGAGGCATTTGCTTATTGCGATAAAATAACTTCTTTTTCAATACCGGATAGTGTAACTAAAATCGGGAAAGGGGCGTTCTGTGGCTGTGATAGCCTTATTTCGGTTACAATTCCGTATGGCGTAGTGGAAGTCGGGAAAGGCGCTTTCTCATTTTGCCGGAGCCTTGTTTCGATATCGCTTCCGGACAGTATAACGAAAGTCGAAGAAGAGGTTTTTTCCGGTTGTAAAAACCTTTCTTCGGTTACAATTTCTGATAGTGTAACGGAGATCGGAGGAGGGGCGTTTTACGATTGTAAAAGCCTTACTTCGATAACATCTTTGGATGGTGTAACACAAATTGGAGAATGGGCTTTTGCCGATTGTAAAAATCTTGTTTCTTTTTCACTTCCAGATGGTTTAACAAAAATCGAGAAAGGGACATTTTCCGGTTGTGCAAACCTTTCTTCGGTTTCTATTCCCGATACAGTAGTTGAAATCGGAGAACAGGCATTTTACTGTTGCAAAAAACTTGCAACTGTTATAATTCCAATCGGTGCAACTGAGATTAAAAACGAAACGTTTTACGGATGTGTAAGTCTTGCTTCGGTCACTATCCCGAACGGCATAACTAAAATCGGAGAGCAAGCATTTTTCGATTGCAAAAGTCTTGTTTTGGTAATTATTCCCAATAGTGTGACGGAAATCGGGAAACGGGCATTTTTCCAATGTAAAAAACTTGTTTCTGTAACAATCTCAGACAACGCAGCGATAATAGGGACAGAGGCATTTTCAGGTTGCGAAAGCCTTTTTTCAGTTTCAATTCCTAGCGGAGTAAAGGAAATTGGAGAATCGGCTTTTTCCTATTGTACAAGCCTTACTTCAATTGTACTTTCGGATGGTGTAAAGAGAATCGGGAAATGGGCGTTTTCGTTATGCAAAAAACTTACGTCAATAACAATTCCGAACGGAGTGTCGGAAATCAGCAGAAATACTTTTTTTGGCTGCATAAGTCTTACTTCAGTCATAATTCCGAACAGTGTAATAAGAATCGGAGAAGAGGCATTTTTTAATTGTGAAAGCCTCGTTTGTGCAGAGATTCCAAACAATGTAATGGAAATACAAAAAGAGGCTTTTTCAAATTGTACAAGCCTTGCTTCGATCTCAATCTCTAACAGTGTAAAGAAAATAGGAGGATCTGCATTCTTTGGCTGCAAAACCCTTTCATCGGTCAAGATTCCATATGGTGTAGAGGAAATCGGGGAGTATGCATTTGCAGACTGTACAAGTCTTGCTTCAATCTCAATTCCTAGCAGTGTAACGAAAATCGAAAAATCTGTATTTTCAGGTTGTAAAACCCTTTCATCGGTCAAGATTCCATATGGTGTAGAGGAAATCGGGAAGTATGCGTTTGCAGACTGTACAAGCCTTGCTTCGATCTCAATCTCTAACAGCGTGACGAAAATAGGAGAATCTGCATTTTCAGACTGTAAAACTCTTTCATCGGTCAAGATTCCATATGGTGTAGAGGAAATCGGGAAAAGTACATTTTCAGGCTGTCTAAGCCTTTTTTCAGTTTCGATTCCTAACAGTGTAACGAAAATAGGAGAATCTGCATTTTCAGACTGTCTAAGCCTTTCTTCAGTTTCTATTCCTAATAGTGTAATGAAAATCGGAGAATCTGCATTTTCAGGCTGCAAATACCTTTCCTTAATTAATATTCCCAATGGGGTAGTGAAAATAGAGACGAGGACATTTAAGAACTGTACAAGTCTTTCTTCTCTCACTCTCCCAGAAAGTGTAACCGGAATCGGAGAAAGCGCATTTGAAGGTTGTAAAAACATTGCATCAATCAGACTTACGAATAGCGTAAAAGAAATCGGTGTGGTTGCTTTCAATCGTTGTTCAAGACTTACTATTATTTGTGTTGAGGCATCCTATGCACATAAATATTGTGAAGAAAACCATATAACATATATTTTTGATTACCAATTCGAGGTTTTCCACGGCCTCCTGCCCCCCGGGTACGAAAAACTGCCTTCTCCTTTCCTTGCCGACGAAGAAAGACCATATATTTTTATAAGTTACTCTCACAAGGACAGAGACGTTGTTTTTGAAATCATAAAAACGTTGTACGAACAAGGCTGGAAGATTTGGTATGATGAAGGGTTGACAGTTGGCGATCGGTACGATGAAACGTTGGAAGAACATGTTAAAAACTGTGCTGTGTTTCTGCTCTTTGTTACGACCAATTCCGTAAACAGCAATTATATCCGTACGCACGAGATCCCGTGGGCGCGGCAATACGGCAAGTCGATCATAAGGTGTGTTCTCGATAGAGGAACAAACTATGAGGTCGAAGGCGCTGTTGCAGCGGAAGTTTCTCCTGTTGAAATCGTGCAAGCGCTGGAACAAATCGGGGAACTTGAAAAAGGAGAACCCCGAACGGCAAAGGGTATTTCCGTTGTCGTTGATCCCATAGCAAGGCAGGAAGCGATTGTGGATGGTTTTGCGTATTGCCTCTACACCGATTCCTCAGCCGCAAAGGCACGTGCGATCCTGTTGGAGGCAAAAAACAGCGGCTGTGCCGTGTACGATGCGGTGGAACAAGGCGAGGACGCAGAAAAACTGTTTCGTAGCTCAGTTTTGGTCGTATTTATGGATCACGCTTTTTTGGCGGATGGGCATCTCGTGGGGATCCTTACCGAAGCGTTTACCGCAGGGCGGGATATCGCCGTTTGCCAGTTGAGTGAGATCTCAGATAGCGATCTCTCACCTGAACTGAAAGAATTATATAAACGCCAATGGCTGTATTTTGTAAAAGAGATCACGCAGGATACGATTATAAAGCTTGCACGCTACCTGCAGCAGAGAGGCTGCCGAGATGCCGCCGTTCTGCCGGGCTTTGACTATGAGATAACGGACACGGGAATCGTGATTACAAGGTACAAGGGGATAGATCACGCGCCGAGACTTGAGAACGCGTACGGCGGGATCCCGGTCGTGAGGATTGCGGACTGTGCTTTTGAAAACTGTATTCGGGTGAAAATGATTTTTGTTTCTGACGCGGTAACGGAATTCGGAGAAAATGTATTCGCGGGGTGCACATATCTTGTTTCTGTTTTATTGCCGGATAGAGTAACGAAATTCGGTTCTCGGATGTTTTACGGTTGCGAAAGCCTTGTTTCTGTCAAAATACCGATTGGTGTAACAATAATCGAAAGAGAAGTATTTTACGGCTGTACGAATCTTGTTTCGATCACCATCCCTATTGGAGTAACGGAAATCGGAAAAGCGGCTTTTCAAGGGTGTACAAGTCTTATATCTGTCACGATTCCTGTTGGTGTCACGGAAATCGAAGAAGCGGCTTTCCTAGGATGTACAAGTCTTATATCTATCACGATTCCGGTCGGCGTAGCGAAAATCACTGAAGCGGCTTTTCAAGGATGTACAGGTCTTATATCTGTCACGATTCCGGTCGGTGTAACGGAAATCGGAGGAGCGGCTTTCCAAGGGTGCACAAGTCTTATATCTGTCACTATTCCGATCGGCGTAACGGAAATCGGAGAGGCGGCTTTCCTAGGGTGTACAAGTCTTAAGTCTCTCATGATTCCAGATGGTGTAGTGGACATCGGGAAATATGCATTTGCAGACTGTACAAGTCTTATGTCTGTCACGATTCCGATCGGTGTAACGGAAATCAGGGAATGGGCTTTCCTCCGGTGTACGAGTCTTACATCGGTCACGATCCCGGCAGGTGTGACAGAAATCGGATTTATGGCGTTTGGATGGTGTACAAGTCTAACATCGGTCACGTTTCCTGATAGTGTAAAGATAATCAGAGGGTCGGTTTTTAATGACTGTTATGAACTTTCATCGGTTGTTATCTTTGGCATTGAAACGGAAATTGGTGACGATGCGTTCAAAGATTGTGATAATCTTACGATACACGGTTTGCCCGGTAGCGCTGCGGAGCGGTATGCGAGAAAGAACAGCATTCCGTTTGTTGCACTCGAGACGTAAGCGCCGCTTGAGTATTCGCGGATTTTTATGCAATGTTATCATTGTATCGAAACAGTATTTTTTTCATCGCATCGCCTGTTCATATCGTCATTATTATTTTTTGAGGAGGAATATATATGAGTAAAAAAACATTTATTGAAGAACTGTATGAGCCGAAAGATCCCTATCTGGAAGAAAAAACGTTTGTACATAATCTTTTTTTCCACGGCGCGGTAGAACATGCCGTAAGGATGAACAAAGAAAGCCGGCATTTCGAGGGGTATTTCAAATTCGGGGAGGAGGGCGGAAGCTTGATCCATCCGACCGCCTACTTTACCTTTGACGACGATTATTGGGTATTGGATCGGGTCCGGAGAGCAAAGGACTGGAATTGGAAATATATTGAAAAGCTGCTGAACGACGAAGTAAAGGATATCGGCTTCAAAAACTATGAAATAAAAGTGTTGGAGAGCTTCCGGCCTGAAAAAGTGAGAGACGGATATACCTTTTTTTTCGGATATCCTAAGTATAAAGAAATATCGATTCATTTCCATTATATTTGGATGAAGGCATCTTGGTAGATTTTCTGAGTTCCACCGTCGGTATCCTTCAGCCGATCAATACCGTATTCCGGCGAAATAGGGGGAAAACAATGAAAAAGAAAAAGGTTGTAATTTGCCTCATCGCCGTCGCGGCTGCTGCCGCGGCGGCCTTTGCGGTGCTGGACGGCGCCTTCGCGAAGCGCGCCCCGGTGATGGCGGCGTTCTACGTCAGCCCTTCCGGCAGCGATGACGGCACAGGCGCCGAACACGATCCCTTTGCCACGGTGGAGCGCGCGCGGGACGAGGTGCGCAAGCTGAACGCGGATATGACCGGCGATATCGTGGTGCATATCGCGGCCGGGGAATACCGCCTTGCAAATACGCTGGAGCTCGACGGGCGCGACGGCGCTACCAACGGCTATGCCATCCGTTACGTCGGCGAAAAGGGCGCGGTGCTCTGCGATGCGGGCGGCGTCTATACCCTCTCAAAGCAGCCGGACTCCGAGATCCGGGGCAACTATATCCACGATATCACGCTGCCGGAGGGCGCGGATTACGCCACCGGCGGCATTTACATGGACGAGCAGACCGCCGGGTTCACGGTGAAGGACAACGTGATCTATCACGCCTGGGGCGTGGGCAGAAACGCCAACGGCGAAAACGATTACCGCGAAAACCGCATCTATATCGATAAAAAATGGATCTTCACGAAAACTTGGGGGATTCACAATAAAAGCTTTCGGTCCAGCCTTTCTCGAAAGGCTGGCGAGGTCCGGGGGCAGCGCCCACGGTCGCCCGCCGCAGCGGGCGAAATCTTTGCGCTTATACAAGCGCAGGAA
>JAEEGL010393612.1_pt1 | contig 10825 bp, 7 predicted proteins | sample 9134231 | NCBI WGS metagenome assembly JAEEGL01 (sample SAMN16246548, study PRJNA631951) | gut metagenome | biome: gut microbiome; feature: rumen; material: fiber-attached | host: Bos | place: Iran: Karaj | collected 2018-10
AGACCATTCTGATAGGAAATCTTTGCAATGTTGGTGGTCTGGTCAACATCGAAGGTGATGGGCTGCTCGGAGAAACCCTTTACGGCTTCAAGAAGGTCGTGGTTGCTGATGCAGAAACGTCCATTGTCATCACTCTCGGTCAGCTCCAAATGGGTCTTCATGACGTTCTCGCTGTCAGAAGCTGTCAGATAGAGTACGTTGTCCTGTACGTCGAACAGGAAATCGGCCAGAATAGGCAGTGAATTCTTACTGTTGATGACTCTTGAAAGAGCATTGAGTTTGCTGCTAAGCGCAGTGCTGGAAACTGTAAATCTCATGAGTATTTATGTTTTTAATTATCTTAATTCTCTTAATTTGTGCACAAAAATACAAAAAGTCTGGCTCAATAACAAAAATATTTCAGGAAAAATGCTTCTTTTTAAATTATTTTCCGTAATTTCGCAGTCTGAAACAAGAAAATAACAATTAAAACGTAAGAATAAGATGGATTTAACAGGAAAAATTGTTGGGGTTATGCAACCCAGAAGTGGCGTTTCTCAGCGCACAGGTAATTCATGGATGGTACAGGAATTTGTATTGGAGATTCCCGGTCAGTATCCTCGCCATATGGTTTTTAATGTTTTTGGCGAAGACCGTCTGAAGCAATATAATATTCAGATGGGTCAGGATTATACCGTTTCTTTCGACATCGATGCCCGTGAGTTTAATGGACGTTGGTTTAACGATATCCGTGCCTTCAATGTTGTACCTGCAACCGCAGCCGCTCCTATGCCCCAGGATGCCACTCCGTTCTCCCAACAGCCGGCAGCAGCACCCCAGGCAACAGTGTCTCCATTCCCTCCCGCACAGGAACCCGCAGAAGAGGGTAGTGCCGACGATCTGCCCTTTTAGGATTAGGTTTTAGAGAGTGATGATTTGACTTCGCGCGTACATCTTTATTATTTTATCGTGCAGGATATTTGATAACTACAATAAAAAGTATGAAAAGAATATATTTTCTCTTGATGCTGACAGTGTGCTTTGTTGCAGTCTCACACGCGCAAAAAATAAGTGATGAGGAAGTTGTGCAAAGAGCGGTCAAGGAAAAACGCTCAGGAGCTTCTGAGTCGCAGATAGCCACCACGCTGTTGAAGCAGGGTGCTTCCATGGAACAAATCCAGCGTGTACGTGGGCAATATGCCAAGCAGATTTCCAAGGCTGGCATGGGCAATACTGTTGATAATGCCATCAGTGATGCCCAAAGCCGTATGCGTACGAATAAGGAGACGTCAGACAATTCGGTTGTGAAGAGCGGCCGTCAGGATGACGATGTCGTAAAAAGGGCTGGAGGTAACGTTGCTACACCAATTTCTGTTGATGAGGAACTGCCTACGGAGTCCGTCGTTGTTGGTAAGAAAGTCTTTGGTCGTGACATCTTTAATAATCCCAATCTGACTTTTGCCCCCAATATGAACATTGCCACACCGCAGAACTACGTGGTAGGCCCTGGTGACGTGTTGATTGTCGATGTTTATGGTGGTTCGCAGGAGAATATGAAACTGACCGTCTCTCCCGAGGGTGATGTCAATGTTCCCGATTTTGGCCCAATACATGTCAGTGGACTGCATATCAATGCTGCCCAGTCGCGCATTCGTTCGAAGTTGGGGCAGTTCTTCCAGAGTTCTGATATCCGCATCACGTTAGGTCAGACACGTTCCATCCAGATTAACGTGCTGGGTGAGGTTCGTGTGCCTGGTACTTATACTCTCAGCTCCCTGTCTACTGTCTATCATGCACTCTATCGTGCAGGTGGCGTCAATGACTTGGGTACACTGCGTAACATTAAGCTCTATCGTCAAGGTAAGTTGATAACGGTTGTTGACGTCTATGAATTTATTCTCAATGGGCGTCTTGCAGGTAATGTACGTCTGGAGGACAACGATGTTGTTCAAGTCGGCACCTACGATTGCCTGGTAGATATCATGGGTCATGTAAAGCGTCCTATGACCTACGAATTACGTGGTGGTGAGAGTCTCTCAACGCTGTTGAAATATAGTGGTGGATTTGCCAGCGACGCATTCAGGAAGACTGTTCGCGTGAACCGCAACACAGACAAAATGAAGAGTGTGTTCAATGTCGATGAGTTCGACTTCTCCTCTTTTAAGATGACCGATGGTGACAGTGTGGATGTTGAGGCTATTTACGACCGCTATGAGAATATGGTGGAAATTAAAGGTGCCGTATTCCGTCCTGGTATGTATCAGTTGGGCGACAGAATATTCAGTGTCAAGAGCTTGATTGAGCGTGCTGAGGGCCTGACTGAGGAGGCTATGAGCAATCGTGCCGTACTGCGTCGCTTGAAGCCTAATCGTACCCAGGAGGTTCTTTCTGTCAATCTGGAGGGTATCATGAATGGTACAGAGGCCGATATGCCGTTGCAGAACGAGGATGTTCTGTTCATTCCTACTCAGGCCGACCATCAGAACCTGCGTACCGTTACCATTGAGGGTGAGGTGGTCTTCCCTGGTGTTTACGAATATGCTGACAATATGACGTTGGAGAACTTTATTCTTCAGGCAGGTGGTTTGACGGATGCTGCCTCGGTGAACAAGGTTGACGTGTCGCGTATGCCTCGTGATCCGCGTGCTTCTACTGCAGGAATGGATTTGAAGGAAACATTCTCCTTCAGTATTGACGATCAATTTAATTTCTCCAACGATAAGAATTTCATTCTGCAGCCCTTCGACATCGTTCAGGTTCGTAAGAGCCCCGTTTATCAAGACCCCATCACCGTATCCATTGATGGTGAGGTGATGTATCGCGGTACTTATACCATGGAGCGTAAGAATATGCGTCTGAGCGATTTGGTGAAAGCTGCCGGAGGTGTCGTTGACGGAGCTTATGTCCGTGGTTCCCGCCTGGAGCGTAAGATGAGTGCCGACGAGCGTGCCCGAATTATGTCGGTCATTCGTATGGCTCGTCAGAGCAGTGGCGATACCAGTGACTCTATCTCACTGAACAAACTGGCCTTGCGCACCACCTATACGGTAGGTATCTACCTGGACGATGCTTTGGCTCATCCTGGTTCTACACAGGATGTGGAGTTGCAGGATGGCGACCGTCTGGTTGTTCCCCGTTTCAATCATACGGTCCGTATCAGTGGTGACGTGAATACACCTAATACCGTTGCTTTCGAAGAGGGCAAGAATTATAAGTACTACATCGAACAGGCTGGTGGCTTCGGTGAGCGTGCCAAGAAGAAAAATGCCTATATCGTCTATCAGAACGGAACGATGGCCATGGCCAAGAAAGGCAAGATAGAGCCTGGCTGCGAGGTCATTGTGCCGACGAAGGTGAAGAAAGACCCTGCACAGATGCAGCAGTGGATTGGCATCGGAACGAGTCTGGCATCTGTCGGTACGATGTTTGCCACCATTGCTAACCTTCTTAAGTAATTCTTAATAGTATTGAGTATGTCAGAAGAGAATAAGAATATTCAAACGGTCGGGCAAGAGGAGTCGTCCATCGATTTTCTCAAGATGTTCAATGACCTGAAGAAGCATAAGAAGTTGTACTTCAAGGTACTTCCCATCGCCTTTCTGTTGGCCGCTATCTACTCGCTGAGTCTTCCTAACTACTATCAATGCGAGGTAGTGATGAGCCCCGAGCTCAGTACCCGCCGCAGTACCAATTCGCTGGCCAGTCTGGCCAGTTCGATGGGTCTCAACCTGGGTGCCAACATGGCAGGAAATTCAGAGGCGCTCTTCCCCACAGTCTATCCTGAACTGATTAACAGCGTGACGTTCCACACCTCGCTCTTCAATATCAAGGTACATCGTGACAAGGAGAAGAAGGAAATGGATTTCTACGACTACCTGCTGAAAGAACAGAAGACTCCTTGGTGGACGAAAGCTATCAGTGGTACGATGAAGTTCATTGGAAGCCTGTTTGGTGGAGAGAAGAAGAAAAAGAGTGATACAGACATTGACCCCTTCCGTCTGACCAAGAAGCAGATGGCTATCGTCAAGTCCATGCGCAAGCGTATTGTCTGCGACGTGGACAAGAAGACGATGATGATTACTATCACCGTCACTGACCAAGACCCGCTGATTGCTGCCACGATGGCTGATAGCGTACAGCAGCGTCTGCAGGATTTCATCACCGAGTACCGCACCAAGAAGGCTCGCAAAGACTATGAATACACCAAGAAAATCTATGGTGAGGCCAAGGAACGTTATGACAGGGCCCGTCACAAGTATGCCAATTTCTCAGATGCCAACCGCAGAGTCTTCCTGGAGACTGTCCGTAGTGAGCAGACCAACCTGAGCAACGAGTTGAACATCCAGTATCAGGTCTATGCCCAAGCTTCAGCTGCCATGCAGCAGGCCGAGGCCGATGTACAGCGTGAGACACCGGCATTCGCCATCCTGCAGCCTGCAACGGTACCCGTACAGAAGGCAGGGCCAGCCCGTGCCAAGATGTGTCTGATATTCCTATTCCTCGCATTCTTAGGCACAACTGCCTATGTGCTCTATAAGGAAGACGACCTCAAGCAACTGTTAGGACTCTCATAAATATCCTTTCAACTTTCAACTTTTAACTTTCAACTTTTTAAATAATACTATTATGCTAACACAACAAGACCTGAAACAGCTGGCTCAGAAGGGAATCTCTGAGCAGCAGATTGAGACTCAACTGGGACAGTTCAAGACTGGTTTCCCGTTCCTGAAACTGGAGGCTGCCGCAGCCATCGGCCGTGGCATCGTCGCTCCCAATGCCGATGAGGGCAAGAAGTTCGTTGACGCTTGGCAGCAGTACAAGGCCGCTGGTAAGAAGGTGGTGAAGTTTGTACCCGCCTCGGGTGCTGCCAGTCGTATGTTCAAGGACATGTTTGCCTTTGTTGACGCTGACTATTCCGTTCCTACTACCGACTTCGAGAAGAAGTATTTCGACAACATCGAGAAGTTTGCCTTCTTCGAGGAGCTGAATGCCGTTTGCCTAAAGAACGAGGGCAAGGGCATCAAGGATTTGATGGCAGCAGGCAACTATAAGGCTGTGGCTGCTAACATGCTGAAAGCCGAGGGACTGAACTACGGTCAGTTGCCCAAGGGACTGCTACTCTTCCACAACTATCCTGAGGGACCCCGTACTCCCATGGAGGAGCACTTGGTAGAAGGCGCACTATATGCTGCCTCAAATGGTGAGGCTCACGTACACTTCACAGTATCTCACGAGCACATGGAGCTGTTCAAGCAGAAGGTAGCCCAGAAGGCCGACCTCTATGCCAAGAAGTATGGTATCAAGTACGATATCTCCTTCTCCGAGCAGAAACCCTCTACGGACACTGTTGCCGCCAATCCCGATGGCACACCGTTCCGTAATAGCGATGGCTCTTTGCTGTTCCGTCCCGGTGGACATGGTGCACTGATTGAGAATCTGAACGAAATCAAGGCTGATGTTATCTTCGTAAAGAACATTGATAACGTTGTTCCCGACCGTTTGAAGGCTGATACCGTTGAGTGGAAACAGATTATTGCCGGTGTCCTCGTTACCCTGCAGAAGCAGGCTTTCGAGTATCTGCGCATTCTCGATGGTAATCCCACTGAAGCCCAGTTGAAAGAGATTGCAGAGTTCGTTCAGAAGTGTCTCTGCACTGATCCGAAGGGTATGAAGGTTGATGCCGCCTATCTGCGTGGCAAGCTGAACCGCCCCATGCGTGTCTGCGGTGTCGTTAAGAACGTCGGCGAGCCTGGTGGTGGCCCGTTCCTAACCTACAATCAGGATGGTACCGTCAGCCTGCAGATTTTGGAGTCAAGCCAGATTGATAAGTCCAACAAGGAGTATATGGATATGTTCACGAAGGGCACCCACTTCAATCCCGTTGATCTTGTCTGTGCCGTTAAGGACTATAAGGGCAACGCTTTCGATCTGCCCAAGTATGTTGATGTCACGACGGGCTTTATCTCCCAGAAGTCCAAGAGCGGTAAGGAGTTGCAGGCACTCGAGTTGCCGGGCCTCTGGAATGGTGCCATGAGTAACTGGTCAACCGTTTTTGTTGAGGTTCCTCTGTCAACTTTCAATCCCGTGAAGACCGTCAACGATCTGCTGCGTGACCAGCACCAGTAAATCGATGGTTTTTCCATAAATTAAGAGAGGACGTTCAGATGAGCGCCCTCTCTTTTCACAAAGGTCACGAGAACTATTCAGTTGTAATCGTTCTGATTTCGTCCTGCAGGCATTGAAGGAAGCAGGCAGCGTGGCCGCCGTCCATCTGGACGTGGTGGAACTGGATGGAGAGGGGCAGCTCGTAGCGGAGCCACTTCTTGCGATAGCGACCCCAGATGAGGAATGGATTGGAGTACTTCTCCGTGTATTGGTTGATGACGCAGTCGAACTCCGTTTGTATCATGGCTGAGGTGCCGATGATGACGTAGCCGTCGAGCATCGTATCCCTGCATTCGTTGGCGGCTTGGGCCGTTAGTGTCAGGTAGTCGCGGTTGAATTGTTGCAGGTCATCGGAGTAGGGGATATCGCAAGAATTGATGCCGCCCTCGAGGTTGTCCACAATGACGTTGATGGCTATCTGGTCGAAACGATAGAGCTTGCCTTTCTCCAGCAGAAGGTAGAACTCGTCAATCTGACCTGCCGCCTTGCCGATGCACCAGCAAAGAATGGTGTTGAACTTGATGTCTGTGCGCTTGCTCATTTTCACCAGACGGCTGACGTCCAGCGTCTTCACCATGGTGACCATTGGCATTGGCGATGACATCCACATTTCGAATGCTCTCGCGCGGCTGCTTTCCTGGGGTTGTATCTCGATTTTGCTCACTGTGATTATTTTCTAATTTTAATGTGCAAATGTACGCATTTTCCAGTAAAATTAGTAAATTTGCACCGAATTTTATGATAGTTTAGAATTTCTGACGATGAATATACTACGCAAGCCGCTGTCGCTTTTTGCCTTTTCCTGTATTGTCAGCATAGGAACGCTGCTGTTGTACAACCTGCCTTTCTTCGGCTATGTTGCCGAGCATACCAACGAGCGCACCGGTGGGAAGGTGTTTCTGCTGACGTCGCTGGTGGTGATGATGCTGGCGCTGAACTTCCTGATGACCTATCTCGTGATATTTCTGACGAGGAGGGTGGGGCGTGTGTTGCTTGCCGTCCTCTCGCTCGTCAATGCTACGGCGGTCTATTTCATCTGTACCTACAGCGTGATGATAGACGCCACGACGATAGAGAATGTCTTCAATACCAGATACTCCGAGGCTTCGGGGTTCTTCAGCTGGTGGCTGTGGCTGTTTATTCTTGTCTTCGGCCTGCTGCCTGCGCTGTTTTGCCTGCTGCAGCCCATTGCCTATGGCAAGGTGAAGAGGATGGCAGCCTGTTGCGGTGGCTCATTAGCTGTCGTCCTTGTCGTCGCCATACTGAACTACAGTCAGACGCTGTTTGTCAGTCAGCACGATACGGAGCTGGGCGGACTGCTGCAGCCGTGGTCGTATGTGGTGAATACGTGCAGAGTCATCAGTTTCAGTCACGACGAACAGGCGGAGGAGATAAAACTGCCTGACGGCAAAATCACCGACCGCGACAAGGCTGTCGTCGTGCTGGTCATTGGCGAGTCGGCACGTAAGGCCAACTTCCAGCTCTACGGTTATCAGCGGCAGACCAATCCGCTGCTGTCCAAACAGAAGGAGCTGAAGGTTTATCAGGCAAACTCGTGTGCTACCTATACGACAGCAGGAACAAAGGCTATTCTGGAACCCAGGAACACCGACGAGCTGTATGAGCTGTTGCCCAACTATGCATTCAGAATGGGTGTTGACGTGTCGTGGCGCACCTCCAACTGGGGAGAACCGCCGATACATATCGACGAATACCTGACCAACGAAGCCCTTGGCGACCTGTATCCCGGGCAGTTCATCTACCATGATGCCATTCTCCTGCAGGGACTTCGCGAGCGCATCCTGTCGAGCAAGAAGGACAAGGTGCTGATAGTGCTGCATACCAGCACCAGTCACGGTCCGAACTATGCCGACAAATATCCCAAGGCGTTCGAGGTCTTCAAGCCTGTGGCAAAGAATGTGGAGGAAGGTCAGAAGAATGTCGCTCTGCTGGTGAATGCCTACGACAATACCATTCTCTATACGGACTATCTGCTGGACAGTCTTATCAATATGCTGAAAGGCTTGCAAGACTGGAAGCGTGCGATGATTTTCGTTTCCGACCACGGAGAGTCGCTGGGCGAGAAAAAGATGTTTATGCACGGTCTGCCCATGAAACTGGCACCTAAGGAGCAGTATGAGATTCCGTTCTTGGTATGGACTTCGGAGCATTTCTGCAACTACAAGCGTACAGCCAGTAGTGAGGAACCCGGAGAGGGCGAACTACCATCCGTGCTCGAGCAGCATTACATTTTCCACTCCGTGCTTCATCTCCTGTCCATCCAGTCGCCCGCCTACGACAAAGCCTACGATATCTTTGAGCGTTGAAAATATATAATGTACGCGCGAGTTTTGCCGTGATAGGAGGTGGCGTCCGGGCACTCTGTGGCTGTTAGTAGAATCCGTTGCGGAGGAAGTCCTGGAACTGGACCTGATAGCCGTTGAAGACGTTGATGTCAACGGGTCCTGTGATGCCATCTACCAAACCGTCAGGACACAACTGCCAGAATGCCAGTTTGACGTCAGGACGGTATTGGCTGTAGCGGGCTATCCAGACGTTATAGTTTTGCTTGATGTCCTGCGCATTCTTCATGTGGTTGCGGATGAACATCTGGCTGACGTAGAGAATAGGTTTCTTGCCTGTGCGCTGCTCTACGATGCGCATGAACTGACGGATGCGCTGCATGAGGACGTCGTCACCACCGATTTTCTTAATCTGTGCGTCGGAAGGTTCTACGTCGAGCACGGGAGGCAGGTCATCAGGACGAATGGTCGCCTGTCTGAGGAAGTGACGTGCCTGATCAGCAGCACTGGTCTGCAGGGAGAAGAAGTGATAGGCGCCGACCTTGATATTCTGGCGACGCGCCTGCAGGTAGTCGGACTTGAAGTAACGGTTAGTGACGGTCGTCCCCTCCGTCGCCTTCAGGTAGATGAAGGAGATGGGGAACGTGCGTCCTTCGGTGTTGTGACGATGGCCCAGTGACGTGATGCGCAACTGGTGCCAGTTGATGGAGTAGCGCCGGCGGCCTTTCTCGTGTTGATGGCGGGAGATGTCAATGCCGTAAATGCGCTGGGCGGTGTATTTCATGCGCTCGCCTAAATAACGGCCATCACGCCACTCACCGATGCGCAGTGGGTGCAGCGGTGAGGAGTCGAAAGCCAGGCCATGCAGCATGTCATTGCGCCAGAATCCCTCCTTATGACAGCCGTCCCACTCGTCCAGAATACCCTGACCGCAGGCTTGCAGCAGCGAGTCCATCTGTCCCTGGTAGATACCTTGTTCGTCAATGCGAATGCCGCTGACGATGGTGTCGGCATCAAAGACGGCAGAGACGATGCGCCCTTGCATATCGCGGCAGAGCGCTTTGCCCTGACGGATGTTGCCAAGATGGAACCGACCAGCCTTCCAATAGCCATTCCCCATGCGTACAGCGACTAAGGGACGGTCCTTGGCAGCGATACGCTGAGGAGGACGGGAAGAGGAGAGTTGTTTGTTGCGAGGGGAAGATTTGCTGCGTGAGGCCGACAGCCTGCGGAGGCTTTTTTGCAGGTTCTGATACTCCCGTTGCAGACGGTCGCTGTAGAGGGCAACAAGATGAAAACCCTCGTCGTCAATATCATGAACACGAAGATAATAGCCCATCTCCGCCTTCTCGGCTTCAAGCTCTTGCAAGACATGTAGCAGAGAGTCTTTGTCAACGGCGGGATAACAGTAGGTCACCACTTTGTCAGGAATACCCGTATGCCTCTGTCTGTAGGGTGAGCGTGGACTGAACACGAATAGCACCACCACCAGTGCCAGCACCAGGAAATCGGCAATATATATCTTCGACGGTCGTTTCAGCCTTCTCATCTTTTTACCCCCTCACTTCTTACTCTTCACTTTTACCTTTTACTTCTTCTACCCAGTCGTCTATCAGCATGCGGGCTATGGACATCTTTTCGGGAATAGCCGGCAGATGGTCGCAGTCGAACCACGCACCTTTGGTCAGTTCAGAACGTTGCAGATGAATCTTTCCAAAGTCATAGTCAGCCGTAAATCCCACCATCAGTCCGCAGGGATAGGGCCACGGCTGTGAGCCGAAGTAGCGCAGATGAGTGATGTGCAGCCCCGTCTCCTCCAATACCTCACGATAGACAGCCTCCTCCAAGGTCTCGCCCGTCTCAACGAATCCTGCCACCAGTCCGTAGTGGTCGCCACGGAAGTTCTTGGCGTGGACCAGCAGTATCTCGTCACGGTTGGCGGCATCAGCTTCAGCGGGTGAGCGTCTCTCGTCGCGGCTGGCAGTATCAGCTTCTGCGGGTGTCCGTTTCCGGATGCGCACAATAATGGCTATTGCCAGCTGAGGCCATATCTCCTTGCCGCAGTGCTCGCACTTCTTGGAGATGGGCGTGTCGAAGCGCATAGGTCCGCCACAGATACCGCAGAACTTGGTGTTCTGGTCCCAGTAGAGCAGTTCGTGACACTTGCCCGCTTTCAGGTAGTCTTCATGCGGCAGTCGGTGAAAACTCTGCCGCAGCGGACACATCTCGAAGCGATCGGAGTCTGTGACGGGCTGTTCTATGCGATAGGCCTTGTTGCCGTCGATATCCATTACCGTAGTCCAGGGCTTGATCTCTACAGGTGCTTCCAAAGGGATGCGGTAGCCTGTGCCGGTCTTCTCTAAGACCAGGTCGCCTTG
>JAEEGL010490929.1_pt1 | contig 10825 bp, 6 predicted proteins | sample 9134231 | NCBI WGS metagenome assembly JAEEGL01 (sample SAMN16246548, study PRJNA631951) | gut metagenome | biome: gut microbiome; feature: rumen; material: fiber-attached | host: Bos | place: Iran: Karaj | collected 2018-10
GCCCAGGACTGGACGCAGATGCTGTACCGGATGTACACGCGCTACTGCGAGCGGATGGGCTTCCAGGTGAAGCTGCTGGACCTGCTGGACGGCGACGAGGCCGGGATCAAGAGCGTGACCTTCGAGGTCAGCGGCGACCATGCCTACGGCTACCTGCGGGGCGAGAAGGGTGTGCACCGGCTGGTACGGATCAGCCCGTTCGACTCGAATGCGCGGCGGCACACGAGCTTCTCAAGCCTGGACGTGGCGCCGATGCTGGAGGACGACGGCGACGAGATCAAGATCGACATGAAGTACGTCCGGGTGGATACGTACCACTCCAGCGGCGCGGGCGGACAGAACGTCAACAAAACCAGCTCCGCTGTCCGGATGACTTACGTGAAGGACGATGTGACGATCGTCGTGGCCTGCCAGACGGAACGTGACCAGGTGCAGAACCGCGCGACCTGCCTGAAGATGCTGAAGGCGAAGCTGCTGGAACTGAAGGAACGCGAAAAGGAGCAGCAGATGGCGGACATCAAGGGCGAGATGAAGAAGATCGAATGGGGCAGTCAGATCCGCTCCTATGTCTTCCAGCCGTACACGATGGTGAAGGATCATCGGACGAATTACGAGAGCGGCAACATTGATGACGTCATGAACGGGAATCTTGAGGGATTCGTGACCGCATACCTCAAGATGCAATAAGGAAAGATCAAAGGGTTCTTCGATCGCCCTTTGGAAACCTTTGGCCGAAAGAATTTATTGAATTCTTTTAGCCAGGCTTGGTGAGTAATGGCTGGCAAAACAGTAGGTGTAATCCTGGCGTGGGCAGTGATCCTGTTCACGGTGGCTGCGGCGGTGTGCGGCATCGCCGGGAACGGCGGGCTGATGGCATCGGAAATGCTGAAGAACGCGCCGCCGGAAACGACGGGCCTCCCGGAGACGGAATACGCCGCCGTGGGACAGATGACGGCGGACTACCTGACCGGGCGGACGGAGGTATTCCAGCACACGTTTTCCGACGGGCACGGCGCGGTTTACCAGTGCTTCCAGCCGCATGAAGCGGAGCACATGGCGGATTGCCGGAAGCTGATCCGGCTGGCTGCGGCACTGGAGGGCGTATTCGGGGTTGCCGTTCTGGGAATCCTGCTGATGGCGATCCTGATGCTGGAGTGGCGGAAGCGAATCGCCCGGGGCGTGATCAACGGACTGTGGTCGGCCGGCATCGTCGGAACGGGCCTGCTGGCCTGGGGACTGATCGATTTCGACGGGCTGTTCACGGCATTCCACCGGATCGCGTTCACGAACGACGGATGGCTGCTGGACCCGAAGACGGACCTGCTGATCCGGCTGATGCCGACCGGGTTCTTTACGACGTTGGCGGTGAGGGTGCTGCTGTGGGCAGTCGGGGCAGCGGTCGCCGCGGGAATCGTGGCTAAATTTACAATTCATAATTCATAATTCACAATTATGGATTGTGACAGACAGAAAGTTCAGAGCAAGGAGAAGAATGACAGGAAGGTTGGGAAGAGAAGAAACGTTTATTCTCTGCAACAGGTCATTATGAATTGTGAATTCTGAATGATGAATTACTTTGAACTGTCCCGCGGGAAGGCGGAGGAACTGAGGGCCCGGCGAACGGCGCGGATCCTGGCGCTGGAGACCAGCTGCGACGAGACGGCGGCAGCCGTGATCGAGAACGGCCGGAAGATCCTGAGCAACGTGGTGTTCAGCCAGATAGACCTGCACGAGCTGTACGGCGGAGTCGTTCCGGAGATCGCCAGCCGGGCGCACATGGAAGCCTGCGACCGGGTAGTGGACCAGGCCCTGAAGGAAGCGGGCATGAGCCTGCAGGACGTCGACGCGCTGGCGGTGACGAAGGGGCCGGGACTGGTCGGGGCGCTGCTGACCGGCGTCAATTGCATGAAAGGGCTGGCCTTCGCGGTGGAGAAGCCGCTGGTGGGCGTGAACCACATCGAAGGCCACGTGAGCGCCAACTACCTGAGCCATCCGGAGCTGGAACCTCCGTTCCTGTGCCTGGTGGTGAGCGGCGGCCACAGCCACCTGGTGGAGGTGGCGGACTACGGCGAATACCGGGCGCTCGGACAGACGGCGGACGACGCGGCGGGCGAGGCCTTCGACAAGGCGGCCCGGGCACTGGGGCTTCCCTATCCCGGCGGACCGCGGATCGACGCGCTGGCGGAGGAGGGCAACCCGGAAGCGTTCGTACTGCCGAGCCCGAAGACGGAAGGCCGGTACGACTACAGCTTCAGCGGACTGAAGACCGCGTTCATGAACACGGTGCACACGCTGGAGCAGCGGGGAGAATCCCTGCCGAAGGCCGACCTGGCGGCGAGCTTCCGCAGGGCTGTGTGCCGGGAGCTGACCGGGAAAGCCCGGCTGCTGCTCGAAGAGCATGGAAGGGACGGATACCGGGGATTTGCGCTGGCGGGCGGCGTGAGCGCCAACCGGGAGCTGCGGCGGATGGCGGCGGCGATGTGCGAAGAGCTGGGAATGACGCTCTTTATGCCGGAGATTCATCTGTGCACGGACAACGGGGCGATGATCGGCAGCGCAGCTTATTACCGGCTGATGAACGGCGAGATCGCGGGTCTGGAACTGAATGCGATGCCGGCTTTACGATTGGTGTAGCAACACAACGGGGGGTTTTGAGAAAGATGAGGGAAAAACTCCGGTTATTGAACCAGTACGGTTACGAGACGGATATCTTCGACAAGTACCGTGACTCCGTCACGAAGAGCAATCAGATCGCCGTGAAGATGTTCAGCGTGCTGGCGATCTTCTGCACGCTGATCATCATGGTCTTCGGCATTGTGACCAAACAGCCGGAGACAGGCCTGATCTACTGCTTCCTGGCGCTGTGTGCCGGGGTGTACGGCGCTTATGTCAGCTTCCAGAACGACTGCACGAGGGAGAGACTGCTGGTTGCGGGATACTTCCTGTGCATCGCGACCTACACGCTGTCCATCTACGGGGCAGTCACCTATAAAAGTGACGCGTTCTGGATCGGGACGCTGCTGTGCGTGGCGTGCTATATCTTCGACTACGCCTGGCGCGTGAGCCTGCTGCAGATCGCGAGCTTCGTGGCAATCCGGCTGGTCTGGTCCACAACGGGGATGGCGATCGACCCCGTACGCGGGGTATTCAGCTTGCTGTACCTGGTGATCAGTCTGGCGACCTGCTACGCGCTGAACCGGGCGCGGGTGCGGCTGATCGCGGGGCAGCAGAAGAGCCAGTACCAGGCCGATACCGACCTGCTGACGGGCCTGACGATGCGGACGGCTGCGCAGCAGATGATCCAGGACCACCTGAAGACGGACAAGCACGGCGTGATGATGCTGCTGGACCTGGACCGTTTCAAGAGCGTGAACGACCGGCTGGGCCACCAGATGGGTGACACGGTACTGATCGACGTGGCAAACGATCTGAAGCGGATGTTCCGGAACAGCGACGTGCTGAGCCGGCTGGGCGGCGACGAGTTCGTGGTCTACATGAACAGCGTGCCGGAGAAGGAATGGGCGATGGAGCGCGCGGCGCAGGTCGTGCGCGCGGTGCGCCGGTGGGTCGGCAACGGAACGACGAACATCCAGATCAGCGCGAGCGTCGGCATCGTGATGACCGACATGGTGGAGAGGGACTACGACGAACTGTACCGGGCGGCGGACATCGCCATGTACGCCGCGAAGAGCCAGGGCGGCAACCGGGCGCTGTTCTATTCGCCGGACATGCTTGAAAGCGCCCGGGAGACGGAGAACGCGCGGCACCTGACGCGTGAGAAGGTCGCAACCGAGGAAGAGCTGAACTCGCTGAGGTGAGAAAAGATCCGGATGATACGAAACAATTAGGGTGCTTATGAACGAATATCTGGTAATCCGCGGGGCGCGGGAACACAACCTGAAGAACATTTCTCTGAAAATACCGCGGGACAAGCTCACCGTAATCACGGGACTGAGCGGCAGCGGAAAGAGCAGCCTGGCTTTCGACACGATCTATGCCGAAGGCCAGCGTCGCTATGTGGAGAGCCTGACGAGCTATGCCCGGCAGTTTCTGGGACAGATGGACAAACCGGATGTGGACGGTATTGACGGACTGAGCCCGGCGATTTCCATTGACCAGAAGACTACGGGACGGAATCCACGGTCCACAGTGGGCACGGTGACGGAGATCCACGACTATCTGCGGCTGCTGTGGGCGCGGGTAGGCATTCCCCATTGCCCGGTATGCGGCAGGGAGATCAGGAAGCAGAGCGTGGACGAAATTGTCGACACCGTCTGCGCGGCGCCGGAAGGCACACGGATGCAGATCCTCAGCCCGCTGGTTCGGGGACGAAAGGGCGAGCACAGGGACCTGCTGAACAACGCGCGGAAGAGCGGCTTTGTCCGGGCACGGGTGGACGGGGAAATGTATGACCTGGAGGACGTCCCGGAACTGGACAAGAAGAAAAAGCACACGATCGAACTGGTCGTGGACCGTCTGATCCGGCGGGAGAACGACGAGTTCCGTCACCGGCTGGCGGAGGATATCGAGGTCGCCGCGAACCGCGGGGCGGGCCTGGTGATCGTCGACTGCATGGACCGGGGCGAGACGCTGTACAGCATGAACTATGCCTGCCCGGACTGCGGGGTCTCCATCGAGGAGCTGACGCCCCGGATGTTTTCCTTCAACAGCCCGTACGGCGCGTGTCCGGGCTGCAGCGGGCTGGGGATCCGGATGCGGATCAGCCGGGAAGCGATCTTCCCGGACGAGCGCGTGACGCTGCGGGAAGGCGCGATGAACCTGATGGGCTTCAACGCGAACGAGGAGAGCGGCATCGCGGCGCAGTACTTCGGCGCGATGGGGAAAAAGTACGGGTTCACGCTGGACACGCCGGTGGAGGACATCGCCGAGGACGGAATGAACGCTCTGCTGTTCGGCACGGGCGATGAGCAGATCCGCATCACCTACGAAGGCGCGAAAGGCCAGCGGGAATACTCCACGACGTTCGAGGGCATCATCCCGACGCTGGAGCGGCGGTACCGGGAGACATCCTCGGACGCGATGAAGCAGGCCTATGAGGAATATATGGCGGAGGAGACCTGCCCGGAATGCGGCGGACAGCGGCTGAAAGCGGAAGCCCGGGCGGTGACCGTGAACGGAAAGAGCCTGCCGGAGGTTTCTGACATGAGCATCCTGCAGGCCAGGGAATTCTTTGCCTCGCTGAAACTGGAAGGGAACAGCCGGGTTATCGCGCAGCAGATCCTGAAAGAAATCGACAACCGGTTGGGGTTCCTGGCCGACGTGGGACTGGGATACCTGACACTGAGCCGCGGGGCGGGAACCCTGAGCGGCGGCGAGGCGCAGCGGATCCGGCTGGCAACTCAGATCGGCAGCGCCCTGATGGGCGTGATGTATATCCTGGACGAACCCAGCATCGGCCTGCACCAGCGGGACAACGCAAAGCTGATCGCAACGCTGAAACGAATGCGGGACCTGGGCAATACGGTTATCGTGGTGGAGCACGACGAGGAAACCATGCGGGCTGCGGACTGGATTGTGGACGTCGGTCCCGGCGCAGGCCTGCACGGCGGACAGATCGTGGCCGAAGGAACGGCAGAGGACATCATGGCCTGCGAGGAAAGCCTGACGGGACAGTATCTGAGCGGCCGGAAAGTCATCCCCGTACCGGAGAAGCGCCGGAAACCGGCCGGATGGCTGACGGTGAAAGGCGCGGAAGAACACAACCTGAAACATATTGACGTACGGATCCCGCTGGGTGTACTGACCTGCGTGACGGGCGTCAGCGGCAGCGGCAAAAGCAGCCTGGTGAACGAGATCCTGTACAAGCACCTGGCAAGGAAACTGAACCGTGCCAAGACCCGGCCGGGCCGCTTTGACGGCATGGAAGGCCTGGAACAGCTGGACAAGATCATCATGATCGACCAGAGCCCTATCGGCAGGACGCCCCGGAGCAATCCGGCCACCTATACGGGCCTGTTCGACCTGATCCGGCGGCTGTTTGCCATGAGCCCGGAGGCGAAGGCCAGGGGATACAGGGAAAACCGGTTTTCCTTCAACGTCAAGGGCGGGCGCTGCGAAGCCTGTCAGGGAGACGGGATGAAGAAAATCGAGATGCATTTCCTGCCGGACCTGTACGTTCCCTGCGACGTTTGCCACGGGCACCGGTACAACCGGGAAACGCTGGAAGTGACCTGGCAGGGGAAGAACATCAGCGAAGTGCTGGACATGACGGTGGAAGAGGCAATTCGCTTTTTCGAAAACCATCCCCAGATCCTGAAAAAGCTGGAGACGCTGTACGACGTCGGGCTGGGCTACATGAAGCTGGGACAGGCTTCCACGACGCTGAGCGGCGGCGAGGCGCAGCGGGTGAAGCTGGCGACGGAGCTGAGCCGGAAAGCTACGGGCAAGACGATCTACCTGCTGGACGAACCGACGACGGGCCTGCACACAGCGGACGTGGACCGGCTGATCAAGGTTCTGCAGCGGCTGACGGACGCGGGAAACACCGTGCTGGTGATCGAACATAACCTGGACGTGATCAAGGTTTCGGACCGGGTGATCGACCTGGGACCGGAAGGCGGGGACGGCGGCGGAACGGTTGTTGCCGAGGGTACGCCGGAGGAGGTTGCCGGCACGGAAGAATCCTACACCGGTCAATACCTGAAGAAAGTGCTGGCGGGGGTTCCGTAAGGAAACGTACGTGCGCGCCGGCGCCCTGCTCCCTTCGGAGAAAACGGTATATAACAGGTTCTTTAGGAGTATAGTGCAATGTGGACGATGATACTCAAGATGACGGGAGCAACTCTGCTCTATGTGGCGATCACGGCAGGGCTGTGGTTCATGCGCCGGAAGAAGGAAAAACTCGGGACGGGACTTCAGGTGCTGATCGGGCTGATCTACGGCGGCTGCTCCGTGCTGGCGAATCATATCGGCATCGATTATGGCGATATGGTCCTGAACGTACGTGATATCGGCCCGCTGGCAGCCGGTCTGTTCTTCAGCCCGGTGAGCGGTATCATCGCCGGCATCATCGGCGGCGTGGAACGCATCCTGGCCGGGGAACTGTGGAACATCGGACGATTTACGGAGATTGCCTGCGGCATAAGCACGTGCCTGGCAGGATTCCTGGCTGCCCTGCTCAATAAGAAGATCTATCAGGGAAAGCGTCCGCCGGTGCCCCAGGCCTTTTTCCTGGGCGCGGTGATGGAAGTATTCCATATGTACGCGGTGCTGTTTACCAACCGGCAGGATATGGCGATGGCATACAGTGTGGTACAGACGGCGGCGGTTCCGATGATCAGTTTCACGGCGGTCGGCATGGCGCTGTGCTCCGCGGTGGTGATGAAGGTATCCGGCGAGAAGCGGGAATCCAGATTGCTGGACGACGAGGGCAGGATTCCGCTGACCGTCCATTTCCAGCGGCGCCTGGTCATTGTGACCACCGGGATATTCCTGGTTAACTTTGTCATTTCCTGGGGAATCCAGACACGGATAGCGGACTCGAACGCCTCCATCGCGCTGAGTTATATCAGCTACGGAAACAGAAAGATCTATGAGGAAAACGGAAAGAATATCGAGGCGCTGAAGAACCACCTGCAGGAACAGTACCATACAGATATCTTCTTCTGGCTGGTCGACGCCGACAGCGGGGAATTCCTTATGGATCCCGGCTTTGAGATCCCCGGCAACAGAATCAAAGGGGAGGATCTGGAGAAAGCAAAGGAACAGGCGGACCAGGATGTTTACAGGATGGAGATCCGGACCGCGTATGATACGGAGGTGCTGTGCAGCAGCAGATACATCGGGGAGAAAGCGCTGCTGATGGTCATGGAGCCGATCTCTATCGTCTATCAGAACCGGAACGGGCAGGTTTATGAGAACACGCTGTCAGATCTGCTGGTGTTCACGGTTCTGTACGTGCTGGTTGCGATGCTGCTGGACAAGCTGGTGATCAGAAGCCTGCAGCGGGTCAACGTCTCGCTGGACCGGATCACGGACGGCCATCTGGACGAGAAAGTCTGGGTGCGCAGTTCTTCGGAGTTTTCGGAACTGAGTGATGACATCAACCAGATGGTGACAGCGCTGCGGGGGTATATCGACCAGGCGGAAAAGCGGATGCAGGACGAGCTGAAACTGGCGAGAAACATCCAGGATGCCGCGCTGCCAAAGAACTTTACCCTGTCTGAGGAAATCATCGACCTGTATGCCCTGATGACACCGGCGAAACAGGTCGGCGGTGATTTCTACGACTTCTTCTACTGTGACCGGGACAAGCTGTGCCTGGTGATCGCGGACGTGAGCGGCAAAGGCGTGCCGGCGGCGCTGTTCATGATGCGGGCCAAGACGGCCATCAAGAACTACGCAAGCCATGGGCACGGTCCCGCGAAGGTGCTGGAGCATGTGAACCATACCCTGTGCGAGGGCAACGACGCGGAGATGTTTGTGACGGTCTGGCTGGGAATCCTCGACCTGAACACCGGGAAGATCCAATGCGCAAATGCCGGCCATGAGTATCCGGTGCTGATGCGCGCCGGCGGCGACTATGAGCTGCTGAAGGACAAGCACGGGCTGGCACTGGCCGCGATGGATGGCATTTCCATGAAGGAATATGAGATCGACCTGGATCCCGGCGACAGGTTGTTCGTCTACACGGACGGCGTACCGGAAGCCATCAACGAAAAGGTGGAGGCATACGGGACGGAGCGGCTGTGCGAGAAGTTGAACGCGCTGAAGAACGTGTCGCAGCAGCAGACGCTGGAAAGCGTGCTGCGTGATATCCGGAATTTCGCGGGTGCAGCGGAGCAGTTCGACGATATCACGATGCTCGGAATCACCTACAACGGAGAGCTTCGGGAATAAGCCGGGACTTCCCGTTGTCCGTTGACAAAGAAGGCGGCGGGCGATAGAATAATAATATTCACCGGAGTTTTGGAAGCGAGTTGTCAGACGAAACCGAACGAGACGAAAAACAACCCGAAAGGTGGATCAGATTATGGCGTGCACAGCGATCGTGGGTATCAACTGGGGAGATGAAGGCAAGGGCCGGATGGTCGACCTGCTTACCGAAGCCTTTGACGTCGTCGTTCGTTTCCAGGGCGGCGGCAACGTCGGACATGACGTGATCAACCAGTACGGACGATTCAAACTGCATACACTGCCCTCCGGTGTCTGCCGGAAAGGGGTCGTGAACATCCTGGGGAACGGCGTGGCGCTGGATCCGGAAAGCCTGGCTGCAGAGATCGAGGATGTGACCTCCAAGGGCCTGGAACTCACCCCTGAGACGCTGAAGATCAGCGACCGTGCCAGCCTGCTCCTGCCCTGGCACCGGGAACTGGACGCGTTGGAGGAGGCCCGGCTGAAGGACAAGAAGTTCGGCAGCACGAAGCAGGGCATCGCCCCCTTCTACAGCGACAAATACCAGAAGAAGACCATCATGGCCGGCGAGCTGTTCTATCCGAAGATGCTGAAAAAGCACCTGAAGGACCTGATGAACTGGAAGAACCTGATCCTGACGAAGGTGTACGGCGCCGATCCGGTCACGGAAGCGGACCTGGACAAGTGGCTTAAGGAGAGCTGCGAGAAGATCAAGCCCTTCGTGCAGGACACGCGGGAATACCTCCTGCAGGCACAGGGAGACAACAAGCGGATTCTGTTTGAAGGTACGCTGGGCACGCTGCGGGACCTGGACTACGGTATCTATCCCTACACAACGAGCTCCAACACACTGGCTGCCTACGCGCCGGTGGGCAGCGGACTGCCGGGCGCGGACATCGACCGTGTGATCGGCGTGGTGAAAGCCTACTCCACCTGCATTGGCGAAGGCCCGTTTGTATGCGAGTACTTCGGCGAGGACGCAGAGCTTCTGCGAAAGATCGGCCACGAGGGCGGAGATGCGAGCGAACGGCCGCGCCGGGTCGGACCGATCGACCTGGTGGCCACCCGTTACGGCGTGGAGGTACAGGCGGCGACGGAGATCGCCCTGACGAAGCTGGACGTGCTGAGTGAGCTGGACGAGATTCCGCTGTGCACCCAGTACGAGCTGAACGGCAAAAAGATCGACCATATGCCTTTCCCGGCGGTGCTGGGCGAGTGCAAGCCGGTGTATGAAACCATGCCGGGATGGAAATGCGATATTTCCAAGGTCCGGACCTGGTGGGACCTGCCGGAGGAAGCAAAAAACTATGTTATCCGCATTGAGCACGCGCTGGGCCAGGTGGTCAAGTGGATTTCCGTCGGACCGGAGCGCCACAGCATCATCCGCCGCGGATAAAAAACGATGCGAAGCCGGACCGAAAGGCCGGAACGTCATAAAGAAATTTAATGAAAGAAGGGTATCTCTCACATGAAAGGTAATGTCATTGTCGGTCAGTCCGGCGGCCCCACCGCTGTCATCAACTCCAGCCTTGCGGGTGTATACAAGACTGCGATGGAGCGCGGATTCACCAAGGTCTACGGTATGCGCAACGGTATCCAGGGATTCCTGGATGAGCAGTATATCGACATGAGCCAGTACATCCGGAACGAACTGGATCTGGAACTGCTCAAGCGGACTCCTTCCGCCTTCCTGGGCACCTGCCGTTACAAGCTCCCCGAGATTCACGAGGGCAAGGAAATCTACGAGCGGATCTTCGAACTGCTGAACAAGCTGGAGATCGAAGTGTTCATCTACATCGGCGGCAACGACAGCATGGACACGATCAAGAAGCTGAGCGACTACAGCCTGCTGACCGGCGCGAAGCAGCGCTTCGTCGGCTGCCCGAAGACCATCGATAACGATCTGGCCATGACCGACCACACCCCCGGCTTCGGCAGCGCGGCCAAGTAC
>JAEEGL010593065.1_pt1 | contig 10825 bp, 2 predicted proteins | sample 9134231 | NCBI WGS metagenome assembly JAEEGL01 (sample SAMN16246548, study PRJNA631951) | gut metagenome | biome: gut microbiome; feature: rumen; material: fiber-attached | host: Bos | place: Iran: Karaj | collected 2018-10
AAAGATTGGCAGGTCTTCTTCAGCTAGAGTTAATTCAAATTCTACCTCTTTTTTGCCAATTGTCGCGGGATTCATTTTTGAACGAATATGATTGGATAGCGGAACTCCCTTTAATCCTGTTTGTTTGGAGAGTGCCAGCGATTTTTCGAGTTCCTGGTCTACGACGACTTTAACAGATTCGTAGGTTGTCGCCTGGTTCACAGGGATAGTTTTGTCGTTAATGACGAGGACTGGGGTAATTCCGCGAATGCCCATTTCGTCTGCGATGGAATGAAGATCGGCATGGTTGGCTTCATCAAGCTGTTTGATATTATCGAGATCGTAAAAATCGAAATCGTAATCTGAAAGTTCGAGCGCTTGGATGGGAAAATCATTTTTATACGTCTGGATTTCGTCGAACTCTAAATCGCTTAGCATTGGGCTATACTTGACGAAGAATTTATGCATATCATAGCCGAAATGATTGATATTTGCGTATTCTTCCAGGCTATTAATGTGTATACTGGTACCATTGAGTGTTTCGGGATTGCTTGCGAAGTAAATGGCGACATTGTTTCCGTAATCTTCAAGCAGTTTGTCTGTGATTCTTGTGATCGTTGAAGTGCTTTCTGTATTGAGATAATTCATATAAGCAAAAATAGTGAGTGTCGCATCATCAGCTCCTGCGTAGTTTTTATGGACTTTTCCGCAGAGTTGATCACAGGTATTTGTACATAATGCGTTACACTGTTCAATGGCACTCTTTGAATTAAATTCTGAATTCTCAAGTGTTTGACAGAAAGTTTGGCAATTGGTATCATAATTACGTGGCTGAATTTCAGAACTATTTTCAAATTTTCTGTATAGATCTTTTGTTTCAAAACTATTGTATTCTTCTTTGATCATTTGATGATTAACCATGTTGTCCACGAGTTCAGTGTAATCCTCATCAGAACTCAAAAGGTAACAAATCTCATAAAAGCGGTATTTGGATTCATCAAAAGCATCATCAAGGAGATTGGCATTTATATGATCGATACATGGCTCATAATAAGTCATCATGTAGTTATTCTCGCATTCACTCAAAAAATGATCCATGTTTGTATGAACAGTCATGGTGTGTGAAAGTTTGTCCATTAAATCATAACAGAACACATTTGATTCATCTGAAAACGCGTTTGGCTTCAAAAAATTATGACATGCGATTGCACTCAATGCTTTTTTTACTGTGTAATAGTCTTGAGTATCTGCTGTCCATTTGTAGTTTCCTGATAACAATTCATCTTTTGTTCCAGTAACTGTGATATCAATTGTTTTATTAATTTGTTTTAACTTAGGAACAAATTTTCTGTAGGAATCGTTATAAGTGTAAGCGAGCGTGGCTGTCGTTTTTGCTGTATAAACATCACCGTTTTTGGAGATATTCTTTTCATCAAAGGGGGCAATTGATTCGACAGCAACACTGTCTAATTCTGGGTACTTATTGATTTCATCTGTCATTTTTTGCATGAGATCTGCATGCATGGCTTCCTGAAGTTTCGCTTTTTCTTTGTCGTCGCATGAAAAAAGTGAAGCAGCCATGATAAGCATGCTACCGATCAAAATGGATAGTTTTCGGATATTCATATACACACTCCTATTGTTAGATAATTTCTCATTTATTTCCAACGTGTCTTTTTATGATGAAGGGAATCCTGATTGTTTTCCCGTTTCATGTCATGCCTTGTTCGTGATGAAGTTTGGATGAAGACGTATTGGTTTAGACGAGACAAATTAGTTTTTGAAATTGTTAGTTTGGAATTAGAACCGTTTGGGGGGCGTTGCGGGGGCGTGCCCCCGCAGAGGGGGTAGCGGCGTATTTTCCCTTTGTAGAGACGTTGCGTGGAACATCTCAACAAAGGGAAAATAGCCGCGTAGGGGGAGACTTCCCCCGCGAGAATGGCGATGGTTTAAGATTATTATTTCATGGGACTCCTGATCATACTGAGAGTTTAAGTGAAACGTTAAGTTCCTGTCGTATTTCGGAGAAATCGTCGCTGAGGTTGAATTGTTGCAAATCGTAAGCGACGGGGAGTTTGGAGGCCTGAACGATGCGTTGCTGGGGGAGTTCCGGGATAACGCTTCCAGGGAGTTCACGGCGCATGATACCCATGAGAGCGGCATTGAGGTCAGCGCAGCAGAGTAGAGCGGCGCGGGACTGTATGACGCGGAGGGCGATGCATTGGCGTACTGGATCGAAGCTGAACATGGCGGGATCGATGCTCTTGACGTAATCGGTAACGGCGCGTTTGTCCTTTCGATTGAGCGTTTGTTTGAGGTGGTTCATGACGGACGACTCGGCGAGCTGATCGTAGACGAGGCCGAGGAGATTGGAGACGAAGCGTGAGATATCTTCGTAGGATACAGCTTCGAGGAGGGTCAGGCCGAGTGCGACGGAGGTGAGGCCGGCGGCAATGTGGCAACGGCGCTCGGCTTCGTTTGCATTTTGGATGAGCTGTCCATTGAAGAGCCATGCATCGGGCGTGGTATGGTCGGGGCCCATGATGAATGGCACGTTGTATGCCAGTTTGACTTCGAGATGTTCGAGGCCAAAGATGGACATCATTTCGTTGAACAGGGATGTGAAGCGTGGCACTGCAGAGAGCGGCACAGTCTGGACTGGAGTAGACGGCGGTGGGCAGATTGCTGGGCCGGCGAGTTTGAGAAGTTCCTGGATATAAGGATTGAAGGTGGGGGGAGCAAGTCGGCGAAGGACGCTCTCGTTGAGGGAGTCCGGGCTGCTGAGGCGCCGCGCCTGGTAGGCGGATGGGATAGATGGGGTGATGTGTGATGCATCGCCTAAGACAATGAGCTGCTGTTCAACGCGTGCTTGCATATCGACGCGTTGGGCGTTCGTGACGATGTCGAGCATGGCCACGTAGGGTTCTGTGCTGAACGGGGCGAGCTTGGCGGCTTCGAAGGCGTGGTGCATGGCTTCCTTGGGGTCGAAGACGCGGGATGCGATCAGCTGGGCTTCGAGGGAGTTGGGTAGCAGCTGTGCCGCCATGACGGCGTAGCGATCCGATTCGAAGCGCATGTTGAGGGGGTTGAGGTAGGCCGCAGCAGCGAATTTATAGATAGCATATTGGGATTCACGAGGAAGTGCGGGTTTGTTGACGAGTGCTTCGACGAAATTCCGGATGACGGAGAGCTCGTTGCAGTTCTGTACCCAGGGGAGGATTTTATCAAGAACAGCGACGGGATCGAGGGGGACAATATCGACGGCCTGCGTGAGCATTTCCGCGATCTTGGAAGGATTGTTGAGAATTTTATAGATCGTCGCCATTTGCAGGAGGATGGAGATGTTCTCGGGCGGCTTAAGGCAAGTGTTGAGTTTCAGGCATATATTGAGGCTTTCCTCGTATTTGGCCTCGTCAAAATAGACCATGGAGAGCAGTTGGAGGGCACGCGTGTCTTCGGGGGCATTGGCAAGGAGGGCTTCGAGGAGGGGAATGGCCTGTCGTGAGCGATGGAGTCTTTCAACGTAGAGCTCAGAAAGCTGGAATTTTGCTTTAAGTGCTCGGTCTTCGGGGAGATTATCGATTTCGAGCATGGACTCGAGGGCACAGCTTGCTTCGTGGTAATGTTTTTGTGACAGTTCAATAGCAATGAGACGGTCGTAGGTTTCGAGGTTGTCGTGGTCGATTTCGAGGATCTGGCGCAATTTGACGGCAGCCTGAGCCGGTTCTTTCAAATCGTTGATATAGAAATCCGCCATCTGTATGAAACGCGAGATGCGGTTTGATTTTGAAATGGAGCGGACATGTATTTGAAGAACGTTGTTGATTTCCTGCAACTCGCGCTGTTGTGTGAGGAGCTCGACGAGTTCGTCGCAGAGATCCATGCGATGTGGCTCAAGCAGGAAAGCTTGTTTGAGGTAATAAATGGCATCGGCGGGATTATTGAGTCGCGTTTTGGCGAGCTCAGAGGCCTTTTTCCAGGCAACGATGCGCACGCTGATGTTTTCGAGGCATTTGGCCTGCATGGAGAGGTATCGGCAGGCGAGGGTGATATTATTGAGTTGAATGGCGGTGTTGGATGCCATTCGGAGGGCGGGCAGATGGAAGGGTTGCTGCTCGACACATTCGCACATGAGGGCGAAAGCTCGTTGAGGCTGGTTTGCGTAGATGGATTCGGCGATAGAGAGCTTGAGTTCGATGGCTTCGTCGGGATTGGCGTTGCGCAGGCGTTTTTCGAGGAATGGAACGAGGTTTGCCCGGCTTGGTTCCATGGCTTCGAGGCGTTCATTTGCAATGACATCGTTGGGATCGAGTTCGAGGATACGTTTGAGGGAGCCGATCTCATCGATGGCCGAATTTTTATTAGTACCGGAAATGGCGTGGGCGATGTCGGCAGCTGTTTTATAATAATGAATGGCGAGTTGATTATCTTTACACAACTGAGCGGCTTCGGCGAAGAGGAGCGCGGCCTCTCCTGGTTGATGGAGCCATTGCTGGACCTGAATGAGGAGCTGGCGTGCGCTTGCCATGTTGGGACGCAGGGCGATGGCGAGTTCGAGAGGATGAACGGCGTCGGCATATTGATCGAGGATCCACACATAGATGGCCGCGAGTGCATAGGCACATTCTGATTTCGTTTCCTGCATTCGGGCGTGGTTTGCGGCAGCATGGAGCTGTTTGAGCATTTTCTCGTACTGATGCGTGACGAGGTAGCACAGACAGAGTAAATGACTTCCCTGGGAGAAATCATTGCATATTTCCATGGCTTTTTCGAGAACTTCGACGGCCTGATTGTAATCGCCCAAAACCGTAACGAACTTGAGCGCGACGAGATAGAGTCGGCGTGCACGTTTGATGGGAGAGGCAATAAACGGATTGGTGCGGAGGGTCAAATCGTAGTAGGCGCTGATATTTCTCGTCTTTTTATAGATAAACTCGAGTTTTTTGATGGCCAGCATATTGGTCGGATCGAGTTTAAGGATACGTTCATAGGATGAGATGGCAGATGTTTCATCGCAGAGCAATTGTTCATACACCAGACCAATCCGTGAGAGCGTGGCAATTTTATCATTGGGTGAAGGCAGGAAACGGATAACATCATTGAGGACGTTGACGAATTCGAGCCATCGTTTTTCTTTGGCGAGGATACGGCAAAGAAGATGATAGATATTGGCATTTTGTGGATTTTCTTTGCGCGCCTGATGGAGAATATTAATTGCAAATTGATTTTTATTGAGATGTTTTACGCAGACTTCAGCGATACGCAGCAGGAGGTTGCAACGTTCGATCGGGCTAAGTGACATTTCTTTTTCGACGAGGAGAAGTTCACATAAGCCGAGGTAATTATTGGTAAGTCGGAAGAGCGTCTGTAATGTGTGGATACAATGAATATCGTCGGGATAGATCTCGCGATAGTTTCTAAAACACGTAATAGCTTCTTCATAATTATTCAAATTATATAAATTGACTTCGCCCATGGAATAAAGCAGGCTTGCACGGATGCGTGCATCCTGGGCGACAGACAGACGCGACTGGTACATAGCGAGAAGTTCATTCCATTCCCCGCGTCTTCGATAGATGAGTTCAGAATTTTCAAATGCCCTGCGGTCAAAAATATTACATCTGAGGGCTTTTTTGAAGCAGATGATGGCGTGGTCGTAATCACGCAATGTTTCGGCATAGTAAATGCCGAGGTCTGTAAAACTGGCAGCAGTGGCTTCGGTTCCATTCTGTTCGAGTTGCTGGTTGGTGATGACTTCGACCTGGTCAAAGTGTCCCAGCTGGGTCAGAAGCTCAATATAATTGGAGAGCAAAAACGGATTTTGTGGATCTGCCTTATAACCGTCTTCGAGGATATCAAGGATCGATTGCAGATCACCAGGGTTATGCTGACGGATATTGAGGACTCTCAGGTTGGCGTAATCGGCGTGTTCCTTGGCATTGGAGCTGAGGTCTTCGAGTCTGGAGTAGACCTGATCAAGCTGATACCACTGTTCATTATTATTGCCGAAATTGTCGATGAGCAGATCGAGAGCGAGGAAATCTGTAGTATCGAGGTTGTAAGCGCGTTCGTAAGAATGATTGGCGATCTGGGGATCGCCGAGTCTATCGCTTGCGATGCTACCATCGATGAGGAGGGAGCTTTGGCTGATGGATTTGTCTTTTGTATCGTCGGCATAGTTACTGACGATTTTGTGGACGAGCTGCCAATGCTCCTGCTGCATGAGGAGACTCAATACCTGATTGAAGGCAGACAGGGAACCGGGAAGTTCGTCGAGGGACTGGAGGTATTTGGAGATGGCGGATCGCGGCTGTTTGAGTCGGTGATTCGCGATTTCGCCCTGCATCAGATAAAAGCCGGCGCGTTCTTCTTTGCTTTCTGTGAGTGCAGCCAGTTTGGTCAATGTTTCGGAGGCGTCATTCCAAAGCTGGTTGCTAATCAGAAGATTAGCGAGTGTGGCATGGGGACCGATGCGATCTGGAGTAAGGTTTGCTGCCTGATGGAGACAGCGGAAAGCGTCATCCTGTTCATTGGGCAGATACTGAACGATGCGGGCGTATTCTTCGAGGTATGTTGATTGATCGGCCTTTGAGATATCCACATCGAGTTCGGATTGGAGGAGCGTCGCAACATCCTTTGTTTTGTCGTATGCACGTGCGATACGACGCAGTTCGTGGATGGCAGTCAGGCTGTAACTGTTTGCTTCAAGGGCTTTCAGATAACGGACGTAGGCGAGCTTTTCATAGCCGGCGTGTTCAAGAACACGCGCGATCGCGAGGTGGATCATGTGTTCATGGGCGCTGTCCTTAGCATGGCTATGTTTGATCTCATCGTCGTAAGCCATGATGACGTCTTCAAGTTCCTCAGGAAGATCCTGATCGACTTCAAGATCGACGCTTTTGGCATCGTATATGAGCTCCTCTTCTTCTTCAGCGGGGGATGCACTCGTCAAAGGTGCGGAAAACATAGAGGGTTCCCGCGTATAGGATTTGTCTAGGACGGCTGAGACTTCTTCATCCGTATATTCGCGTTTGGGATCCGTGATATCACTGTCCAAGATAGGTTGGACACGAAGGTCTTTGGGAGATGTCTGGGAGGAATAGGCGGAGGCAGGAGCTGGCTTGAAGATAGATGGCTGTGCATCGGTCGTGATAACATCAGGGTTAGCGGATGACGGTTGACTGGAGTTGTGTGCGACACCTGGTTTTGAGGCGAGCATGTCTTCTGGTTCTGCAGCCACATTGATGTCAGTTTTCGTTCCTGTTTTTGCTTGTTCTTTGAGAGAATCGCGAATGGATTCTGACAGCGAAACATTGACGCAACACATGGGGTCGAAGGAGGCCTGATGTTGCGGGTTGACGACGGGTTCCGGAATGACAGGGGAAACGCTCTGCATGGGCGGAACGGCAGATGGATGCTGTGAGGGTTGTGGAGCAGACGGTGCGGCAGCCGAGGGAATAGAAGGGACAGCATTCGACGGGACTGATGTTGGAAGCGGCGAGGACTCGACGGGGGCAGCCGGTTTAGCAGCTTGTGGGGCTGAGACTTTTTGGGAAGCTACCGAGGGGGCAGGGATTCGAGGTGGAACAGGGCGCGAGTTTGTGTTTCTGGAAGCTTCGACCGGCTTGGATACATTGGAAATGCGTGAGATGGATGGCGCGACGGACGGAGAAATCCGAGCAGAGGGAGAGGAACCAGCCGCATGTTTCAATGGAGGTGGAGCAGTTAGATTTGAGGCTTGTGCCGTCGGGGAAGCCGGTGCAGGATTGGTCGCTGACGACTTGGGTGTTGCTGTTCCCAGGGATGGTAACGGAGGAAGGGATGTCTTGGCGGATGAAGGTATGGTTGGTGGAGCGGATGTCTTGGACGCAGGTTTCCCCGCGAGTGGAGGCAAGGGAGGCAGGTTTGTTGCACCGGCCGCTGCGCCTTTGGTCAGCATGGGATTGGGAGCAATCTGTGTTGCCTCGGCGTGTTCTTCTTCGTCACTGTCTGATGTACTGGAAGACGAGGGCGCACTTTGTGCTGGAGGAACATTATCTGTCTCGGTTTCTGTAAATGCGGGATGCTCTACATCCGTGAATGTCTGAAGACCAAAATTGCTATCATCTTCCTTGGTTTCTTCCGCTATCTTTGTTCCCGTGGGGGCGAGGGGGGGCAGCTTCACATCTTTGGATGGGGCTGTGGCGGCCTTGTTGAGCGAGGGGAGCTTTACCTTCTTTCCTTGGGCTGAAGCCTGCGGGTGCTTGAGGGAATTTGAAGCTTTCTTGTTATCAGACATAACCATTTTATTTCTCCTGACGAAAAAAATAAATCCGCCTGATTTTACCCGTATTCAGCCAAAACACGCAAGTCTGCACCCATTTTTTTAATAATGATGGAACTTTTAGGCATGGCTCTTGAATTTTGTAGTTAAATGTGGTTTTGACACCGCAGGAATTGTGCCGTGGGGGGAAGGCACCTTTTTCGTGAGGAATTGTAAAGTTGCTTCGCATACTCGCTATAGATATTGGCAATACGCGCGCTTCCTTTGCTCATTTTGAAGATCGTTCGATGCGATGGAGACGCGACGTTCTGACCTCGAACTTTCCCGATGTGGCGCGGGAGATCTTTGAAACACCCGTGGATGCGTGTGTCGTGTCGAACGTCGCAAGAAATAGAGCTTTTTTTGAAGAATGGATCAGGGCACGGTTTGGGAATCGCGTGTTTTGCGTCGATGTGGCGCATTATCCCTGGCCGATTTTCTACTCTCCCGTGGAGTCGCTGGGACATGACCGGATTGTCAATGCCATGGCGGCGCACGTAATCGCTCCCCGTGGTGCGATTGTCGCAGACCTTGGCACGGCGACTCACTTCGATATTATCGCTCCGAATGGTGCCTTTATGGGAGGCCCTATCCTCGCCGGTATCGAAACGATGCTTTCTGCATTGACAGATCGTATTCCCCATCTCCCCGAAGTCACACTCGGCGAGTGTTCGATTGAACCTGTGAGCCAGAACACACGCTCGGCAATATACACAGGAACCCTCTTATGTGCTGTTGGCGGCATCGAACGCATTATTGAAGAAATCAAGGCAGATCTTGAGTTTACGCCTTCCATCATCTTAACCGGTGGTAATGCGGTACACGTTGTACCTCATATTCGATATGATTTGTGGATACCAGAATTGACGCTTAAAGGACTCGCCATTTATGGCGAGACGATGTTGCGTAAAGCCGGTATGCTCCGTGCCACTGCGTGACACAAACTCGACGTGTTCCTCAGGATGAATGTGTCGAACATGTGTCGAATGTGGCCTGAAAGCAGGATCCCTTATGCCTGCACCAGCTATTTGAGTAGCAGAACTTTTTTGTACTCTTGTGATGTTTTGAGTGTGGCATCCTGAGTGGCGCTGAAATGGACAACATCTGATTGGAATTCTGCACTAAAGGTGTGGGGGCCACACGGCAGGATGAAAGAAGCACGCTCGGTATTCTTGGCGTAGGTGACCCCATCGACCTGGATATTGGCGACCTGATAAGGTGCTGGATCGCCTGGAATATAGAACTCCGCAATATGGATGATGGCACGACAAAAAGCTACTTCAATATTGGTTTTGTCCGTGATGTGCGTGACATAGGGAATGGCAATGTCGTGTTTTTGCACGATGGGACGAATGGATGCGGCTTCGCCTGAGCGTGCAATGACTTCATTGGGAAGGGAATAATCTTTTCCTGACAATGAGAGAACGGCTGTCATATTTGCGCGTACAGAAATACGGTGTTCTTCAGGCTCCTGGGATTGCGTTGACGTTGACCGTTGACGAACTGCCGTTTTTTCGGATGTGTGGGGCTTTTTGGCAACATGTGTTGGGGATTGTGCCGGCACAGGGAGCGGATTTACCGGTGAAATCGCAGCTGGAGGAGGTTCCGGCAGTTTCGTCAAGGTGATTTCAATGACAGCACTCTCAAAATCTTTGGCGTATTTCGTAGAAACGCCGGCACAATGCTGCCATTCAAGTCGTGGCATGAATTCGTCAAAAATGAGATTAAAATGACAGGCTTCATACCCATCCGCCTGTATCTCAAATTCAGCATCGGTATCCGCGATCAGCGTAATATGATGGTCTTCGAGCAACGAATAAGATGCCTGGAGTACGTTGAGATGCGCTTCCTCGGGAGTCGTATGAATGGTCAGATCAATGCCTCGCTTGCGCGTTTCTTCTTCCGTTTCACGGGCCTTGGTCGCAAATTCTGTATCAAGTGGGAGCGTATGCGTATCTTCGTCTGGTTGGACGGCTTCCACAGGAGCTGCAGGGGGAGTTTTTTGAAGAAAACTGGCCGAAAAGGCACTGAGATCATAGTGGAGCAAAAAGTAGCGCAAGATGAAGAAACACGCGATAAGGGCAAGCGTGAATCCGATGAGAATATAACGGATGCGCCGCCACATATTGTGAAGGCGTTTGTGTGTCTGAGTTACCGGATCGGCACCGGATATGGCCGGATAATCTTCTGAATTGTTGAGTTTAGCCGTTACTGGCGTGGAGGGGTATATCGAGTATGAGGCAGCCGTCGTCCCGGCAGCCGCGTCGATGATGGCACCGGACTGTTCTTTTTCATTTTCGTCAGTCACCATCACACTCGGCGTACTCGGTAACTCTGGTTTAGCCAGTTCGAGGGAATGACTCGAAATAGGCTTCGGCAAGGTTGCGGCTGTGACATTGATCTCTTCTTCAAACTTGGGCAATGTCGTGCCGGTAACGTTAAAATCTTCAATTCCCGCCTTGGGGAGCGCTTTCGAAAAGGACGACGTCAGACACATCGAGCGCGTGCGGGAACTCTGATCCTGGCGCGCTTGGTCGTCCAAAA
>JAEEGL011022545.1_pt1 | contig 10825 bp, 10 predicted proteins | sample 9134231 | NCBI WGS metagenome assembly JAEEGL01 (sample SAMN16246548, study PRJNA631951) | gut metagenome | biome: gut microbiome; feature: rumen; material: fiber-attached | host: Bos | place: Iran: Karaj | collected 2018-10
ATTTCTAAATATGCTCCTAAGATTATTACACTTACTATTGACCCTGATAAGATTAAAGATGTTATTGGTTCTGGCGGAAAGACTATAAATAAGATTATTGCAGATACTGGAGTTAAGATTGATATAGAGGATGATGGAAAAGTATTTATAGCTTCAAGTGATGTTGAATCTGCTAATAGAGCATTACAAATAATCAAGAACATTACTATGGAATTGGAAGTCGGACAAGTATATGAGGGTGTTGTTACAAGGATTATGAATTTCGGTGCTTTTGTTGAAGTTGCTCCTGGAAAAGAAGGTTTGGTACACATTTCTAAACTTGCAAAAGAAAGAGTTGAGAAAGTTGAGGATGTTGTAAAAGAAGGAGACAGAATAAAAGTTAAAGTTATTGAAATTGATGATCAAGGCAGAGTTAATATGAGAAGAGAAATAGAGTAAACATCGTATCGGCGCACTTTGTGCGCCATTGCGATTTATATGGGAGGCTTTTATGAAGTTATATGCTTTTGTAGGACCGAGTGGAACCGGTAAAAGTCACAGAGCTCAAATGGTTGCGAAGCAAAAAGGCACTGAATATATAATTGATGATGCGCTTTTTATAAAGGGAAATAAAATTATTGCAGGTACTTCAGCTAAAAGAGCTGAAACTAAAATAGAGTCAGTAAAGAGAGCATTATATTCAAATCCTAGTCAAGTTGAAGAAATAAAAGCTGTAATAGAAAAAGAAAAACCTGAAAGTATACTTATTTTGGGTACTTCTGACGAAATGGTTGCTAAAATAGCTCATAATATTGCTAATCAAGAAATTGATGAAACTATATATATTCAAGATGTTTCTACAGCGGAAGAAATTGCCGCTGCTAAGAGTGCTAGACTTGCAGAAGGTAAGCATGTTATCCCTGTACCAACATTTGAAATAAAAAAAGATTTTTCAGGGTATCTTGTTGACCCTTTACAAATTTTTAAATGGAAAGGGAAAGGCACGGCTCCATATATGACGGAAAAATCTTTAATTCGACCAACGTTTAGCTATATGGGAAATTATACAATTTCTGATAATGTTATTAGGACGATTATTGAATATATGAGTAGAAATATTGAAGGTATATATAAAATTCAGCGAATTAAAATTGATAATTATTCAAATGGAATTTTTATATATATAGATGCAATTATGGAGTATGGATATAATGTAAGAGATATCCTTGCTGAATTAAAAACAAAGAGTATAAAAGAAATTGATAGATTGACCGCTATTAATGTTATTGATATACAATTGTTGGCAAAAGGATTGCATTTTGAAAATAAATAAGATTTGATCAAGGTTGTGCTTATGTTATTTTTTTGCGGTGCACGTATTTAGTGGCGCACTACTTAAGCGCCGGTACAAAGCGCTGGTACGAGGTGCCGGTATAAAGTGCTGGTACAAAAAATAGTGCAATCTTGTTTTTGAATTTTACATATAATTTACATATTAATTAAAGATTATTTACAGCTACTATATATTATATATGCAGGTAAATAATGACAAATTGCGGAGTTATGCTTTGCAGATTGAAACAATTATTATTTTTTAATTACTTCTGCTCTTGTAATTAATTAATAGTGGTTGTTGAGATTTTCATTGTATAGCTTTTATATGATTTACTTTTTATTAAAAAAATGATTTGTTTTTTTGTAATCGTTTTTTTAATTTAAATGTAACTTGTATAAGGATTATATCTCGTGGTTTGTTTTTGCTCTACAGTTTTTCTTTTTGAATGGGAGAAACAACTGTAGAAAATGCAGATGGGGCGAAAGCCTTCAAGGTAATTGCCCCCCTATTGCATTGCTTATATAGAAGCTCTTATGGAAGGGTGAAAAGCATGAATAAAAAAGTATTGGTAGTAGATGATGACAAGAATATTTGTGAGCTTTTGAGTCTATATCTAAAAAAAGAAGGATATAATGTTGTCTTTGCTTATGATGGCAGTGAAGCTGTTACTAAAGCAAAAGAAGAAAAACCTAATATAATAATTCTTGATGTTATGATGCCAGTTATTAATGGTTGGGAAGCTTGCAAACTTATAAGACAGTTTACTGATGTGCCAATAATCATGCTTACAGCACTAGATACATTAGATAATAAAGTTCAAGGCCTTAATATTGGAGCTGATGACTACATAGTTAAGCCTTTCGAACCAGTAGAAGTTATTGCAAGAATTAATGCACATATTAGAAGACAAGAAGCAGGAAATGATAAAAACACAGAACAAGTAAATGATTCACAAATAGAAGTTGATAATTTAAGTGTTAATATGGATAAATATGAAGTTAAACTTAATGGTAAGCTTATTACAGATTTGAAACCAAAAGAAATACAACTTCTTCATTTCTTTATGCTTAATAAAAATCAAGTTTTTACTAGAGAACAGCTTTTGGACAAAGTATGGGGATATGAATATTTTGGTGGAACAAGGACTGTAGACGTACATATAAAAAGTGTTAGAGAAAAATTAAGTAGTAGTAAAAATAAATGGGAAATAAAAACAATATGGAACGTTGGATATAAATTCGAAGTAAAGTAGTAGATGGGTGAATGTATGTTTAAAGGAATATATTTTAGACTTGTTAGTACGTATTTAACTCTATTTCTAGTAATTATACTTTTGATATCTTTTTTCACTCTTAGTATTTTCTATAGAGAATTTACTAATAAAGCACAACAAGATTTGATAAGTGCTGGAGAAAAGACGAATGCATTGATGGTTAGATACTATGATAATGAAATATCAAAAACAGAGCTTACAGCATGGATTAATGCTATGAGTTATATTTCTAATATAAAAATATACATATTAAACCCTGATACATCTATTCTTCATCAAGTATCAAGTGAAGATGAGATGTCAATTAATAGTCAAATAAGAGAAGATATTAAGTCAGTTATGGCTGGTGAAACTGTATTAAGAATGAATCCGTTTAAAATGGATAGTGGAGCAGAAGTTGTTTATGCAGGAATGCCTTTAATATATAATGAAAAAATTTCAGGTATTATTATGCTATTTTCACCGATGACAGAACTTAATTCTGTTTTACGACAAGCTATTATAACTATTGGTACTGTAATTTTAATTTCAATTTTAATTTGTACATTGGCTATTTTAAGAATATCAATAAGGATTTCTGAGCCTATTCATACTATTAGTGATTATGCTAAAAAAATTGGTAAAGGTGAGGAAGTTCCAGATGTAGTGATTGAGTCGAGCGATGAAATAGGGATGCTTGCACAGTCATTTAATGAAATGAAAAAAGAGATTTCTGTTGCAGAACAGATGAGAAAAGAAATTGTTGCAAATGTTTCACATGAATTGAGAACACCGCTTACTTCTATTATAGGTTTTATAAAAGGAATATTGGATGGTGTTATATCGAAAGAGGATGAAACAAAATATTTGTCGATTGCTTATGACGAGGCAAATAGATTAAAGGAATTAACAAAGGACATTGTTGATGTTGCAAAATTAGAATCAGGAAGTACAAAATTATTTAAAGAAGATTTTATATTAAATGATTTAGCTAATGATGTTTATATCGAATTAGAAGAATTGGTTAAAGAAAAAAATCTTGATTTTATTTTAGAAGAAAAAGATAAAAATATAAAAGTTAATGCAGATAAAGCTAGAATAAGACAAGTTCTTATAAATGTAATAAATAATTCTATAAAATTTACGAACAAAGGATATATAAAGATAACAATTTCAAATTTTGAGAATAAAGCAAAAATAGTTATTAAAGATACAGGTATAGGTATACAACAAGATAAAATATCTTATTTGTTTAATAAGTTTTATACAGCAAATGAATATGGTAATGCTACTTCTGGTGCTGGATTAGGTCTAAATATTGTGAAGAATATAATTGATATGCACGAAGGAAAAATAGATGTTGAAAGCGTTGTAAATGAAGGTACAACGATAACGATAGTGTTTTAATTTTATGAAAGGTGGAAAAAGCAAGTGAGCAATGTGTTTAAGGTTTTATGTACGGTTCTTATGGCTGTTTTAATACTCGCATTGATTTGGGTTCTTATAAATTATTATAAAGAAGAACCTTTTGCTTCTGTACCTACAACTAAAACTAACGAATTGCCTGTTCAAAATATTGTTCCGGAAAAAAGTAATGAAATAATTGTGAATAATAATGTAGAGATTAATATAGATGAGAAAACAGATGTAGATAATAATGTTAATGATGTACCTGACGAAAATAGTGTTGGTGAAAAGATTGATGAAAAGCCAGTTGTTAATATTAAAGATCCTGTAGTTATTACTTCATCTGAAAATACATCAAATACAGAAAAACAAGAAGTGTTAGATGAAATAGATAAAGCTTTGATGGAATTATTCCAAGTTGTTGATAGTGTTAAGCCTGTTGATGAAAGTAGACTTGGCGTTGACGAAAGTGAGGTGCATTGATGAAAAAGAATGTACTTTGCTTGTTAGTTTTGATTTTTATTATGATTGGTAGTATTGTTTTTGCTTCAGATATTGAAGAAGGTAATAGTGATATTCCAATAATGACAATTGAAGAGTTTATGATGATGAACAAATCAAAACAAACTAAGGTTGATATTATTAAGAAGAATAACGTTGAAATGGAGAAATGCAAGAATGATTTAAAAAATAAAATTGTTGTTGCTGTGGAAAAAATTAATGCACTAAAAATTGATATTTCACGAGAAGATAGTTCAATTACGGATGAAACACTACAAGAATTAAGAAATTTACTTCAATTTTTGCAAGAGTCAAAAAACACTTTGGAGAATGATGTAGAAAGAACTTCAAGTGAAATTGAAAAGATTTTAGATTTGATAATGACAAAGGGAATGCAGTTAGAACAGTATGATAAGATAATAGAAAGACAAAATGAGGTTATAGTTAGGATGAAAAGTATTATGGCTACAGTTGAAAGAATTTAGTCATTTTGCAAAATAATTTTGCAATTTTGTTGTTATAAAAATGGTGCATACTTTTTATGGCGCACTACTTAAGCGCCGGTACGATAAAGAAGTTTTATAATTTAGAAGGGAAAGAATAATGGGATTTTTTGATAGATTAAAAGAAGGATTAACAAAAACTAAGAATGCTATTAATAATCAGATTAATAATGTATTTAGTAGTTTTAGAAAAGTTGATGAAGATTTAATGAATGAATTAGAGGAAGCACTTATTATGTCTGATGTTGGTGTTGATGCTTCTGTAAAAATAATTGATAAATTAAGAAGTAGAGTAAAGCTAGAAAAAATTGAAGATGGAGATAAGGTAAAAGAGGCTTTAAAAGAAGAAATAGCAAAGATATTGAATGAAAATGATTCGCATTTAAATTTAAATTCAAAGCCTTCAGTGTTGTTAGTTGTTGGAGTGAATGGCGCTGGAAAGACTACATCAATTGGAAAAATATCTGCTAATATGAAGAATGAAGGTAAGAAAGTTTTGGTTGCTGCTGCTGATACTTTTAGAGCTGCTGCAATTGAACAATTAGAGGTCTGGACTAATAGAGCTAATGTAGATATTTTAAAGAGACCAGAAGGCTCAGATCCAGCATCTGTTGTATTTGATGCAGCTAAAAAGACTAAGGAAGAGAATTATGATGTTTTAATTATAGATACTGCGGGTAGACTTCATACGAAAAAGAATTTAATGGAAGAGCTAAATAAAATTGAAAGAGTAATAGAGAAAGAGTTGCCAGGTGTTGATAAAGAAGTGCTTATTGTACTTGATGGAACTACAGGTCAAAATGCTTTAATTCAAGCTAGAGAGTTTTCTGAGGTAACTAAAATAACAGGAATAATACTTACAAAGCTTGATGGAACTGCGAAAGGCGGAGTTGTTATTGGAATTTGTAGTGAATTAAATGTGCCAGTTAAATTTATTGGTGTTGGTGAGCAAATACAAGATTTGCAACCATTCAATGCAAAAGACTTTGCTAATGCATTATTTGAATAAAAATGGAAAAAATACTCATTGGGTGAACCTAATGAGTATTTTTAATTATAAACTTGAAAAGAAAGTTGATAAATTAGCGCAAAAGATGGATGCAATAAAAATAAATGAATATGTTTTATTAATGAATAATACTAAAAAGCTTCTTTGGAAGAATTTTGTTGCAGGTATTGCCAAAGGATTTGGAAGTGCGATTGGTTTTACAGTTTTAAGTGCAATAGTTATTTTAATACTTAGAAATTTGGTATTGTTAAATATACCGATAATAGGTAAATATATTAAAGATATAGTCGAAATAGTTACAGAAAAATAGTTATTCCCTAAAGGGGACGGAGGAATTTAGGGAGATTAACATAAAAGCAATTAAAAACCTAGTAAAATAGCATGTTTCAATTAATGGTTATGTAAAACTCCCTAAATTCCTCCGTCCCCTTTAGGGAAATGATAGTTGAAAAAACAGAGGTAATAATATATAATTAGTACGAAATGAGGGAGAATAAATATGAAAATAGGATTTATATCATTAGGATGTAGCAAAAATTTGGTTGATACAGAAATGATGATAGGATATTATAAAAAACAAGGATATGAAATAGTAAATAACCCTGCTGAAGCTGAATGTATTGTGATAAATACTTGCGGTTTTATTGAGAGTGCCAAAAAAGAAGCAATTGATACTATACTTGAAATGGCTGAGTATAAACAAAAAGGTAATTGTAAAATGCTTATTGTTACAGGCTGTTTAGTTGAAAGATATGCGGAAGAATTGAAGAAAGAGTTGCCGGAAGTTGATTTGTTTGTTCCTATAAGAGATTATGATAAGATATTTGATAAACTGGATTATATGAAAAGAGAAATATCTACAGGAAGCAATTATGCATATTTGAAAATTGCGGAAGGGTGTAGCAATAATTGTACATATTGTGCAATACCATTGATTAGAGGGCCATATGTTAGTAGGCCTATGGATGATGTTTTGAAAGAAGCAAAACAATTATCTGAAAAAGGCGTAAAGGAACTTATTGTGATAGCTCAGGATACTACTAAATATGGAATTGATTTATATGGCGAGAGTAGATTACCTGAGTTGCTTAAAGAGCTTTGCAAATTTGATTTTAAATGGATTAGATTTTTATATGCATACCCAGAAAGCATTACAGATGAGCTTATTAATGTTGTTAAAAATAATAATAAGATATGTAATTATTTTGATATTCCAATACAACATATATCGGATATTGTCCTTAAAAGAATGGGGAGAAAAACGACAGGTGAAAGAATAAAGAGTATTATAAAGAAGATTAGAGAAGAAATTCCTGATGTTGTTTTAAGGACGTCTTTGATAGTAGGTTTTCCGGGCGAGACGGGAGAAGATTTTGAAGAATTAGAGCAATTTGTTAAAGATATTAAGTTTAATAGGTTAGGCGTATTTGCATATTCTCAAGAAGAAGGTACGCCTGCATCGAGAATTAAAGAACAAATTGATGAAAAGGCTAAGAAAAAAAGACGTAATGAATTAATGAAGGTTCAGCAAAAAGTTTCAAATGAAAATAATAATAAGATAGTAGGTAAATCTTTAGAGTGCATGATTGAAGGAGAAACGGAAGATGGCGAGTATTATATTGCTAGATCTTATATGGATGTACCGGAAGAAGATGGCCTAGTTTTTATTAAAAAAACTAATATTCGTGATGTAGGGTCTTTTGTTAATACCAAGGTAATTGGTGCTCTAGAATATGATTTGATTGCAGAAGAGGAGGAATAATATGAATTTGCCTAATAAAATAACAATTGCTAGAATTTTTTTAATACCAATTATGATAATTATTCCGTATTTAAATATAGAAGGTTCTTTAAGTTCTGTTGGAATTGAGTATTCAAATTTAATTATTTTGACTATTTTTTTGGTTGCTTCACTTACAGATTTTTTAGATGGGTATTTAGCTAGAAAAAATAATCAAATTACTACGTTTGGAAAGTTTTTAGACCCTATAGCTGATAAACTATTGGTTCTTGCAGCTCTTATTATGCTAGTTGAAATGGGAACTATACCTGCATGGATACCGGTTATAATACTTGCAAGAGAACTTATTGTATCTGGAATTAGGATGCTTTCTGCAGGCGAGGGAATAGTTATAGCTGCTTCTTGGTATGGAAAAGTTAAAACGGTTTCACAAATGATTGCAATTAGCTTAGCTTTTATTGATTTGAATTCTTTTATGGGTTTTTTAAGTGGCGACTTAGTTGGATTTGAATTTGTTATTAATGTATTAATGTCGCTTGGAATGATTGTGTCAGTTATATTAACTATTTTTTCTGGTGTTGATTATTTTGTGAAGTCGAAAGATATAATTTTGAAAAGTAAATAAAATGTGTTCATCCACATTTATAATGGCGCATTTATAATGGCGCACACTATGCGCCGGTACGAAGCGTAAAGGAGATAAATATGAATAATGTTGAAAAACGTTTGAAGGAATTAAAAGAAATAATAGCTTATCATGCAAATAAGTACTATAACGAAGATGCTCCGGAAATATCAGACTTTGAATATGATATGTTGATGATGGAATTGAAAAATATTGAGAAAGAACACCCTGAATTAATTACACCTGATTCTCCTACACAGGTTATTGTTGCCTCTGGTAAAGTTGATTCACACTTTGCTGAAGTTGTGCATGAAGTTCCACTTCAAAGTTTGCAAGATGTTTTTAGCGTTGAAGATGTTAAAGATTTCGTTAATAGAATAGATAAAACTGTTTCTAATGCTGAGTATGTTGTTGAAACTAAAATTGATGGACTTTCTGTTTCGCTGGAATATGAAAAAGGAGTTTTTAAGCGCGGCTCAACTCGTGGCGATGGTTTAGTTGGTGAAGATGTTACTTTAAATTTGCAACAAATAAAAAGTATACCCCAAAAACTTAGTGAGCCTGTTACTATTACTGTAAGAGGTGAGGTTTATATGCCACGTGAAAAATTTGAGCGTTTAAATGAAGAAAGAGAAATAACTGGTGAAAAACTATTTGCAAATCCGAGAAATGCTGCAGCAGGCTCTCTTAGACAACTTAACCCTCAAATTACTGCTGAACGTCACTTAGATATTTTTATATTTAATCTTCAAAAAATTGAAAATGTCGATATTAAAACTCATTATGAATCGCTTGAATATATGCAAAAATTAGGTTTTAATATTATTCCTTATAAAGTTAAATGTAAGACTATTGGAGAAGTTTTAAAAGCAATCGAAGATATATCTAATAAGCGTGATGGATTGTCTTTTGATATTGATGGTGCTGTTATCAAAGTTGATGATTTGAAACAACGTGATGAGATTGGAACTACTACAAAAACTCCAAGATGGGCAGTAGCATATAAATATCCGCCAGAAAAGAAAGAGACAATTGTTAAAGATATTGTTGTGCAGGTTGGCAGAACGGGTGCTATTACTCCAATGGCTATTTTGGAACCTGTTAGAGTTGCTGGTTCTGTTATATCAAAGACTACACTTCATAATGAGGATTTTATAAAAGATAAGGATATAAGAATTGGAGACAGAGTCTTTATTCAAAAAGCTGGAGATGTTATTCCGGAAGTAACAGAAGTTTTAAAAGATAAAAGAACTGGCGTCGAGAAAGTTTTTGAAATGCCAAAGAAGTGCCCTGTATGTGGAGCTGATGCTATAAGAGAAGATGGAGAAGCGGTTACTAGATGTAGTGGTATAGAATGCCCTGCACAGTTGTTTAGAGGATTAATCCATTTTGTATCTAGAGATGCAATGAATATAGATGGTATGGGGCCAGCTGTTATAGAGCAATTATTAGATAATAAACTTATAAGTAATATTGCTGATATTTATGAGTTGAAAAAAGATCAATTAGTAAAATTAGAAAGAATGGGTGACAAATCTGCAGATAATTTGATTAAAGCTATTGAAAATAGTAAAAATAATACTTTGGATAGATTAATTAATTCTTTTGGAATAAGACATATTGGTGCAAAAAGTGCAAAGATAATTGCAAAGAATTTTAACAATATGGATGAAATACAAAATGCTACTTTTGAACAATTTGCAAGTATTAATGAAATTGGTGAAATTATGGCAGATAGTTTGATTCAATTTTTCCAAAGCGAGCAAACAAGAGATTTAATAAAGCGATTAAAAGATGTAGGCATTAATATGAATGGTAACAAAAAAGAAAATGAGGATAATCGATTTGAAGGAAAGACTTTTGTTTTAACAGGGACTTTATTAAACTATTCAAGACAAGAAGCATCAGAAATTATTGAAAGTTTTGGTGGAAAAACATCATCAAGTGTATCCAAAAAAACAGACTATGTTTTAGCTGGTGAAGAAGCTGGAAGTAAGCTTACAAAGGCAGAAGAACTTGGTGTGACAATAATAAGTGAAGAAGAATTTAATGAAATGATAAAATAATTTTAAATTTTTTTGAAAAAGTGTTGACTTTAATTTTTATAAATGTTATCATAATCAAGCACTCGTGAGATGACAAAAAACAACAAATTTTTTTGGTATGTTTTTTATGATTTTGTTCATAAAAAATTCTTCATAAAAAAATTAAAAAAATGTTGACATCATATAGTATAAATGCTATACTATGTAAGACTCTTACGAGAGAGTTAAGCACATTGAAAAGTAAACAATGAGAGTAAAAAGAGAAACCAAGCGAATTGTACTGAAATTGAATTGCGATGGAAACATTGCAAAAGAGATTTCGTACTCAATAAAAATTGATAGCCATGAGTTAATTAAACTCGAACTAGACTAGCTTGATAGCTAGTAAAATATAATATGAGAGTTTGATCCTGGCTCAGGAGAAACG
>JAEEGL012819333.1_pt1 | contig 10825 bp, 10 predicted proteins | sample 9134231 | NCBI WGS metagenome assembly JAEEGL01 (sample SAMN16246548, study PRJNA631951) | gut metagenome | biome: gut microbiome; feature: rumen; material: fiber-attached | host: Bos | place: Iran: Karaj | collected 2018-10
ACCCTGCTTTTGTATTCGTGCGCCCAGGGAGCGAGCCTGCTGAGAATGAGCACGGCGTCGAGAATGCCGGCCTCGAGCCTGCCCTGCAGCTGGTTTGGCGGATGCATCTCGAAGACGACGTCCAGATTCGGGTACTCCGTCATCAGCTGCTTGCGTATGAGCCCGGGCTTGTTTCCGTAATCGAGCTTGTGCTGGCAGCCTATGCGGATGGACGGCCTCGCGCCCTGCGGCCTGGCCTTGTTTTCCGCGATGAAGGTATCGTATCTCTCAAGGAAATCCTTGAAAATGGCGCAGAGCTCCCTGCCCTCGGCAGTGAGCGAAACGCTGCGTGTCGAGCGCTCGAAAAGCCGCAGGCCGACGTCCGCCTCAAGCTGGGATATAAGGCGGCTCACCGCCTGCTGTGTCATGAAAAGCTCCTTGCCCGTCTTGGTGAAATTCAAGGTCTCGGCAAGGGAAAGAAAGCAGCGCATCCTGTTTTCCGCAAGCATATACGCACCTCCGTTCTGCTTTCATGGCTATATGATAGCATAAGCCCATTCACAACGCAAGTGCGTTAAAGCTCCGAAAAAAGAGCGGGCATAAATGCCCGCTCTTTGATCTATATAAGCTTTTACTGCTTGCCGCCCTTGAGCGCCTTCATGCGAAGCGCGTGGTTGAGTATGCTCTTGCGGATGCGCAGATGCTCCGGGGTTACCTCCAGCAGCTCGTCGTCCGCGAGAAACTCAAGGCACTGCTCGAGGCTGAGTATTTTCGGCGGCACGAGTCTGAGCGCTTCGTCGCTTCCGGAGGCGCGCATGTTCGTAAGCTGCTTTTTGCGGCATACGTTCACGGAGATATCTTCCATCTTCGGGGAAACGCCTACCACCATACCCTCGTAGACCATCGTGCCCGGGCTTATGAACATCTGCCCTCTCTCCTGGGCGCCGAAGATACCGTAGGCAACGGCCTCACCGGTCTCGAAGGCTACGAGCGAGCCCGTCTTCCGGCGGGAGATATCTCCCTTTACCGGCTCGTATTTTTCAAAGACGCTGCTCATTATGCCTTCGCCGTGAGTATCCGTCATGAATTCGCTCCTGTAGCCGAAAAGCCCTCTCGACGGGATGAGGAATTCTACTCTCACTCTGTCGCCTATGTTGTTCATCTGCAGCAGCTCGCCGCGGCGGCTGCCGAGCTTTTCTATAACGGAGCCCACGTACTGCTCGGGAACGTCGGCCACGACCTTTTCAACCGGCTCGCAGGTCACGCCGTCTATCTCGCGGCGAAGAACGCGCGGCGGGGAAACCTGGAACTCATAGCCCTCGCGGCGCATCGTTTCGATAAGTATCGAAAGATGCATCTCGCCGCGCCCGGCAACGTTTATCATATCGCTGTTTTCCAGCGGCGTCACGCGAAGCGAAACGTCCTTCAGCGTCTCCTTCATGAGGCGGTCGCGGATGTTGCGCGTGGTGACGTACTTGCCCTCGCGGCCGGCGAACGGGCTGTCGTTTACGGAGAACGTCATCTCTATCGTCGGCGCCGAAATGCTCACGAAGGGCAGCGGCTCCGGCGTTCCCGGATCGCAGATCGTATCGCCTATCGTTATATCGGCTATGCCGGACAGCGCCACGATGTTCCCTGCCGTGGCCTCGCTGACCTGCACCTTGTTGAGCCCGTCGTATTCGTAAATGGTAACTGCCTTGGCCTTTTCCACCCGGCCCTCGGTGCAGACGGCGATCTCCTGGTTCTGGCGGATAACGCCGCGCTCGATGCGGCCTATGGCTATGCGGCCTACGTAGTCGTTATAGTCCAGCGAGGATACGAGCATCTGCAGCGGGGCTTCGGTATCCATCGGCGGGGCGGGGATATAATCCACTATCGTGTCGAAAAGCGGAATGAGGTTTTCGCCCTCGACCTCAGGCGAATATGAAGCCGTGCCGTGCCGCGCGGAGCAGAAGAGCATCGGCGAATCGAGCTGGTCGTCCGTGGCGTTAAGGTCGAGCAAAAGCTCGAGTATCTCGTCTATAACGTCGTGGATGCGGGAATCCGGCCTGTCTATCTTGTTTACGACAACTATTACCCTGTGGCCGAGCTTGAGAGCGCGCTCGAGCACGAAGCGGGTCTGCGGCATCGGGCCCTCGGCCGCGTCCACGAGGAGCAGCACTCCGCTTACCATCTTCAGCACGCGCTCCACCTCGCCGCCGAAATCGGCGTGGCCCGGGGTATCGACAATATTTATCTTTATGCCCTTATAGTTTACGGCAGTGTTCTTCGCGAGTATGGTTATGCCGCGCTCGCGCTCGAGGTCGTTCGAATCCATGACTCTCTCGTTCACTACCTGGTTTTCTCTGAAAACGCCGCTCTGCGCGAGCATGCAGTCCACCAAAGTCGTCTTGCCGTGGTCGACGTGGGCTATGATAGCAATGTTTCTTATATCCTGCATAGCGATTCTCCATTCGTAAAGCTAAAACATCACAACCTGATTATTATACACAATATATTTGAAAATGCAACTTTTTTTCTATGTTTTGCGCGTATTTACACGGCAATTTCGATGTGATAATATATGGATTACAGATTCTAAGGAGGCTTTGCCATGTCAGAAGGCAGCAGTTTTTACGCCCTGCTTTTCCGCATGCGCCATATAGTGCGCTGGGGGCTGATGAGAAACAGCTATCAGGAAAACGTTCAGGAGCATTCGTATATGACGGCCGTGCTCGCGCATTCCCTCGCCGCAATCAGCCGCGAGCTCTTTTCCGGAACGGTCGATCCCGAGCATGCCGCGGCCGCGGCTCTTTTCCACGACGCCTCCGAGATATTCACCGGCGATCTGCCGACGCCCGTAAAATACCAGAACTCTGAAATAATGTCCGCCTACAAGGACGTTGAGCAGCGGGCCTCGGAAAAGCTTCTGGGCATGCTTCCGGCCGAGCTGCGCGGAACGTACTCCCCCCTGCTTATGGAAACGGACGGCGAGCTGCACGCCATAGTCAAGGCGGCGGACAAGCTCGCGGCTTACATAAAATGCGTAGAGGAGATAAAGGCCGGCAATGCCGAGTTTTCCGCCGCAAAAAAGCAGACCCTCGCCTCCCTGCGCGCCATGAAACGGCCGGAGGTCGAATATTTCCTCGAAAACTTCATAGACGCCTTCTCACTCACTCTCGACGAACAGATATATTTATAAACACGAAAAGGAGCGGATCATTTTGCGCGCAATAGTAACAGTAATCGGCAAGGACCGCGTAGGCATAATCGCCCGCGTGTGCACCCTTCTCTCCGGGCAGAACGTGAACATTCTCGATATAAGCCAGACCATACTCCAGGAGTATTTTACGATGACCATGCTCGTCGACACCTCAAAATGCTCCGTTTCGTTCGATACCCTGGCGGAGCTTCTTTCGAAGCTCGGAGAAGAAATGGAACTGAGCATCCGCATCCAGCACGAAGAAATATTCGAAGCGATGCACAGAATATAGGAGTGGGCCGAAATGCTTAGCAGGAACGAAATACTTCAAACCATACAGATGATCGACCGCCAGCATCTTGATATCCGCACCGTTACAATGGGCATATCGCTGCGCGGCTGCTCTCACACCGACGCGGAAGAATGCGCGCGGCGGATTTACGATACCGTCACCCGCCGGGCCGAAAAGCTGGTAGCTACCGCCGAAGGCATAGAGCGCGAGCTCGGCATACCGATAGTGAACAAACGCATATCCGTAACTCCTCTTTCTCTCGTGGCTGAAAGCTGCGAGACCGGGGACTACACGATCTTCGCCAAGGCGCTCGATAAGGCGGCGGACGCCGTGGGAGTGAACTTCATAGGCGGCTTTTCCGCACTCGTTCACAAGGGCGCCACCGCAGGCGACCTGCGCCTTATAAACTCCATCCCCCGCGCGCTCGCGGAGACTGAGCGCGTCTGCTCGAGCGTCAACGTTGCCACCACCCGCGCCGGCATCAATATGGACGCCGTCGCCCTCATGGGCAGGATAATAAAAGAAGCGGCCGAGCTCACGGCTGACCGCGACGGCATCGGCTGCGCGAAGCTCGTTGTTTTCGCAAACGCGGTCGAGGACAATCCCTTCATGGCCGGAGCGTTCCACGGCGTGGGCGAGGCCGACTGCGTGATAAACGTAGGCGTCAGCGGCCCCGGCGTGGTATACGACGCTCTCAGGCACTGCAAGGGCCAGAGCTTCGACGTAATAGCCGAGGAGATAAAGAAGACCGCCTTCCGCATAACGCGCATGGGCCAGCTCGTGGCGCGCGAGGCCTCGCGCCGGCTCGAGGTGCCCTTCGGCGTCGTAGACCTTTCTCTCGCCCCCACCCCGGCCATAGGCGACAGCGTGGCCGATATACTTGAGGAAATGGGCCTTGAAAGCGTCGGCACTCACGGCACCACCGCCGCTCTCGCGCTTTTGAACGACGCCGTCAAGAAGGGCGGAGTCATGGCCTCGAGCAATGTGGGAGGTCTTTCGGGCGCTTTTATTCCCGTGAGCGAGGACGCCGGCATGATAGCCGCCGCCGAGCGCGGCGCGCTCGCGCTCGATAAGCTCGAGGCAATGACCTGCGTCTGCTCCGTCGGTCTCGATATGATAGCTATCCCGGGCGACACCCCGGCCGAGACCATTTCCGCCATAATAGCGGACGAGGCGGCCATCGGCATGATAAACAACAAGACCACCGCCGTGCGCGTGATCCCCGCTCCGGGCAAGAGCGTCGGCGACAGCGTGAGCTTCGGCGGGCTGCTCGGCCACGCGCCGGTAATGCCGGTCCACTCCTTCTCAAGCGCCGATTTTATTGCCCGCGGCGGGCGTATACCCGCCCCGCTGCACAGCCTGAGAAACTGAAAACCATAATAAAAAACCGGCGTCCCTGAGCGGGACGCCGGTTTTTTGTTATGTTACCAGTTGAAGGGGTTGAAGGGATTGAATCCGCCGAACGGATTCGTCCCTCCGTATGGATCGCTGCCGTCGGTCGAAGGGGTCGTCTGCTCCGCGGGTGCGGGCTCCGCCTCCTCATCGCGCGGCTGCTCGTCGAATACCACTCTGAGAGTTATTATCTCTCCCGAGCGCCACAGCGTGACTTCCGCTTCGTCGCCGGCGCGGTATTTCTTCTTTGCCGCCGAAAGCTCGCTTATGGAAAGGACTTCTTCCTCTCCGAGCTTCGTTATTATATCTCCTACCTTGAGCCCCGCCTTTTCGGCGCAGCTGCCGGGATCCACGTCGACTACATATACGCCCGGCACGGCGTTGTACGCCGCGGCTGTCGCCTCGTCCATAACGCGGACCCTTATTCCGAAATACGGCTTGCCGCTCACGTAGCCGTGCTCTATGAGCTCCTCGGCTATATAGGCCGCGTCGTCGACCGGGATCGCGAAGCCGAGCCCTTCGACGCCCGTGCTCGCGTACTTCGCGGTGACTATGCCTATCACTTCGCCTCTGTCGTTGAAAACGGGGCCGCCGGAGTTGCCGGAGTTGACCGCCGCGTCCATCTGGAACATGTTGATCGATTCGTCTTCCTCCGTGGATATGTCTCTGTCAAGTGCGCTGATAATGCCGGAGGTCATGGTGTAGGTCAGCTCGCCGAGAGGGTTGCCTATGCAGTACACCGTCTCACCGACCTTCATCGTGCCGGAGCTTCCGAGGACTACAGGCGTGAGATTATCCGCGTCTATCTTCAGCACGGCTATATCGTTTTCCTTTTCATGGCCGACTATCTGAGCCTCGTATTCTTCTTCGTTATAAAGCATTACGGAGACCTTTGACGCGCCTTCTATAACGTGGTAATTGGTGAGGACGTATCCGTTCTCGGAAATAATAAAGCCCGTGCCGGAAACCGCGTAGGTGGAGACCTGGCCGAAAATGTTTTTCTCTATCTCGGTGGATATGCCGACAACGCTGTTGCAGGCCATATCATAGATATCGGTCGCAGAAAGCGTCTTGCCCGTGTAGAGGCTGTTGGTCTTGGCGAGATACTCGTAGTCTGCGCCGATTATAACGTTTCCGCTCTCCTGAGACGTTCCGCCGAAGGGTACCGTCGTCGCCTGCACGGAGGGCAGTGCCTGCACCGTTTTCAGCGGCTCGTCGGCAACAACTGTCGCCGTATCGGTCTCTGCGGGAGCGCTGCCTGCCGCTACTTCGGTCGGAGCGCTGCTCAAAACTATGGTTTTCCCGCTCAGACCCTTTACTATGCCGAAGCCTGCCGCGCCGCCGAGTATCAGGCAGACCAGGCACAACGCTATCACCTTAACGGCCGTGCTGCGCCTTCTGCTTTTTTTCTTTTCGGGAAGCTCCGCTTCATACGTCGCGTCAGCCGTTCCCGTTTTTTCGGGGGCTTCGTATCCGTATTCTTCAAATGCCATTTCAGCTTGCTCCTTTTCATTCCCTTGAATACCGGGTGCATATATTATACACCCGTTCGGTTCTTTTGTATGCATCAATAATAATATCTCAGTATGTCAAAAGCATGAACAAATATAAAAAAATTTTTTAACATTCTCCGAGGCCTGTCCCGGGCAAAAGGAAAGCGCGGCCTTCGCCGCGCTTTAAGCTTTATCAGCCGAGATATTTCAAGGGATTGTAGGGGACGTCGTTTATTCTGACTTCAAAATGCAGATGCGAGCCGCTCGATACTCCCGTATTGCCGACGTACGCTATCAGCTCTCCCTGGTCTACCATGTCTCCGACGTTTACGGCAAGCGCGCTGCAGTGCGCGTACCGCGTGGTTTTGCCGTTGCCGTGAGATATCTCAACGAGCTTTCCGTAGCCGGAGAGCCAGTCGGCATAAATGACGGTTCCGCCGTCGGACGCCACTATGGGCGTTCCCGTGCTCGTTCCGATATCAATGCCCTTGTGGAAGGAAGAGCCTACGGATACGCTTCTGTAGCCGAAATAAGAGGTCACGACGCCCTGCGTCGGCCAGATGAAGGTGCCGGTCGGAGTCCCGGGCTCATAGGTGCCCATCTCCACCTTTTCCGTAACGGCATTCTTGGTTATCTCGCTGTTTATTACTTCGGAGGCCACCGCCTCGCCGTTTACGTACTGCGTTTCGAGCGTACGCACGACTGAGCCTTCTTCACCCTCGGCGACTATCTGCATCTCACCGAGCTCGAGCTCCTCGGTATCAAAAACCTCCGTCTCGTAAGGGATAGCTTCCGTTACCGTTTCCTCGCGCATTGATTCTACGCTGATCTCTCCGCGGGCGATCATGGCCTTCATTGCGAGATAGAGCTCGTCTTCCGACATTTCGAAGGATACGGGAGCGTATTTGAGAGCAAAGGACAGATTGCTGCTCAGCTCTATGGAAAGAGTGTTTTCGGAGCTGTAATCAGCCAGCACTTTTTCCTTCGCGGCCAATACGGCCGAGCTGCTCTTTACGCCGGCGATCTCAGTTTCCCCGACGGACACGACATAATAAAGACCAATCTCCGGAATGGAATCCATAAGCGCGTTGTAAAGGGCCCTCTCGTCGAGAAGCTTCTCGCCTCTGCTGATAACGGCGTCGGACGACGAAAGCGCAGGCTCCAGCTCGTATCTCTCCCCCAGGAGGAAAGAGGCCTCTGTTTCCGCCTCGCGTACGGCTTTTTTAATGACCGCCGAGTTTTTTACGCAGCCGACAGAGACGCCGTTTACCGAAACGCTCAGGCCGAACTTCATCCCGGAAACTACCGCTACGCCCACTATAAGCATGCATACGGCAAGCGCCAGCGCCGCTATTCTTATCTTCCGGGAACGCGGCAGAGCCAGCGGCGAGCGCGTTCCGACGTACGCAGGCATCTGCGCGGAGGATCTTGAATTGTTCGCGTATTCATCCATGCGGGCTCTTCCCTCTTCTCTGATGATAAAAATGCGGAGAGGCTCCTCCGGTCGCCGTTTACAAATCCATCTCATCGGTAACAAACGGTAACAAAGGCTATATTACTCTTTTCCCGTGTCGAAGTCAAGTCCTTCTTGCTGTCATACTTTTTCATCCCGGCAAATACAATCAGAAAGGGAAACTATCTTTTTCGGAAGGAATGGTGCAATAATGGCAAACGACGAAAAATACAAGAAGGCTGAAGTCCCCCACACGCTTATACTCGAGCAGCGCAGCCGCATGTCCGTATCCGGCGTAGAAAACGTGGAGAGCTTCGACGAAAACGAGGTCATAATGTACACCAACCAAGGGATGCTCACCGTAAGCGGAAGCGACCTGCGGATAGAGCGCCTCACGCTCGACGGCGGTGAGCTCGGCATAGAGGGACACATAAACGGAATGAAATACGAGGAAGTGCGCGAGAAGGGCGGCGTTTTCTCCCGCCTTTTCCGTTAAGATGGAGACTTCCGTATCGGTCCAGGCGCTGCAGGCGCTCGGGGCCGCGCTCCTCGGCGCCGCCGTCGGGCTTTTTTACGATATCCTTCGGGCGGCCCGGCGCCGTTTTCGCTCGGCTGCCGCTTCCGCCGCCGCAGACGCCGTTTTCTGGCTCGCGGCGGCTTTTTCCGCCTTTGCGTACGGTCTTGAATACGGCGGCGGGCAGACCCGCCTATTCATGCTGCTGGCGATGGCGGGCGGAGCCACTCTGTATTTTCTGCTTTTGAGCCCTTTGCTGCTTTCTCTGCTCTCATCTTTGGTTTCCGGCTGCGCCTTTCTTCTGCGCTGCGCCGCTTTTCCTTTCTCCCTGTCAATACGCGGTGTAAAAATTTTTCTCAAAATTTTGAAAAAGCTCTTTATTTCCTGCAAAAGATGGTTTAGAATAAAAAATGGGTTATCGGGTAGTTTTCGTCCCGGCGTTGACGCCGCCCATTTTTACGAAGGAGCTGAAGAAACGAGTGCGCAGAGGTTTCAATATTTTTGCAAAGCTGATACTGCTCATTCTCGTCGTTTACGCTGTGGTATCTCTGCTCACCCTCCGGGAAAAAGCAGATGTAGCCGCAGAGGAAAACGCCTCTCTCCAACAGCAGGTAGACGCTCTGCGGGTAGACAACGAAGAGCTTGAATACGAAATAGCCCACAGCGAAGATGAGGAAACAAAAGTAGAAATAGCCAGAGATAAGCTCGGCCTCGTTTTACCGGGCGAGAAGGTTTTTTACAACACCGCGAAATAAACAAAGGAGGAAAACTCTCGGCGTATGGCATTTGCAGCAGGCGATATCATTGAAGGCCGCATTTCCGGCATAACTTCATACGGAGCGTTCGTTTCGCTCCCGGAGGGAAAGTCCGGTCTGGTACACATCTCCGAAATCTCTTATTCTTTCGTGAACGACGTGCACGACATCTTGTCCGAAGGGCAGACGGTAAAAGTCAAGGTCCTCAGCGTTGACGATTCCGGAAGGATAAATCTCTCAATAAAAAAAGCGGCCGATCCCCCTCCCCACCAGCAGCAGCCCCGCCAGCAGCAGAGGCAGCAGCCCCGCCAGAACCAGGCGGCCGCCGCAGCCGAATGGCAGCCTCCCGCCCAGAAGCAGGATATCTCCTTTGAAGACCGCCTGAAGCAGTTCATGCAGGAGTCCGACAGCAAGCTGTCTTCCACTGCGCTCTACAAGAAGAATTCCTCCACCCGCCGCGGCAACAGGCGCTGAAAACAAAACACATAAGCGTCCTTTACCGGACGCTTATTCCTTTTGCGGCGCAAAAAAACGCGGCCTTTAAAAGGCCGCTTGAGAAAAACGCGCTGCTGACACATAGCGGGCTCCGCAGTACCTCACTCTGCGGCGTTATTGCCCGCGCTTCGGATAAGCTGTACTTACATGATAGCCGCTCCGGCGTCTGTTGTAAATAGGAGCTTTTGTCGCTCCGGCACTACTTTTGCCGAAAGAAAGGAGCATCCAGGATGCGCGAAATAGATTGCCGCGAAATCACCGCTGCCGTTGAAAAGCTGTGCATAAGGGCCAATATCTTTCTCCCTCCCGAGATCGGCATAATGCTTGAGGCACGCTGGGAAAGCGAAACTGCCGAGCCCGCCCGAAGCATACTCGGAGATCTCGTGGAAAACTTCCAGACGGCGGCCGAAAAAAACATCCCTATCTGCCAGGACACCGGCATGGCCGTTGTCTTCATGGACGTGGGGCAGGACGTTCATATCACCGGCGGCCTTCTCGAAGAGGCAGTGAACGAGGGCGTCCGCCGCGGTTATGAAAACGGCTATCTGCGCAAGTCCGTGGTCGCGGATCCCATCCGCCGCGGCAACACGGGCGACAATACTCCCGCCGTGCTGCATACCCGCATAGTCGGAGGGGACACGATAAAAATAACCGTCGCCCCCAAGGGCTTCGGCAGCGAAAACATGAGCTCGCTCAGGATGCTTCTGCCCTCGGCCTCGCAGGAGGAAGTGGAAGATTATATAGTTTCCGCGGTCAAGGCCGCCGGCTCCAACCCCTGCCCGCCGATGATAGTCGGCGTAGGGATAGGCGGCACCTTTGAGCTGTGCGCCGAGCTTTCAAAGCGCGCGCTCGCTCGCCCGGCCGACGAGCACAACCCCGACCCCTACTACGCGGATATGGAAAGACGCCTTCTTGAAAAGATCAACGCCCTCGGCATAGGCCCGCAGGGCTTCGGCGGAAAAGACACCGCTCTCGCCGTAAACATAGAGGTTTATCCCACTCACATAGCCGGGCTCCCCTGCGCCGTAAACATAGGCTGTCATGTTACACGGCACGCGGAATGCGTCCTGTGATAAATTTATACTTTTTACACAAAAACCACTTTCTTTTTGATCCCCGCTGTGGTATTCTTTCATTGTAAAGAGTCAGTAAGCCCGGTGCGGTATGATCCCGCCATACGAAAGGAGTAAACCATGAACTTCTTTTTCACCGAAAAAAAGCTTCAGGCTACCGACGATCTCCGTTCATACGCAGAGAAGAAGATCGGCAAG
>JAEEGL014044942.1_pt1 | contig 10825 bp, 5 predicted proteins | sample 9134231 | NCBI WGS metagenome assembly JAEEGL01 (sample SAMN16246548, study PRJNA631951) | gut metagenome | biome: gut microbiome; feature: rumen; material: fiber-attached | host: Bos | place: Iran: Karaj | collected 2018-10
AAATTTGTTATTAATGATGAAGAAGGAAGTCAAGAGAATCCTAATCTTAAAAGAACTGTAACATTAACTGATAGATTAACAGGAAATACAGGAGAGTGTGAGTTTGAGTTTAGGGCAGTTCATAAATATAAACTTACATATAGTGGTGGTATTGGATGTGAAGATCAGTATAAAATAGAAGAAAAGGGATTACCTTGGGGACCATTATGTAAGCCAAGAGTACAAAATGAAGGTACTAAAGAAATGGAGTTTTGGAATTGGTTAGATAGAGATGATGATAGTATAGTAACTAAAGATACTATTGTAAGAAAACATACAGTAGCAATTGCAAAAATAATACCTAAATATCTTCAATTTGATGATCAAACATTAAATAGTGGAACATACGGAGATAACTATGTATCTAATTCATTTAATAGTGCTTATGATGGTTTAGGATCATATACGTATACTATAATAAGCGGAGCACCAGATGGAGCAGAAATTGATAGTGCGAATAGAAAAATAAAATTTAATAATACTACTAATGCAAAAAAATATGTAGTTATAGTACAAGCAAAAGATAATGATACAGAAAAAACAGCTACTGCAAAAATGACAATTGTGATCAATAAAAAGAAATTAGCATGTCCTGGAAGTCCAGCTGATAAGACATTTAATGGAAATCCACAAAATAGTGGAATTACTTGTCCGACTGGAAGTAATACTAGTGGAAATACTAAAGAAACAAACGCTAGTGATAATTATGCTCAAACATGTAGTGCAGATTCTAACCATTATTTTGATAATACTTGTAGTGTTAAATGGAAAATAAAAAAGAAAAAATTAACATGCCCAAATAGTCCAGCAGACAAAATATATGATAATACTATAAAAAGTAGTGGAGTTGTTTGTCCAACTGGAAGTAGTGATGGTGGGAACACTACTGGAAAAGATGTAAATACTTATTATCATAAATGTAATCCAAATAGTAATCATTATTTTGAAAGTGATTGTAATGTTAAATGGATAATAAAGAAAATTAAATTAACTTGTCCTAATAGTCCTCCTGTTAAAACATATACTGGTGATTATCAAAATAGTGGTGTTGTATGTCCTGAAGGAAGTAGCAACGATGGTGATACAAGAGGAAAAAATGTAGGATCTTATTATCATAAGTGTAATCCTGATATTTCTCATGAATTCTCAAGCACTTGTAGTGTTGAATGGAAAATAGATAAAATATTATTAACTTGTCCAAAGAGTCCTGCTGATAAAACATATAATGCTAGTTCTCAAAGTAGTGGAGTTGCTTGTCCAAGTGGAAGTAATAGTGATGGTGAGACAAGTGCTACCGATAGTGGAACTTATTATCATAAGTGTATAGCAGATGATACGCATAGATTTGCAAGCACATGTAGTGTACCATGGAAAATAAATTGTGTTGCACTTTCTAAAAATACTACATATACGGTAGGTAAAAAAATTAGTTATGCAACTTATATGTTTGATTGGACTATAGCAAGTGTAAAATCTGATTATGTGATTCTTGCTGGAAACACGGTAACTGGGTCGGGATCTTTTGATGATGCTCCTACTAAAGTAGAAAATAGTTTAAATGATACAAGTTTGATTTTAAAAGATGCTATTAAGAATAGTTGTGCTATCGTAACCGGTTCTGATTCTGATAATATTCAGAACATGAGTTATGGTCCTTATTGGTTAAAAAGTGGTAAAGTATATGTTACAAATGCTATAAGTAATTATGAAACAACTAATACTAGTTTTGCTCATGGTTATAGTGGGTTAAAGACTAGTAGAAATTCATCTAGTATTAAAAAGAATCTTGCTACTGCTTGTAAAAGTCAAATTTTATATGACTCTGAAGAAGTTTTAGATGTCAGCAATTCTGATTCGGAACTTACAATTACTAATGGAAAATGCGAGCCTGACACGACTTCTGGTAAATTTAGTAAGAGATATACAGAATATCACCCTATACTTTCATATACTCTTAATAGTTCTACTAGGGCAGATTTAGAGGAGAGAGCAAGAGGCCATGATAAAAATACGGGTACTTGGCATACTAACTGGAATTTAAATGATACTGAAATAGGTAATGTCTATAAATATAGGTGGAAGATATGTGGCGGTTCACATAATTCAGATTATTATTATCTTCGTGCAGTATCAGATACTCAATTTGAAATTACAAAAACTCCATTAGAAAGTGCAGATCCAGATGATGATGATTTTACAACGTACAACTATCACAATGGAGATGATGAAAATAATAAATATTTGTATTTTGCGGGATGGAAGCCAGGAGGTTCTGAAGATTGTTCGAATTATTCTAAGTCAAATGCAAGTCATTATCAATATTGTAGTGAAAAAGTTCCTGATGATACTTCTGATAATACTGGTGGAGCAACTGGTAAGTCAGCTCACCACTTTTATGATTTTTATCATAACGGTGAGGAGACTACTACTTTGTGTGTGAAAAGAGATATTAAAAAACTTTCTGATACAACTCAAGAAATTTATTATAGACCAACAATAAAAGTTATTAGAAGATAATTAAGGAGAGATGTAATTATGAGAAAAAAAGAAATAATTGTTATGATATGTGCCTTATTAATTATTATTGTTGGTGTAGTTATGGTAATTCTTAATCAAAAACCAATAGAAGAAAAAGAAACCTATAATGATTTGGTTAATAAGATAATTAAACAAATTGATAATAAAGAAACTTTTAATCTATATCTTTATTCTCCTAATGATGAGTCTGATTTAAAAAGTGATCTTGATTATTATGAGAATGTGTTCTCTATTAAGTTTGAGATGCTTGAAATGAGATTTAATAATGAAACATTTAAAGAATTAGTAAAGAAATTAGATATAGATTTAGTTAATTCTGATGAACATGCATTTTTTGTTATAATTGATGGTTCAATAAAATCAAGTATCAATGGATTGTTTTCAGAAAACCAATTAAGAAATATATTAATAAAAACAAAAAGGATTGGTGCTGAATATAAAGATATTGATTATTTAGTTAATGATGAAGAATTTGATAGTTATTATTCTAAAAATGAAGAATATTATGTTCTTTATATCAATGGTAATAAAGATTTATATAAATATAGAGAGATTTTGGCAAAAAATAAAGTTAAATCATTAGTTATTTATGAAGGAAGATTAGATTCTTCTGTAAGTGCAGAAAAACTAGAAACTGAACTTGGTTTAGTAGATAAAATTCCAGAAAAATATCCAATGTTGATTAAGATTAAAAATCATAAAATATTATCTAGTAAGTTTAATGTTACTTTAGATGATTTAAAAGAAGAAATTAGTAGTAAATAATAATTATAAATAGATAAACTACTTTTCTTCTTTTTTTATTAAATTATTGTTTTCTTTTTATTTTATTTATTCTATAATTATAATAGGTGATAATATGAAGAATAAAACAGGATTGAATTTAGTAGGATTTACTTTGGTTGAATTAGTTGTAGCTATTGCTATTTTAGGTGTTATAACTTTGATGGCAATTCCAACAGTTAGTAGAATTCAAGCACATAATAGACAAACAAAGTATATTGCGTATGAAAAATCTTTAAAAGCGGCATCAAAAGCGTTTACTGATGCTTATGATGAAGATTTATTTGGTGCAACAAATTCAGGCTGTGCAACAATTAAATACTCTGAATTAAAAGAAAGAGATTTGGTTTCAGATTTACAAATTAAAGGGACTAAATGTGATAAAGACTCAAAAACTTTTATTTTTGTAATTAAAGATAAAAATAAGAATCATGAATATTTTTCTAATATAGAATGTTATGACTCAAAAGGCGTTGTTTATTCACATAGAGAGGGCGGTAGAGATTCTTGTGAAATAGAAGATGGAAAGGGTCCTACTGTTAGTGTAATATTTGAACCTGAAAAGGAGACATATTATCTTGGCACTAGACCAAAAGCAAGAATTAAATTATCTGATAAGGGTGTTGGTTTAAGGGAAAAACAAAAAATAAAATACGTATGGTATAAGAACGGTTCAGCAAAAACTAGTACAAATACATTAGAATTTAAAAATAAGAATTATCAAGGATCAGTATCAAGATATGTACAAATGCCATCTGATTTAGAAGATATAGATGAACCAACAGATTATATGTTAAAAGTGTTTACAGATAGTGACACTGGTAAGATATGTGATGTTGATCTTAACTGTGTAGATGCAAAAATAGATAAACCAATGCATTACTTTGTAGGAGCACTACAAATTAAGATGAAAGCAGGAGGAGATTCAATGACAGATCCTCATGGTACACCATATTCAGTTAAGTCAAATGATTATATTGTACGTAATGATAATGATTATATAATATCAAAGATTAAATATAATGGTAGTGGAGATCTATGGAATTATAATAATCCAGAATATATTAACATATTAAAAACAGATCATTATATAGATCAGGGTCAAGAATGGAAAACAAGTAGTAAGATATATGATCAAAGTACAACATATCATCTAAGTGATTTTGGTTATACGAATGATAATTTAATATATGAAAATAAAACAGTAGAAGTAACTGCTAACTGGAAACCAAAGGTAAGAATAACTGTTAGAGCAACAGATCAAAGTAAGTATTATGATGGAACTCCATTATATGCTGATAATACTTGCTCATTAACTAGTGGAACACTAATGAGTGGAGATAGAATTAATTGCTCTTGTAGTGGTTCACAAACAACAGTTGGAAGTAGTACAAAAACATTAGCATCAGTTCAAGTCTTAGATTCTAGTGGTAACGATGTATCATATCGATACATAATAACTCCAGTTCATGGCATTCTAAAAATTAGTTGTAATAATGTTATTAGTGGAACAATAGCAGTAGGACAAACAGTATATTATGCTGGATTATCTTGGACAGTAACAAGTGCATATCCAGGTGGTGTAACACTAGCGTTTAATGGTTGGGTAGATGCTAATGCAACTACTAATGGATCTTCAGCAGGAAATTATAATAATAGCCAATATGTAGTTAGTGTATGGCTAAATAACAATGATATAATGAGAGCTGCTCTTGCAGGTCAATGTATTTATAACGGAGGGTCTAATTCATATACCTCGTTAAATGCCCCAGCTGTTGAATACTGGCAAGGTAATTCGCTTATATATGTACCAAGGAATGTATATACATATTCTTATACCAGTCACAAATATGCTGCTGGATGGAATCACAGTTATGGTTCGGATGCCACAGCAGGTGGTACAGCTTCTGGTATTATTAGTACATATCATACAGGAACAGAATCGGCTCTATCAATTTTCGCAGGAACAACAGCTTATCTTAACCCTGCATCTGCAATGGTGACTTATCCTAGTGCTACCGTTATATCAACTACTAGTGGAAATTTAAGCCATCACGTCACAGCATTCAAGCCATATACAGGTGAATCAAATGCTAGTTATTTGTATTCATACAGATGGAAAAAATCATTATCAGCTAGTGAGTGGGGGGATCCACAAAAAATTGGTAATACAAAACAATATAAACTACATATTTGTGGAGGAGCTAATAATGATGGAACATATGAACTTTTGGCAAATTCAAATACAGACTACAAATATAAACTTCCAACAGATTCAAGTTATGCATCTTCAAACAGAACCATCGGAGCTGGATGGTACTATGCCTTTGCCGGTTGGCAAGCACATGTACATTTAGATAGTGGAGTCCATGAGAAACCATGGATTAAAGATTACTATTTTACTGATGCCTTGTGTGAAGATCAAACTGTTGATAGTGGAGATAGACCAGATATAACATGTTCTAATGATCATTGTTTTACAAAGAATATAAAGACAATAAGTGATTTAGCATATAATGTATACTATAGACCATCTATAACAGTATATAGATAATTTAATTGATTATAAGGAAGTGAATTATGATTAAAAAATACATATTAATTACAATAATATTATTAATTTCATTACTCTTATTAGCTTTAGGACTCTTTTTACCAAAAGACAATATAAAAGTTAAAGATGATCCATACACTAAGATTATTGAAAGAATTAATAATAAAGAAACTTTTAACTTATTAATCTCTAAAAATGATTATTACAATATAGAAAAGACTTTAAACTATTATAAAGATGTATATAATATCAACCATGAGACAATAAAAGCAAACTATAGTAACTCAAGTTATAAGGAATTAATAAAACTATTAGGTTTAGTAATAACAAATGGCGATGATATGGTTTTTATCATTATAAAAGAAGGAAAAATAGTAAATAGTCTAATTGGAGATATTGAAGAACCTGATTTAAAGAGATTATTAATTAAGTCTAAATTGATAAATAAAGAATATGAAAAAGTAGATGCTATAATGGAAGATGATTTAAAAAAATACAAAAATGATAAAGAATACAACATATTATATATAAGTAATAGTGATAAAGACTTATACAAGTATAGAAGTCTTCTAGTAAAAAACAAAATTAAATCATTAATTCTATATGCAAATAGTTTAAATCAATATAATGTAATTACTGAATTAGAAAAAGCACTTAATATTAATGAAGAATCTAAAATTGATTATCCTATATTGATAAAACTTAATAAGGGTAAACTAGAAAAGAAGTATACAAAAGTTAATTTAGATAATTTAGTAGAAAAATGTAAATAGTTATTATTAATAGAAAAGCATATCAATATATAAGATAAAATTATAAATAAAAGCAACTTGGTTTTATACTAAGTTGTTTTTTTATTTAAAAAATCATGTTAAAATAGTATATAGTAAATTAATAGAGTATATTAATAATGAGGTGACATATGTTAGAGATAAAAAATATTAGTAAAATATATAATACTGAGGAATTATCACAAAGAGCTCTTGATGATGTTTCCATTACTTTTAGAGAAAATGAATTTGTTAGTGTATTAGGACCTTCAGGTTCTGGAAAGACAACTTTATTAAACATAATAGGTGGTCTAGATCATTATGATAGTGGAGACTTAGTTATTAATGATATTTCTACTAAAAAATATAAAGATAAAGATTGGGACTCTTATCGTAATCACCGCATTGGTTTTGTTTTTCAAAATTACAATTTAATTACTCATCAAACAGTTTTAAGTAATGTTGAATTAGCTCTAACCCTTTCAGGTGTATCAAAAAAAGAAAGATTAAAAAGAGCTAAAGATGCTTTAAATAAAGTTGGTTTGAAAAATCATATGAAGAAAAGACCTAATCAATTATCAGGTGGACAAATGCAGCGTGTTGCGATTGCGAGAGCCTTAGTAAATAATCCTGATATTTTATTAGCAGACGAACCAACAGGAGCACTTGATTCTAAAACTTCTGAACAAATAATGAAATTATTAAAAGAAGTAGCTAAAGATAGATTGGTTATCATGGTTACTCATAATCCAGAAATAGCTGAAAAATATTCAACAAGAATTATCAAACTAAGAGATGGAAAAGTAACTGATGATACTGATCCATTTGATAATAAAAAAACAGATGATAATGAGATAACTCAAAAAACTAAAAAAACATCAATGAGTCTAAAAACAGCGTTATCTTTATCATTAAATAACTTAATGACTAAGAAAGGAAGAACTATTCTTACAGCTTTTGCTGGATCAATAGGAATAATTGGAATAGCTTTAATCTTATCTCTATCAAGTGGAGTAAATGATTATATAACTAGTATTCAAAGAGAAACAATGCTTAGTTATCCAATAACTATAGAAAGTAGTGCTATGGATTTAACTAGTTTTTTAGAAACAGGAAGAGAAGCAAGTCAAGGCAAAGAAAAAATAGATCATAAAAAAGATGCTATCTATACTGATGGAACAATTCTTAAACTAGCTAGTTCTATGACTACAAATATTTATGAAAATAATCTAACAAAGTTTAAAAAATACTTAGATAATAAAAATAGTGAAATAAATAAATATGTTGGTAATAATGGAATTATCTATAATTATCAAACAAAGTTTAATGTATTTAGTTATGATCCAGAAAAGACATTAGTTAATAGTAATGGATCTACTTTTGAAGAAACAATTAGTGAAAATGAAGCTCTTCATCAAGTAAACAACAATGTTAGTTCAACATTTGAAGAAGCACTATTCACTGAACTTCTTCCAAATAAAGATGGAAAAGGAATAAGTAAAGCCGTTAAAGAAGAATATGAAATAGTAAATGGTTCATGGCCTAAACAATATAATGAAGTAGTAATAATTGTTGATAAGAACAATGAGATTACCGCAACTAATATGTATTATTTAGGATTTCTTCCATCTAAGAATTATAAGAAAATATTAAATTCACTTAAAGAGAATAAAGATTTTGTTTATGATGCTGAAAAAATAACATATGATAAAATCTTAAATAAAGAATTCTATTTATTAACAGAATCAGACTATTATATTAAAAAAAGTAATGGTAATTTTGAATCAATTAAAAATAACACAGGTAAAGTTCAAGAACTTGTTAATAAAAAATCATTAAAATTAAAAGTAGTAGGTATAATTAGACAAAAAGAGGATTCTAAAAATAGACTTATTACTTCAGCAATGGGTTATACTAAAGAATTAACTAATTGGATGATTAAACATACAGATAATTCTAAACTTATAAAAGCCCAAGAAGCTAGTAAAAAGATTAATGTTCTTAATGGATTAAAATTTAGTGTTAGTAGTAATAAAGAAAAAGCTTCTGAAGCAAAGAAATTCTTAACAAATTTAGGTGTTTCTGATAAAGCTAGATTAATTACTATGATGATGCAAGATCAAGGAAATACTCAAGTAACTAGTCAAATGATGAATATGGATGAAGTTGCCTTAGCTAATTATTTAGATATGTGGCTTCAAAATCCAGATCAAAAATCCTTAATCAAAGTATATGATAATTATATTTCAACTGGAAGTTATGATGAAAATATGAATAACTTTGGTAAGATTGATAAAGAAAGACCATTTTCTATATCAATTTATGCTGATACTTTTGAAGATAAAGATGGTATAACTGATTCAATTAATCATTATAATGAAAAACAAAAAGAAGAAGACAAAATTACATATACAGATTATGTAGGACTTCTAATGAGTAGTGTAACTACAATAATAAATGCTATTACATATGTACTTATAGCCTTTGTTTCAATATCATTAGTTGTATCTAGTATAATGATTGCAATCATTACATATATTTCAGTATTAGAAAGGACAAAAGAGATAGGTATTTTAAGAGCTATTGGTGCTTCTAAAAAAGATATATCTCGTGTCTTTAGAGCAGAGACATTTATTGAAGGAGCAGTTGCTGGTGTTTTTGGAATAACAATTACTATATTATTAAATATTCCAATTAATAAAATAATACTTAATTTAACTGATATTGATGGTCTATCAAAATTACCAGTATTAGGAGCAGTAGCATTAATAATTATAAGCATCGTTTTAACAGTTATAGCTGGATTAATACCATCAAAAATGGCTGCTAAGAAAGACCCAGTAGAAGCTCTTAGAACTGAATAAAAAAAATATTATAAAAAGAGAAGAAAATCATTTATTTTTCTCTCTTTTTTTTGTATAATTATATTAAGATAGAGGGTTTGTGAAGTGTGGAGGCAATATGGAAGTAGTTTTAAAACTAGAACAATTAGTTAAAGACTATGGTGATAAGCGAATAGTAGACCATGTAGACCTTGAAGTAGAAGAAGGAGAATTCCTAACACTATTAGGTCCATCAGGTTGTGGAAAGACGACTATACTACGTTGTATTTCAGGACTTGAACCAGTAACAGAAGGAAAGATTTTCTTAGGTGATAAAGATGTTACTAATGTGGAACCTACTAAAAGAGAGGTTAACACCATATTTCAAAATTATGCTTTATTTAAACACATGACTATTTACGATAATATTGCTTTCGGACTAAAAATGAAAAAATTCCCAAAAGAGGAAATACATAAAAGAGTAACAGAAATGTTAAAATTGGTTAAATTACAGGGATATGAAGAACGTTATCCTGATCAATTGTCTGGAGGAGAACAACAACGTGTTGCAATCGCAAGAGCCTTAGTTAATAAACCTAAAGTTTTACTCTTAGATGAACCATTATCAGCACTAGATAGAAAACTTCAAAAAGAAATGGAAGTAGAACTAAAAAGACTTCAAAAGAAGATGAAAACAACATTCATATATGTTACTCATAATCAAGATGAAGCTCTAACTATGTCAGATAGAATAATAATAGTTAATAAACATAAATTTGAACAAATTGGTACACCAGAAGAAATATATAAGCAACCAAAGACATTATTCGTAGCTAACTTTATAGGTGAATCAAATAAGTTTAAAGCAACTATTAAACGAACTCATGGTAATAGAGCAATTCTTTATGTTAATGAAGATTTTGAAATAGATATAGAAAATAAAGATTATCAAGTAGGAGATAAATATAATCTAATAATTAGACCAGAAGATTTCTTTATCAAAGAAAATGATACTAAAGAAACGTTCCAATGTTCATACACGGATAGTATCTATGATGGAGGAATCACTAAGATTTATGCAGATTATTTTAACACTCAAATTAATTTTACAATTAGTAGTTCTCATAGAGACTTTAAAGAAGGACAAACTATTAATTTAGGTGTTAAAGAAAAAGATATGATTCTTATTAAAGAAGGAAAACAATGAAAAAAGATAGACTAAAATGGTTACTTCTATCTCCTATAACGATTTATGCTTTGGTATTAATATTATTACCAATAGTATATATATTTATATTATCTTTCCAAACTAGTGGTAA
>JAEEGL015079932.1_pt1 | contig 10825 bp, 8 predicted proteins | sample 9134231 | NCBI WGS metagenome assembly JAEEGL01 (sample SAMN16246548, study PRJNA631951) | gut metagenome | biome: gut microbiome; feature: rumen; material: fiber-attached | host: Bos | place: Iran: Karaj | collected 2018-10
CGGTCGGATCTCAGGTCAAGGCCCAGAAAAGCAGGTGAACTTCGGTCCCAGAGCAGCCCGACCGCTCCGATTCTTCGCAGGACGCGCCAGCACAGCAGGTCCTCGTCATCCTTATATGGACAGTCTGCAGCCAATATCTCCAGATCCAGATAACGTTCCGCCAGGTCGTAGAACTTCCGGGAGCCGTTTTTGTGGTGGATCACCAGTGTTCCGTCGGTATACAGCTGTTCCAGGACGGACCGGGCAGCCTTGGACTTCTTATGCCAGTTTCCGCTCCAGTGCATGGAAGAGTGCCAGAAGATCTCGCCCTGAATCGGAAGCGTGTCGCCGGACACCGGCCCATTTGCCCGGATATAGGCAAGTGCTTCCTCTTCCAGCTCCGCGAGGCCGGGAAATGTGGCCCCGAGCTGCCTGCTGCGTTCCCGATACGGATAAAAGTACGGCCAGTCCTCCGCAGGCAGGATGGAGAGCTCCTTGTCCGCGTAGTCCACCAGCAGCCGGTCCTGATACAGGAGGTCGAAGAGCATAGATTTGCGAAATCCTTTCACGCGGGATTGCAGTGTAAGCTCTGCATTCTTGCCGCAGACATCCACCGGGTCATACTGGATACATCCGGCCTGCCGGACATAGGCAAAGGCTCCTTCTTTGCCGGTAAACCGATAGCTGCCGAGCAGTCCCTGCTTTGCCAGAATAAACATCTGAGCCTGGTTTTTCGTCAGAGTAATCATCGATGGTTCCTCCGAAGATCGATACTAAGTAGGGAGATCTTATCATATCGAGCGCGAAAAGACAAGAAAGCGCCAGGCACCGAAGATGTCCTGCATCGTTGACATATTGAAAGATCTGATTTAACATCATCTATGTGTAAAAAAACATAATATGATGTCAAAACCGAGGACATCTGAATGTTTACAAGGAGGAATCCATGATGAGAAAAATGGTTTTATGCATCTTGTTCCTGACAGCTTGCCTTCTGCTGGCTGCCTGTTCCGGCAAGAACACTTCGGATGTGGGCTCTGAGACTAAAGAGACTGAACGGAAGTCCACAGAAGACAATTCTGAGACCGGCGAAGCCTCTGCAGAGAATGACTCGCCGTACTTTACCTTCCTGAGTGACGGAACAACGATCTCCGGGCTGACAGAAGAGGGAGCGAAGCAGACGAGTCTCGAGATCCCGGAACAGGCCGAATCGCTGATGGGCCTTGCAATATCCGATTCCGCGGCGGAAAAAGTCACCTTTGCTTCGGACCGCGACATCGACCTGGAAGCGGCTTTTGCGAATGCGATACAGCTGAAAGAGGTTCAGCTTCCCGCGCACCTTTCCCGGATCACGTCCATGGCTTTCAGCGGCTGTGAGGGCCTGGAGTCGGTCACGATCCCTGCCGATGTCACGAAGATCGAGGAATATGCATTTGACGGCTGCAGCAGCCTGAAGGAGATCGTGTTCAAGGGAGACAGCTGTGAAACGATCGGTGAATATGCCTTCGACATGTGCGGCTTTGAAGAGCTCGCGCTGCCGGAAGGCCTGAGGACGATCGAAGAGAAGGCGTTCTTCGACTGCGAACAGCTCAAGAAGGTTGTATTTCCGGGGACGCTGGAGACTATCGGATCTTACGCGTTTAACGGAAGCGCCCTGGAAGAGATTCATTTCCCTGAGGAGACCGAGGACCTTAAGATCGAATCCGGGGCCTTCGGATCCGCCGCATCGAATATCACGGTTTATATCGCAGAGGGCTCCTGGATGGATCAGAACCGCGATGCGTGGAACATCGGATTCGCGAATATCGTCTGTGAATAAATGACAGATCATCTTACAATATCTAAAAATGCACGTGGTACTTCCGAATACCGCGTGCATTTTTTTGTGCCTGTCGGGTATATGACCGGACCTTGTGAATGTGAAACGGCCTCCCGGAGGAGGCCGCAGTTTATTTCACTTTCTTTCTCTTCACAACCTTGCCGGTTGCAGGGTCGCGCATATACTTCTCGCCGAACTTCGGAATCTCTGCGGCAAGCTGCTCGTAGAACTCCGGATGTTCCTGGCAGAAGAGGAATGCGTAGTTCGGCTTGGTGTGGATATTCTTCACACCGGACTTGACTGCAACCTTGTCCGGAAGCTTTCTGGATAAGAACCAGAAGCAGGCGGCTCCCGCGACGATCAACAGGATACCGACAACGATCTGGTCACTGCCGAAACAGGCGATTCCGCCGATGACCATCATGACGGACATCGCGCTCGAAACGGCAGAAAGCACCGTCGCTCCGACGGAGTAGCGATACGTCTTGTAAAAGAAAATCATGATTCTTCTTCCTTCCGCTGTGTTCTTCATAGCAAAGATGCGGGTAACAGGACTTGAACCTGCACGGTCTCCCACCAGAACCTAAATCTGGCGCGTCTGCCAATTCCGCCATACCCGCATACAAACATATTTTATTCATCGGTATTTCAAATGTCAAGGAGACTTGCCGGAGGGGATGGGACTTGATTCGAACATCTGTTTTTGTTATACTTAGCATGTTGGATTTTATGACTATGCGGCGATCCGACCCGGGCTTGCCGCGATTATGATAGAAAGCGATGGAAGCATGGAACAATTGTGGAAAGTGATTCTTATGGCGATCTTGCAGGGCATTACGGCGTTTCTGCCGGTCAGTGCCTCCGGCCATAACGAAGTCCTCCGCCAGATCATCGGACTGGAGTTCTCCAATCCGCTTTATCTGGACATTGTCCTTCATTTCGGTGTGGTCCTGGCGGTTGCCGCGGCATTTTGCAAGGATACGCTGCGCCTGATCGTCGACGGCACCGGCATTGTGTTTGACGGCTTATACAACTCGGTGACATTTATCGGGAATCTGTTCCGAGGCAGGGAGAAAGCGCGCAGGTATCATCAGATGATCTTCACAACCGGCAGGAAGCTCTGGCTTCTTCTTACGGTTTCGGGCCTGATGAGTGTCCTGGTCGGCCTGATCCTGTCCGGCCTGGAGGAGGTCCTGATCTCGTCCTTCGGCGTGATCGGTGCGGGCATGATCGCATGTGCCGTGGTGCTTTATTTGTGCGACGATCTCAATTACGGAATGAAGAGGATCGGCGAGGCAGAGATTCTGGACGCGGCTGTGATCGGCACGGCCCAGGGAATCTCCGTCATCCCCGGTGTCTCCAGATTCGCCCTGACCCTGTATCTGGGCCTGAAGTGCGGATTCGAGCGCGGCTTCGCGATCAAGTTCTCGTTTCTTTCGATGATTGCCGCATCCACCGGTGCGCTGGTCCTTCAGTGGATCCGTTACGGCAGTGCCGTTGTGACATCCGCCGAAGCCCTTCAGTGCGGCATCGGTTTCTTTGTCAGTTTTGCGGTATCGATTCTCTTGATTCGTCCGGTCCTGCGATGGATGCTGAAGCATCCTCTGCGGGGATTTGCTATTTACAGCCTGGTGAGCGGTGCGGCGTTAATTGCCGCCGGTATCATCCGCTGACGCTATGTTTGGGGAGGTATGATTGTGGCACAGAAAAAATCTACGAATTCCGGCAGGTCCGGCAAGAGCACGGCGAAGAAGCCTGCTTCCGGCGGGAAGAGTACGGCGAGGCGTTCCTCCGGTACTTCTTCTGCTCCGCGCAGGACGTCCGGCACGAGAAGCCGTGCACCGGAGCCGGAGAATAACGGTGTGAAGGATGAGATCTGGCTGATCGTATCGCTTGCGGTTACGATCCTGATGATTCTCAGCAATTTCAACCTGGCCGGCACATTTGGCCGCATGCTCGGAAGTGTCCTCTTCGGTCTCTTCGGCGTCGTCGCCTACGTCCTGCCTTATGTGTTCTTCTTCATGGTGGCTTTCGGCATCGCGAACAAGAGCAACCGGCGGGCGGTCACGCGCAATCTGTGCATCGGAGGCATCCTGCTTCTTCTGACCGGCCTCTGCAGCCTGATCTCGAAGGAATCCGGCGAGAAGCTCGCGGATTATTATCAGCTGTCTTCGGAGTCTCACCGCGGCGGCGGTTATATCGGAGCCCTGATCGGCCAGAATCTCAAGGGCCTTGTGGGCAATATCGGAGCGTACCTGATCCTGATCACCCTGCTTCTGATCTGCCTGACGCTCTTAACCGGCAAGAAGTTTTTCACCTGGCTGAAGGAGCGCAGTGCCGAAGCGGTCCAGGACCTGTCCGAGACGCAGAAGGCCCGCCGCGAATTTGCCGCGGAAGAGCGGGAAGTCCGCAGGGAGCAGAAGCGCGAGGCGAAGCGCCAGCAGCAGGAGAATGAGTTAAATGAGCGCAGGCAGCGCCTGTATACCTATCCTGTGGAGCCTGAGAAGACTCCGGAGGAGAAGGAGGAGCAGAAGCACACCGAGAAAATCCAGGAGTATCCGAAGCGCAAGAAGTCCGGTCTGGAAGGGATCCTTCCTTCCGGCCTGATTCCGTTTGCAGACAAGCCTTCCGAGAAGGAGGGCGGTTCGGAGGAGGATGTGCGCCGGGATAATCCGGAGATCCGCATCCACAATGCCAGCCGTCCGGATCCCGCGGATGCGGCTGCTCCGGAGGACAGCTTCCTGACGAAGGAAGATGAAGCATTCTTCCCGGAGAAGGAGAACATGAAGCCGGTTTCTGAGGCGCCTGTCTCGCCGAAGGATACGAACGTGCGCGAGTTCAAGCCGCGCGACCGCAGGGATTCCGCACGTGAGGGCGGCCAGGCCGGTTCTTATCCCTACGAGCAGAAGCTTCCGGAGGAGACGCCGACACCGGTCCTTCGCGAGGGCGTCGAGATCCCGAAGGAGCACCGCGAGAGCAGCAAGGATGAGATCCTTGACCTGACGAAGTCCATCGACCAGACGATCGAAGAGCAGCCGAAGATCGAGTACAAATTTCCTCCGGTATCGCTGCTTAGCCGGCCGAAGGGAGGCGGAGGCGGCACGTCCAACCGCGAGCTCGAGGAAACCGCCCGCAAGCTTCAGTCCACACTGGAGAGCTTCGGTGTCGGTGTCACGGTGACCAATGTCAGCTGTGGGCCTTCGGTTACGAGATATGAGCTGCAGCCGGAGGTCGGTGTGAAGATCAGCCGGATTACGTCTCTGGCGGACGATATCAAGATGAATCTTCAGGCGACCGATATCCGTATCGAAGCACCGATCCCGGGTAAGGCCGCGGTCGGTATCGAGGTGCCGAACAAGACCAATTCCATGGTCATGCTGCGCACACTGCTGGAGAGCCCTGAATTCCTGAACGCGAAGTCGCCGATCTCCTTCGGCGTCGGCCAGGATATCGGAGGCTCCGTGGTCATCGGCGATATCGCCAAGATGCCTCACCTGCTGATCGCAGGCGCAACCGGTTCCGGCAAATCCGTCTGTATCAATACGATTATCATGAGCATCCTCTACAAGGCCCATCCGGATGACGTCAAGTTCATCATGGTCGACCCGAAGATGGTAGAGCTCAGTGTCTATAACGGGATTCCGCACCTGCTGATCCCTGTCGTGACCGACGCGAAAAAGGCTTCCGCGGCCCTGAACTGGGCCGTGCTGGAGATGACCAAGCGCTACCAGCTCTTTGCAGAGCTCGGCGTCCGTGACTTCAAGGGTTACAACAAGAAATGGGAGGCCATGAAGCCGAAGGAGCGCGGAGACTACAAGCACATGCCGCAGATCGTCATCATCGTGGACGAGCTTGCGGACCTGATGATGGTTGCGCCGAGCGAGGTCGAGGACGCGATCTGCCGTCTGGCTCAGATGGCGCGTGCGGCAGGCATGCACCTGATCCTCGCGACACAGAGGCCTTCGGTCAATGTCATCACCGGCCTGATCAAGGCAAATGTCCCTTCGAGAATCGCTTTCTCGGTGTCTTCCGCAATCGATTCCAGGACGATCCTGGACGGAAGCGGAGCAGAGAAGCTCCTCGGCAAGGGCGATATGCTGTACTTCCCGAGCGGCTTCCCGAAGCCGGTTCGAATCCAGGGCGCATTTGTCTCGGACGAGGAAGTGCAGAAGGTCGTGGATTTCTGCGCGAACCAGAAGGGCCAGCAGTCCTACAGCAAGGATATCGCGGCCCAGATCGAGCAGGGTGTGCCTTCGGTTGCCGAGACCAACGCGGCGGCGGCCAAGGCAGGCGAAGCGCCGGATGACGGGCGTGACGAGTATTTCGCGGAGGCCGGAAGATTCATCATCGAGAAGCAAAAGGCTTCCATCGGAAACCTCCAGCGTATCTACCGCATCGGATTCAACCGGGCGGCGCGTATCATGGACCAGCTGGCAGACGCAGGCGTCGTCGGGCCGGAAGAGGGTACGAAGCCCCGGAAGGTCCTGATGACGAAAGAAGAGTTTGAGGCCTTCCTGCAGAACGGTTCCCCGGAGTCTTAATGAATCCGCGGAAGAAAGAGGTTGACATGTCATCATTGCGATGCGATCCCTGGGTCATCTATAACGGGTTTTTGAACACACGCAAGTTCTCGGAGCATATCGAGTGGCTGGTGCGGGCTGCGAAGGAGCGCGGGGTACGCCTCCTTCCGGTTCCGAATACCGCGCTTCGCCTGATTCCGGGAGATGTGATTCCGGATCTGCCGGAGAAGATTCTCTTCTGGGACAAGGATGTACGCCTCGCCTCGTATCTCGAGGCACAGAACTGCCGGCTGATGAATTCTTCTGAAGCCATCGAGGTCTGCGATGACAAGTCCAGAACCCATCTGGCTCTGGCGAAAGCGCATCTTCCGCAGCCGAGAACGCTGGTTGCACCGATGACCTACGATACGGTCGGCTACACCGACTTCTTTTTCCTGGACGCGGCCGGGGACATCCTGGGATATCCTATGGTCGTCAAGGAATGCTTCGGTTCCTTCGGCTGGCAGGTCTATCTCGCAGAAAACCGGGAAGCTCTGGACGCGATCGTGCGGCGGATCGGCGCGAAGCCTTTCCTCATGCAGGAATTCATCGCCACGAGCCGCGGGAGAGATGTGCGCCTGCAGGTGGTCGGCGGCCAGGTATGTGCCGCGATGCTGCGCACCGGAGCCGAAGGGGACTTTCGCGCGAACCTGACCAGCGGCGGCAGTATGCAGACTTATCGGCCCTCCTCTGAGGAGATCGAACTGGCCATCGCTGCCTCACAGGCATGCGGGACGGATTTTGCAGGGGTTGACCTGCTCTTCGGAAGAGAAGGCATGCTGGTCTGCGAAGTCAATTCCAACGCGCATTTTAAGAATATCTGTGATTGTACCGGGGTCAATGTGGCAGGAGTGATCATGGACTGGTTTTTACAGTCAGGGAGTGAGATATGACCGGATGGATCATCTATGAAGAAGCGGCGGCGGCCTATAACCGCCGCTACTTGTCATTTTATGAAAAAGAGTGTGAGAAGCGCGGGATTGACCTCCGGCTGGTTCTCACGAAGGATCTGGACTTCGGTGCGGAGGGGAGCGGCCTCTATCTGCATGTCTGCGGAGAGACCGCCGTACTGCCGGATTTCGCGATCTGCCGCGTGATTCATCCGCTTCTTACGGCACATCTGGAGGCGATGGGCGTCCCGGTGTTTAACAACTCCCGTGTCGCGTCGGTCAGCAATGACAAGGCGAAGACTTACCAGACCGTCGCTGCCGCAGGTATTCCGGTCGTCACTTCGCGCTTCGTGAAGAGAGAAGAGGCCGAGAGAGTTCTGCGCGAGACCGCCTATCCCTGTGTCATCAAGACCGTAGCGGGCCACGGAGGGGCAGAAGTGTTCCTGCTGGACGAATTCCCGTCTGAGGATATTCTGGCCCGTTTCCGGGCAAATGACAGCGTCCTGCAGCCATTTACCGGTCGAGGAGAGGATCTGCGCGTCTATGTGATCGGTGAGCGGATCATCGCCGCGGTCCTGCGGCATTCCAACGAAGGCTTCCGGGCCAATTATTCCCTCGGCGGAAGTGTCTCGCTCTACGAACTTAACACGGATGACACAGCTCTGGTTCGGCGGATCATCGATCTGTTCGATTTCGGCCTCGTAGGGATTGACTTTATCGTCGGGAATGACGGGGAACTGATCTTTAATGAGATCGAGGACGTGGTCGGCTCGCGGATGCTCTATGCGGTGTCGGACATCTCGGTTGTGCCTCTGTATCTGGATTATATCCAGGCAAGGCTCGGGAAGTAATGATCATCCGCGCAGGAATTGCCCGATGACTACACAGAAGAGGATTTCTGTGATACAATAGATTTGCTAAATATCATAAGATCCGGACAAACCGATTGCCGGACGGAGGAGTAAGATGAAGACCGATATTGAAATCGCACAGGAAGCAAAGATGATTCACATCCGCGACGTCGCGGCCAAGCTGGATATTGATGAGGAGTATCTCGACTATTACGGCAGATATAAAGCCAAGCTGACCGATGAGCTCTGGGAGAAGGTCAAGGACCGGAAGGACGGCAAGCTGATCCTGGTCACGGCGATCAACCCGACGCCGGCCGGTGAGGGCAAGACCACGACGACGGTCGGCCTCGGACAGGCATTTGACCGGCTTGGGAAGAAGGCCGTGATCGCGCTTCGCGAGCCTTCTCTCGGACCATGCTTCGGCATCAAGGGCGGCGCTGCGGGCGGCGGGTACGCCCAGGTCGTCCCGATGGATGAGCTGAATCTGCATTTCACCGGAGATTTCCACGCGATTACCTCGGCCAACAATCTTCTGGCTGCCATGCTGGACAATCATATGCACCAGGGGAACGCGCTTCGCATCGACCCGAACCAGGTCGTCTGGAAGCGCTGCGTTGACATGAATGACCGCGTTCTGCGCAACATCGTCGTAGGTCTCGGAAGGCCTGCGGACGGTGTCGTGAGAGAGGACCATTTCATCATCACGGTCGCGTCTGAGATCATGGCCATCCTCTGCCTGGCAGAGAACATGAAGGATCTGAAGGAGCGCTTATCGCGCATTATCGTGGCTTATACCTATGAGGGCAAGCCCGTGACTGCCGGCGAGATCGGCGCGGTGGGATCCATGGCCGCCCTGTTAAAGGACGCGATCCGGCCGAACCTGATCCAGACCCTGGAGAATACACCTGCGTTCGTCCACGGCGGGCCTTTCGCGAATATCGCCCATGGCTGCAACAGTGTCCGGGCGACGAAGACTGCCTTGAAGCTTGCGGATTATGTGATCACTGAGGCCGGCTTCGGTGCGGACCTCGGCGCGGAGAAGTTCCTGGATATCAAGTGCCGGATGACCGGCCTGAAGCCTTCGGCCATCGTCCTGGTGGCCACCGTCCGCGCGCTCAAGTACAACGGCGGCGTTCCGCGGCCGGAGCTTGCCAACGAGAATCTCGATGCGCTTGCGGCCGGTATCGTGAATCTGGAGAAGCATATCGAGAACCTGCAGAAGTACGGTGTGCCTGTGGTCGTGACGCTGAACCATTTCTCATCGGATACGGAAGCTGAACTCGAGTATGTGCGCCGGTTCTGCGAGGAGAGAGGCTGCGAATTCGCGATCTCCAAGGTGTGGAGGAACGGCGGCGAGGGCGGCATCGAGCTTGCGGAGAAGGTCATCGCCGCAACGGAGAAGGAGAATCATTTCCGCTATCTCTACGACGAGAATGCTCCCATCCGCGAGAAGATCGAGACGATCGCGAAGGAAATCTACGGCGCAGGCGATGTGGTCTATGACCCTGCAGCCGAGAAGGCGATCGCGAAGATCGAGGAAATCGGCTACGGACATACACCGGTCTGCATGGCGAAGAATCAATATTCTCTGTCCGACGATCCGAAGAAGCTGGGGCGTCCGGACGGGTTTACCCTGCACATCCGCGAGGTCTATATGAGTGCGGGCGCGGGCTTTGTCGTAGCTATCACCGGCACGGTGATGACGATGCCGGGTCTCTCCGCGCATCCTGCGGCACTGGATATCGACGTGAATGACGAAGGACGCATCGTCGGCCTGTTCTGAATATGATTTTCACACAACAGCACAAAAATGCTTGATTCTTTTGTGCTGTTGTGGTAGTATTTCATCGTGTTCGTCAGAACACAGGCTGCTTGGGTGGCTCAGTCGGTAGAGCAATTGATTCGTAATCAATAGATCGTGGGTTCGAGTCCCATCCCAAGCTTGAGATCAGGGAGCATCACAGATGCCTCCCTTTTTTCTTTGAATGAGTTCAGCTACAAGAAGCAAGGGGATAGATCAAGCGATGAAAAACTTCTATGTGCTGCGGCACGGACAGACAACCGCGAATACCGAGCATCGCCTGCAGGGGCACACGGACACGCACCTGAACGAGACGGGGCGTGAGCAGGCCAGGCATGCCGGCCGGGTGCTTGCGCGCCTTGGGATCCAGCCTGACCGGGTGATCGTAAGCCCTCTGGTACGCGTCTGGGAGACCGCGGAGGAGGCGACAGGGATGCCGAGAGACCGGTTTGACGTTGATCCGCGGATCATCGAGATGGGGTTCGGCGTCCTTGAGATGATCACGGATGATGAGATGACGGAGACATTTTCCCGCGAATTCCACGTGGAGACCGATCATTACCATGCGCCGGAGGGCGGCGAGACGTTCTATGACGTGATCGGAAGGATCGGTGATTTCCTGGAGATGATGCGCAGCCTTCCCGAGAGCGGAGAGACGGTCCTCGTTGTCTCACACGGGGCCGCGATCCATGCGATGATCAGTTATCTGAACCGGGATCCGATCACCGATTTCTGGAAGATTCATGTCGGAAATTGTGCCATCCTCAAGGTCACACTTGGAGCTGAGAGAGCACTCGGTGAAGACCGGTTCGAGTTCATCGAGGAGGGTTTCTATCCTGGGAGATAATGTAATATTCAGGGCTGAAACATGCCCGCCATCAAGGGACTTTGCGTTGACGCAGAGTCCCTTTTATTGTACAATATAA
>JAEEGL015742016.1_pt1 | contig 10825 bp, 4 predicted proteins | sample 9134231 | NCBI WGS metagenome assembly JAEEGL01 (sample SAMN16246548, study PRJNA631951) | gut metagenome | biome: gut microbiome; feature: rumen; material: fiber-attached | host: Bos | place: Iran: Karaj | collected 2018-10
ATACTATCAGGTCTACTTAAACCTAGAAGAGATTTATTAATTTCTTCATTAAATATTAGATTATATTTAGTTGAGATTCTATTCCAAGATAAAAAATGAAGGTGATCTGTCCTAGTAATTACTCCATCTAAATCAAAAATAATACCTTTAACTCTTAAATCATCCTTCATTTTTATATGTCCTTATAATTTAATTTTATCTAATTCATCATTATACTTCTCAGGTTCTTTAAGTACAGTAACTTGAGCCTTGTATAACTTATTAATCTTCTTTATGGCTTTAGGAGCTTCACCTGACCCACTATATAGTATAAATGATAAATTCTTAATTTGAGCAAAATTATATAAAGAAAGTAATTTATTTATCGGACAAGAAAGCTTACCATTCCAAACTGGTGAACCAATTACTACTTCTTCATATCCATCAAGTGAGATATTTGTATTAAGTAATTTATCTTTCATATTTAGTCCAGCTTTAAAACCACCCACAAAAACTCTAAAGAAGAATTTCTTTGGGAGAGGCTTTTTAACTTCAAGCTTTACAATATCATATCCAATATTTTCTAATCTTTTAGCTACCTTATCACCATTTCCAGTTAAGCTATAATAGATAAATAGTTTCTTCATTTAATACCTCACTTAATTAGCTTTTGGTTGTTTCTTCTTTTTAAGAACAATTAATAATACTACAGCACCTATAGCTAGTGCAGATGCACCAGCAATAATTCCGATTAATGCACCAGTTGATAAACCTTTCTTTTCGATAGGACCATAAACAGCATAATACTTAATGTCTGAACCAATAGTAATCTTTAATGCTTTATCACTTGAAATAATAGTTCCGCCTTCTGATAATGCCCAACCTTTGAATTCTTGTCCTTCAGTCGGTTCATTTGCTTCGATTTCAACTTGATCACCAGGTTTTAAATCTAGAATATTACCTGTGGCATTTTTAATTACGGCGCCTTCAACAGTTACTCTTACAAGTTTAGGTATTATAGTTTGTTGAAGAGTTATTTCATGTGATGCGTTGCTATCTTCAAATAACTTATTACATACTGAACATTTATAGTATTCAATATGACCTTCTTGATCATGTGTAGCATCAAGTTTCTCAATATGTGTTAATGTGTGAGGAACTAAATTAAGTTCTTCAGTCTTAGTGCTTGTATGATTTTCATAAGTTGCAGTATATGTCTTAATACCTTTTTCTTGGCAAGTTGCAGCTTTAGTAACTTCGCTAGTTACTGTGCAATCATATTTAACGATATGAGCACTATCTCTTGAACAAGTATAGATTGCTTTAGCTGTGAAACTTGTCCATTCAATGGATGTGAATACATAATCATGGCCTAAAGCTGAATCAACTTTTTCAATAATTTGTGATTCTTGATCAGTAAATGCTGGATTAGTAAATGTTACAGTATATTTGCCTGTTTCATTTGCAAGGCAAGTTGCAGGAGTTACTACTGAATATACGCCCTGAGCTGTTTCAGTTTCTGTATGTGAAGAATCTCTTGTACATACTCTTGTTGCAGTACATTCACCATTTGTCCATACATATGTGGCTTCACCAAATATATGTCCATTTGTATTTTCTTTTTCAAAGTTTGGAGTGCTTTGATTTTCAAGTCCTTGTACTGTGAATGTGGCAACCATTTTACCAACTTCGTTTTCTGTACAAGTTGCATCACTAACTTTTACATATTCTGCATCAACTTCTTCAAGTAGCACTTTAGAATTGCATCTTGAACATTCGTTAAACGCCGTACACTTAGTTTTATCTTCATTCCACGCATAAATTACATGATAGTCATGACCTAAAGCAGTATTTTCAAGTTCAACTTGTTCGCTTACTTGATCAGTAAATGCTGGATTAGTAAATACTACTGTATAATGACCTTTTTCATTATTTTCGCAGTTTGCGTCTATGTCTTTTACGTATGTTCCATAAACTACTTCAGTTTCAATATGAGAATTATCTCTTGTACAAACTCTCATTGCTGTACATTCATCTTGATCCCATTCATAAGTTGGTGTACCCCACTCATGACCAAGAGGAGCTAAATATCCATTTCCTGATTCAGATTTCCATAAATCTAAGTCAGGGATTTCTACATAATTATTTTCAACTTTATCTAAAAGCATTGAACATGTGTTGCATTGATAATATTCTTTATGACCCGCAACTAGACAAGTTGGTTCAAGTCCATCATGTTTTGTACATTCTTCGTGTGTACATGTGAGAATTGGAATTTCAGTATTTTCATTTCTCTTGTCATGACACATTGTACATTCTTCATGTTTTATTCCTGAAGCATAATATGTTGCAGCTTGGTCTACTACCCACTCATAGTTATGTGGAACCATTGGAATGTCTTCTATATCTTTTGTATCAGAATGTGATTCATATGTTGCTGTATATCTTGTTGTTCCAACAGATGTACATGTTGATGGAATTAAAGTTTCATGAGTTACTGTGCAGTCATAGCCTTCTTCATGAGAATCTCTTGAACAAGCATAGATAGCTTGTGCAAGTGCATCAGTCCAAACAATTCTATCAAATGATAAATCATGTCCTAGTGGAGCTAAATATCCATCACCATTTTCAGCTAACCAAGCATCAATATCAGCTATTTCATGTTCAGGTGCTCCATCAACATTATCAAAGTATTTATTACATACAGAACATTTCCAATATTCTAAATGTCCAAATGTTTCGCAAGTTGCATCTTCTTTATTAGTTTTAACTAAAGTGTGTGCTGGTCCATAAACTGGAGTTAACTCAACATCTACGCTTGGCATAACAAATGACCAATAACCAGGTTTACCATCAACTTCTTCAACAATGAGATCAGCAGGAGTTTTATCTGTCCAACTAATTACAGCCTTACATTCTTCAGAATTACCTTTAATATATACTCTATTTCCAGCAACCTCTTCAGTAATTACAGGTGCATCGGTAAGTGTTGAACCATATGCATTACCATTAGTAATTGTAATATTATGAACTTGAACCCAGTTAGCATATAAAGTAACTGATGTTTCTCCTTCATTATCTAAACCATCAAGAATTGGTTTAACTGAATTGTTTTCGGCGATTGTACCATTTGTACTACCAATTGTATATCTCCAACCATTTCTTGTATAACCCTCTTTATGACCAGTATATGTTTTAACTGTTGCAGTTATATTATCTGAATATGTAACTGATTGGCTAGTTGGTGCAACACCATCACCGCCATCAATATCATAATTAATAGTAAATTCTTTAGCTGTCCAAGATGCTTTAAGTTCTAAGTCTTCACCATAAATCCATTTGTCATCGCTAAAATATGTTGCATTAGTTTTAATCAGGTTACCACTAGCATCAATTAATTGGTCTGTAGGTGTACCACCTGAATAAACATAATAACCATTAAATGTATAACCAGTAGCTACTGGGAGTACTATTGAATCTTTTAATGATTCACTATTATATGCAATTTTAGAGCTTGTTGTATACTCGCTCGCATTTTTAGCTGTTTTACCATTTAGGTTAAATGAAATAGTATTTTCAACAGGTTCATATTTAGCAAAAACTACTAGCACGTCACTTGCAGGTACTACTTGAGATAAGTCTGCAGGGTTTGTGCATAAATTATTTATATACCAAACATTACCTTCAGATTGTTGCATATGTGGTAGAACAATCGAAGTATCATAATCGATTTGAGCATTAGAACCTTTAATCCATGTGATTTGAGGATGGTTAGATTCTGAATAATAATATTCAATTGTTCTACATAAATCAGCTAGTGTATAATTTGTTTCGCCTCTAAAAATATATTCTCCACCAACAGTGAAATTAGCTGTAACTTTTGTAGGATCGTTTTCATAAGATGATCCAGTAGGGCCATATGTTTGAAGTGAATTATAATTTAATACATCGACTACAGTAGCACTTCCATTTACTTTAGCTCCTGAATCAAGTGAATAACTATCTGATAGTATATCAATTTCCTTTATTTTTCTTGGAGTAGTATCACCACCAAAATTAGGTGTAGGGAATGTTGAATTAGCGAAAACATCATGGTAAATACCATTTCCATCATCAACACCGGCAAGTATACCACGGTTTTCAGTAGCACTTGGGAAATAACTAGTTTCAATTGATGAGTTAATTACAGTAATCACTGGAACAGATTCATTGTTAGCTGGGTTTAATCCAATAACACCACCAAGATTGACGTTTGCTCCACTAGCAAAATCATCATCATATTCAATTATGAAATCAGACACAATTGATGATGTAACTAAGTTACCTTTATAGGAACCACTATTTTGAATTTCAGCTTTACCAAATAAACCACCAATATTATATGTAGATGTTGATAATGCTTGGTGATTATCATTATCAAGAATTACACTTGGAGAATAAGCACTGAATGTTAAATCTGTAGAATATAGAGCATTCTCTCCTTGTGCTAAACCAATAACACCACCAATGTTAATATCAAAATTAGTAATATCTTTTATATTTAAATTAATAAAGTCACCATTATCGCTATTATATTCAACAGCACATCTTTCAAATGTTGTATCCTTTGATAATGCAACCATTGAACCAATATTTAAACTATACGTACCAACTGGACTGGTACCCATATCAATAGTAATTGTAGAGTTTTTAACTTTACAATCTTTAAATGTACAACCATCTGCTTTTGCAACCATTGCAGATATATTTTTGATTGTAGAGGCTCCATCACCATCCACAACTAAAACAGTAGAGTCTACAACATTACAATTTAAGAAAGTTGTACCAGTTGCACTACCGCCAAGAACACCAATAGAATCATAGTTGTTACCATCAATAATAGCATACCATTCATAGTCACCCTCTTCTAAATCAGAAAAGTCATATGAGATAGATACATTTAAGTTCTTAATTGTCGCATTTTCTGTGAAGGCAAATAATCCAATCATAGATGGTTTAATGTCTTGAAATCTTCCTTGAATTTTATGACCATTACCATCAAAAGTGCCTGTAAAAGGATTTGATTCGGTACCTAATGTTTGAAGGTTAATATTACAAGTTATGTCATTCATTAATTGTACTGTTTTTTCTGAAGGATTAAACTCACCTCTATTTACCTGGTCACAAAAATCAGACCAATCCTCTATGCTACTTATAGGAAGTACATCTCCATCAGCTTTTGCTTTTGGTTTAGTAAAAAATGTAAGCACTCCAAAAAGCACTAACAATAATGTAAGTGATACAGCTTTAATTCCTTTTTTCATAATGGTGCCCTCCTTATAGGGGTTTATTTATACATAAATAACAACTTTATAGTTTATTGTAGCATAATGAATATTTTAAAAAAGCAATTAATAGAAATTAATTACTTTTTAATATATAGTTGTGAAAAAGATATAAAAAGAACTTCAGACGAGCCGAAGTTCTTTTATATTTTATTTGTTGATTATTGTCATTAAGAATTCCCAAAGTGAACTAGAATTCACTAAGATTGGGGCAATAATTAATGAGATAATAGACATTAATTTAATGAGGATATCCATAGCGGGTCCAGCAGTATCTTTTAGTGGGTCACCTACGGTGTCACCAGTGATAGATGCTTGATGAGCAAGACTATGTTTACCACCATTTTTACCTGATTCAATGTACTTCTTAGCATTATCCCAAGCACCACCAGCATTAGCCATAAATACAGCTAACATAATAGCACTTACAAGACCGCCTGCGAGAAGTCCGCCTAATGCTTCTCTTCCAAGGAGGAATCCAATAAGAATTGGAGTTGCAACAGCAATGATTCCAGGTAAGATCATTTCTCTTAAAGACGCTTTAGTTGAAATATCAATACACTTATTATAATCAGGAAGTGCATTACCTTTTAAGATTTCAGGATTTTCAGCAAATTGTCTTCTAACTTCTACTACCATCTTATTACCAGCTTTACCAACTGATGCGATAACAAGAGCACTGAATAAGAATGGGAGCATTGCACCAATAAGTAAACCTACGATAACTGGAGTATCAAGTAAGTTGATTGATAAGTTGCCAGCTTCATCTACTAAATGTGCAGCATTTGCGTATGAGAAGAATAATGCAAGAGCAGTGAATGTAGCACTACCAATACAGAATCCTTTACCGATAGCAGCTGTAGTGTTTCCAACACTATCAAGCTTATCAGTTACTTCTCTTACTGATTCATCAAGTCCACTCATTTCTGCGATACCACCAGCGTTATCAGCAACTGGTCCATATCCATCAACTGAGATTGTGATACCAGCAGTTGAAAGCATTCCTACTGCGGCAAGAGCGATACCATAAGTTCCAAGGAACATATAAGCAACAACGATACCAGCAACTAAAGCTACAATAGTTAAGAATGTTGATTTAAGACCAATACCAAGACCTGCGATAATATTTGTTGCATGTCCAGTTTCAGATTCTTTAGCAATTTCTTTAACACTCTTATAATCAGCTGATGTATAGATTTCAGCAATCTTACCAACAGCAATTCCACATACAAGTCCAGCAACGACTGCGCCAATTGCCTTAGGCATTGGGTTTCCAGCTGCATCTTTTAAGAAGAATATTGATAATAATACAGTAGCTACAAGAACTACTCCTGTTGCGATATAAGTCGCAATTGAGAGTGTAAGTTGTGGGTTCTTCCATTCTCTTGAACGGATAATAATAGTTGAAATAATTGATGCGATTAAGCCAGATGCAGCAATTAATAGAGGGAATAATAATGCAGTGATATTATTGCCAGTAATCAATGTTGAACCTAAAGCTATACATGAAATAATTGAACCAACATATGATTCACAGAGGTCACTACCCATACCTGCGATATCACCAACGTTATCACCTACATTATCAGCGATAGTAGCTGGGTTTCTTGGGTCATCTTCAGGAATATCGTTTTCAATTTTACCAACGATATCTGCGCCAACGTCTGCGGCTTTAGTGTAAATACCACCACCAACTCTGGCGAAGAGTGCGATCATAGAACATCCTAGTCCATAACCATTTACAATTGAGGCAGCCTCTTTGAGTGCCTCAGCTTCTGTTGGATTAGTAAATCCTTTAAAGATAAAGAATAAACCAGTTAAACCTAAAAGGCCAAATCCAACAACTGATAAACCTAGTACTGCACCACCGCTAAATGCGACTTTAAGTGCACCACTAATTCCTTTTTCATCTACAATGTCAGCAGTTCTTGCGTTTGCTTTAGTAGCAATTAACATACCAACTACACCTGTTGTAGCACTAAATAGTGCACCAACAACGAAGCAGATTGATGATTGCCATCCAACTCCTTCAGCCTTACCCTTAAGTGCAGGAATAAGACCTAAGCAAGCTAGCACAATTGCAAGAGCTATAACGAATATAATGATAATTTTGTATTCTCTCTTTAAGAACGTCTTAGCACCATTTCTAATGTACGACGAAACATCTTCTACCTTCTTATTCTTTATTTTGATTTTTCCAACCTTGTAAAAAATAAAGAAAGCATACAAAATGGTGATTAATGCTGCTGATAAAACTATCAGCAAAACTGTGTTTAGCATACAAAACCTCCATTTATTAGGTTTTAAACCTAAAAAGTATTTTTACTTTACGTATTTACGTATTTGATATTTTACCACAAAACCTCATAATTCAATCATTCATTTTTATTAGATAATAAAATATATAAAAAGTGCGGTCAAAAACCGCACTTATACTATTCACCCCACCAACCAAAATATAAGTCGGCTTCGTTTTTCCAATACCAATATCGTCCTGAAGAAGGATCTGCTACTGGTGTTTTTGAATAAAAGAATACAGGGCCTATATGAATTGGTTCACAATCAACCTTAGTTATTGCCTCCCATTCTTCTTCTGTACCCATATAATACATGCTTAATCTTGTAACCCAATTAGTTTTATCAAAGTACATTTTTTTAACTGATTTTGGTACAACAATACTTATATTGCAATTAAATATAAAACCATAATCAAATAAATTAATTACATCGTTAGATAAATCTAATTCTTTCATTTGAGATGTTTCGTTACTCATGCCAATTTTAATTAACACATTAGTATTTTTTTGGTATACACCTATTGAACCAGCCATAAATTGAACAAACGACGAAGGAGCAACAACCACAAGTCTCTTAGGTGCTTCTTCATCCGTTACGTGAGTAGCTTGAATACTATTAGCATCTGCGAACTTACAACCGCTATGAAGAACAAATTTAGTCTCATCACTAGATGTGCCTGAATAATAGAAAGGGAAACCTTCAAACAATAAGTAAGGATTTGATGCATTTCCAATATACATACAATTGCCTTCAACGATACCATTTTTTATTGTATAAGTTCTATTACTTGATGTGCCTGATACTTTAACCAAATCTGGATTATTGTGTAAAATGCCATTTAATCCAAACGCATATTTTCCTACCTTTTCCAAAGAATTTGGAAGTGATATTTCTGTTAAGTTTTTAAAATTATAGAATTGGTAATCTCCAATTTCTTTAGTTCCTTCTGGAATAATTAAAGCTGTATATTTTTTATAGTTTCTAGTAATTGATTCAAAGGTATATGTTTCAGTTCCTGCAGTATCTTCTAAATAAAGTGCAACATTACTTCCATATCCCATAGGAGATGAATTATATTCATCGAATTTGTAAGTTGTCCAATCATAGAAGCTTGGAGCAAACACTTTTTCCATATAATAACCATAGAATACTTGTGATTCAAAATGAATTCCACTAACACCTAAATATGTAGTTTTAAATTTTGAACTTGTAGTATAGAATGCACCGCGTTTTACTGTACATACACTATTTATTTCAATTGTTTCAAGATTTGGTAATTCAGAGAATGAATATTCTCCTACAGAAGCAATGCTCTTTGAGATTGTTACTTTCTTTATATTTTCGTTTTGATAATAAAGATAAGCACCGATATGATATCCATATACTTGTTGTCCATCAACCATAATATATTGAGGCATAACAAGTTCACCATTTGCTGGTACAGATTGTTTTGTACTTAAAATATAAGTTCCTCTATCTGATTCAGCAATTTCAAGGTCACCAGCCATTCTTATAATAGATGGTTCAGACATTGATGTATGAATTACATGTACAGATTTATAACATGATTCTTCATCATTATTATCAAAAACTAAACTAGATTTATTATAGATTTCAACAAGTCTGTAGCAATTATCAATATTATGATATCCTGTTGTAACTGTGCTAGCTATAGTTAATCTTCTAAGTTCAAACATTTTAGTAAGTTTTACAGAATAATCAGTATATCCTTCTGGCACTTCAATTGTTTTAGTATTATTACCGGAAAGATAACAATCAACCTTTGTAACATTCCTTCCATTAAATGTAGTCGGGAATACTAAGTTTTCAGGAAGATCTTCTTTTTTGCCAATGAATGAAGTTATATACCATTCAGTTAAATCTTCTGATTCAGTGTATTCAAAAAGGCCACTCTTAACAACTTCTCTCCACTTAGCATAGATTGTTGTATCTTTATCAATTTCCTTATTTGGTTCAACCTTTAAAACGAAATCAACATCATAATACCAACCACCAAAGATAAATCTTTTATCATCAGTTGCGATTTTAGTTATTTGTGGTAAATGACTTGATGCAATCTTTGTTCCTCTGTCTACTACTATAGCTTGAGTATCAACGCCACCATTTGATTCATAAGTAATAGTTACTTTATCTGGAAGTGGTTCAATCTTTTCAAGTTTTACATAGATTTCAATATCGTTATCAATATGGGCAGTATTAAGATCAATTGAATCTCTATAATTTGGATCAGTATAGTATCCAATAATCTTTTGTTGATTACCAAGTTGATCAACTATAATAAATCCTTCCTTTAAGTAATCAGGAAGATTTTCATTATTCCATCTTTCAACTGTAATTTTATGTTCTTGTCCATTAACATAGAATACTACATCAAAAACATTTCTAGTCATATTTGTTGAAGATGATTTTGTAGTACTTCCACCTTCTGATGGTTTAGTTGTATTTGTGCTACTAGGATTTGTTGGATTAACCGTATTAGTATTTCCACTAGTAGAATCATTACTATTAGTTATTTGTGTATTGCTTCTTGTTTTATTTCTAGCTTCACCGTAGTCATTAAATGAAAGTGTCATTTCACACCCTACAGTAAATATGAGTCCTACAATTAATAAGAGAAATTTAAATAAGTTCTTTTTCATCGCGATACCTCTCATTCTAACCGCATTATAAATTATTTTATTAAAATAATCTATAAAAATGCAAAAGTGGCAAAAGCCACTCTTTATCTATTATCTACCTTTTCAGGGTTCATATCATGATTTTTAAGTCTATATGAAGCTATCTCTTCATACTTTGTTCCCTTCATTCCATAGTTTACATATGGGTCAATTGAAATTCCTCCACGAGGTAAGAATTTTCCCCAAACTTCAATGTATTTCGGGTCTAATAGCTTAATTAAATCATTCATAATTACATTAACTACATCCTCATGGAAATCACCATGATTTCTAAATGAGAATAAGTATAATTTAAGTGATTTAGATTCAACACAATACTTGTGAGGAATATATGAAATGTATATTGTCGCAAAATCTGTTGGACCAGTGATTGTGCATAACGCAGTAAACTCGGGACAATTGAATTTTACAAAATAATCATTCTCAGGATGTATATTTGAAAATCTTTCACGTGCGCCTGGATGATAATCTTGTGAGTATTCAGTTTTCTTACCTAAACTTTTTAATCCTTCATCAATTCTTTCC
>JAEEGL016040087.1_pt1 | contig 10825 bp, 9 predicted proteins | sample 9134231 | NCBI WGS metagenome assembly JAEEGL01 (sample SAMN16246548, study PRJNA631951) | gut metagenome | biome: gut microbiome; feature: rumen; material: fiber-attached | host: Bos | place: Iran: Karaj | collected 2018-10
ATAACCGGCGCGAAATGGGCCGATATCGCACTGAACGCATTTCTAGCAACAAAAGACATTGCCGCGGAATGGACAAGACTCGAGAATGAAAAAGAGATTGCCGAGCTGGCGCTGCAGCGCGAGCTTTTGCTCGAAGTTTTTTACCGCGAATGTAATGCTAGGCTGAAGAAAGCGGAAGAAGAGCGCGGCGGACTGAACTGGAAGCTCAAAGCAAATGACGTAAAAACAAAAAACAAATCGTTTTTTGGAATCGATGTTCCGCAGTTCATTCGCCTTGAGGTTGATATGGAGCGCGTCGACAGTTTCGGCGACAAAACAACGACTAACTGGAGCGGTATATACGAGGGCAGGATTATGATAGAGATCTGGCATGACCTCGCAAATTTCGATACCAACTTCCCGCATATCTTCGCCGACTCAAACAGAATATTCAAGCGCGTACAGACGATATACGATATTCGTCCCGAATCGGCGAAAGAGAAATCGGCTCTTACAAAGATTATCACGATCAACGACGCTCAGATACATATCGACAAGCGGAACGCGGTCGGGACTACGCTGTCGAAAAACGTTCCTCTTGCCGGGGCTGATGACGTTTCGGCGTTCAATCTCGCACATACGGTCACATTTGCGCTCGGCATAAAGCCGTGGAACGACGGAGAACTTCACCTTTCCGGCACAGGAGCCAGCTACGATGCGTTCTGCACCATGGAGGAAGACTGTTCGGGTACAATGCTTGAAGGAAACCGCTATCCCGCAATTATGTGGAACACGCATGAGATAAAGGCATATGACACGCTTACGGCACCAAGGGGCGTCGGATGGGCGAACAGAGCTCTTGCCGGAAACGGAAAAAACAGCATCGGATGTCCGGCGCTTGCCGATTATCAGATATACAATGATCTGCGCGACAACATGATGACGCTCTGGATTAAAAATATAGGAAAGGAGACCGGAAAATGAAAAAGATGAAACTGATAAAGCTTTTTGCTGTTTTCACCGTGATATCCGTTCTGCTTTGCTCCTGCTCGATAATCGATGCGATCAAAAGGATCTTTTCAGGAAACGCCGGAACCGGCAATAATGAACTTATGCAGTCGCTTGCTGCAGGGAACGTCGATCTTGACAGCCTGTCTCTTGATGAACTTTTAAAACTTTACGACGAATTTCTTGAGGACGGCAACGAAGCGTTTAACGATGGCGCGGAATATGATCTGTTTTACCGCGACATCGATCTGGAATCTGTCGACGCATCTTCGGAGATCGGATTTGATCTCCCGGAAAATGCGCAGAGAGCAACTTTCTCCGATGACGAGTGGATCGACAAGACCTTTGAGGCGCTCGACCCGACGGCGAACATGAGCTCTGAGGACAAGGCTGAATACGAATCAATGATTCAGTCGCTGGATAATTTTGACGCAAACGAGTTCCAGAGCGAAATCGACGAAATGCTGAAGGGCATCGACGGCTTTGAGGACTACGACCCCGGTGAATACACCGTATCCTACGAGTGGCCTGACAACGAGATAACAAAACAGGTTCCCAAGCCTCCGTTTGAGAATCCTATGATAATCGTTAACGATGACAGTATCACAGTGATGCAGACCGGCTCGACGGCTGAGGAGGCGATGTCTTACGCTCAGCAGCTTAAAAACGCCGGATTCACGAAAGATGTTGCTGAAAATACCCAGAACGTAGCGGGTTACAGCATTTACACTTTCACAGCTGAAAACGGCAACGGTCTCAGTGTTTCACTCACCTGCGCATCGGGTACGATAACGGTAAACATCAGCAAATAAGCAAAAAAACGCGGAACGGCGGTGTGTATACTCCGCCGTTCCGGCGCCGCTGCGCGGTGCTTTCATTCATTTTTATACTGTGCACGGCGCGAAAAGCGTGTTTTTAAAACGGAGAGAAAAAAACAGTTGCATTTCCGTGACGGTTGTGGTATAATAATATGGTATGAGTAAAAGTACGCTTTGGCGCCGCCCCGGCGGTGTATTCCGCGGTCATTACGCGGCAGGGCGAGGAAAGGTTTGGAAGTATAATGGCAAAGTGTGATATCTGCGGCAAGGCAGTAACATTCGGACACAACGTTTCACACTCTGAAAGAAAAACAAACAGAGCGTGGAAGCCCAACGTGAGAAAAGTCAGAGCCCTCGTAAACGGCGCTCCTAAGACCATTCACGTCTGCACCGGCTGCTTGCGTTCAGGCAAAGTGACAAGGGCGGTATGACGGAAAACCGGCACGCCGGTAAAATGTTTTATATTTTTATTGACAATCGCGTATCTGACGGCGTGACGCGGGCACTGACGCTCCGACACGCCGCCGTGATACGCTTGCCTTCTTTTTGGAGACTGCCGGCGCCGGTTGCGGCACACGCTGACATGCTGCTTTTCCGGCTGGAAAGCGGGGAACTGCTCACGTTCAGGGAATATTACAGCCTGAACGCCGGAGTACTCGACGCATCCGGGGCGCGTTTTGCCTTTACAGATGAAATACCGGGCGACACATATCCGCGCGACGTTCTGCTCGACGCGCTTCCGTTCCGCGGGACGCTCTTCGGACATCCGACAGGCACATCACGTATTCTGAAAAACGGTTTTTCCGGTTTCGTTCCGGTCAGGCAGGGGTACGCCAGATGTTCCGTCGCATCGGTCGGAGACGGCATTTTCATAACGTCTGACGATGGTATCCGGCGCGCTCTTGAGGAAAAAGGCGCCGACGTCCTTCCGGTTTCGCCCGGAGGAATACAACTCCCCGGATACGATACCGGATTTATTGGCGGAGCGGGTACGCTTCTGCCGGACGGGGAATATCTGTTTTTCGGCGACATTACCGCGCATCCGGATGTTCGGAAAATAGAGGATTTTCTGATTTCCCGAGGCGTGAGGTTTTCATTTATTCCTGGCGAAGCGCTGACCGATTTCGGCGGGGCGGTCTGCCTTTAATAATTCACCTTTACGGGGGATTCCGTGAAAGAGCATATTGAAAAGATTGACGGTCTGATGACCTCGGCGAAAACGATTCATTTTATAGGCGCGGGCGGAATATCTGTCTCGAGCCTCGCTTCTGTCACAAAAGAAGCCGGATACACCGTGACCGGTTCCGACAGGACAAGGTCGGCGTTGACCGAAAAACTGGAGTCCGAAGGGATTCCGGTCATATACGGACATTATGCCGAAAACGTCCGTTCTGCCGATATCGTCGTTTACACGTCTGCCGTTCGCGACGGCAATCCCGAGCTTGACGAGGCAAAAAGACTCGGCATCCCCTGCTTTACGCGCGCCGAATATCTCGGCTGGCTTATGAGTCGGAGTCCCGTGCGTGTTGGTGTTGCCGGATGTCACGGCAAAAGCACCGTGACGGCGATGATTTCCGAGATAATGATAAAAGCCGGTCTTGATCCGACTGTTGTCTGCGGGGCTGAGATCAGAGAGCTCGGAGGTTCGGCATACAGGACGGGGAACGGCGGAGGGTTTGTTTTCGAGGCATGCGAATACTGTGACTCGTTCCTTTCGTTTCTGCCCACAGTGGCTGTTATTACCAATGTCGAGTTCGATCATCCCGATTATTTCAGGGACATGGCCATGCTTCGCGCATCATACGCGAAATACGCGTCGATCGGCGATACGGTCATATATAACGCGGACGACGCGGAGTCTCTCGAAGTAATAAAATCGGTTCCGGAACGGGTCAGAAAGATTTCATTCGGCCTCGGAAACGCAGATTATTCCGCGAAAGATATCAGGTCGTGCGGTGCGAGCTCGTCCTTTACGCTTCTGAGGCGGGGCGAACCGATCGCAGAAGTCCGGTTGTCGCTTCCCGGACTTTATAACGTATATAACGCAGTTGCCGCATCGGCGGCCGCGCTCGAGTGCGGTGCCGGACCGGACGACGTGACGGCGGCGCTAAAGGATTTCCGCGGAGTCGCAAGGAGGTTTGAGTATCTCGGCGTAACGCGTCGCGGAGCTATCGTTTACGACGATTACGCTCACCATCCGACGGAGCTCCGCTCAGTCATTTCCGCCGCGAAAAGTCTGGGAAAACGTCTTGTTTGCATGTTCCAGCCGCATACCTATTCGAGAACGGCGAGTCTGTTTGATGAATTTGCGGACGCGCTTTCGGCCGCAGACGTCGCTGTGCTCGTAGACATTTACGCGGCGCGCGAAAAAAATGAATGGAACGTCAGCTCCGAAAAGCTCGCCGGCTCGATACCTGGCGGGATCTACGGCGGAAACGTCGCCGAATCGGCGAAATACGCGGCCGAAAACTTCGGAGACGGCGATCTGATACTGATTCTCGGCGCGGGCGACATAATCGCCGCCGGGAAAATGATTTTTGATTTCTGAGGTGTTTGATATGGCGGATTTGCTTCTTAAAACCGACAGACGGACAAAATACTGCGGGGAGTTTACGGAGTCAGACGTAGGGCAGAGAGTGTGCGCCTGCGGATGGGTTCAGAGAATCAGAGACCTGGGCTCACTGATTTTTATAGATCTGCGCGACAGAACGGGCATCATTCAGCTCGCTTTTGACGACGCCACAGACAGGGAGGTGTTCGGCAAGGCTTTTTCCGTGCGTTCGGAATATGTGCTCTGCGCCCGCGGGACGGTCAGAATACGCTCATCGATCAACGAGACGATTCCGACCGGTAGAATTGAAATCGCCGTTAACGAGCTGAAAATAATCAGCGCGGCAAAGACAACTCCGTTTGAGATCGTTGACGGCGGCGGCGTGAGGGATGAGCTCACGCTCAAATACCGCTATCTCGACCTTCGCCGTCCGACGCTGACGAAGAATATCCTTATGCGTCACGAAATCGCACGTGCCGCGAGGGAATACTACTACAAAAACGGGTTTGTCGAGATCGAGACGCCGATGATGATAAAATCAACTCCCGAGGGTGCGCGGGACTATCTCGTACCGTCACGCATTCACAAGGGAAGCTTTTACGCGCTTCCGCAGTCGCCGCAGATTTACAAGCAGCTGCTTATGGTTTCGGGGTTCGACAGATACATCCAGCTCGCGAGATGTTTCCGCGACGAAGATCTGCGCGCCGACCGTCAGCCGGAGTTTACGCAGATAGACCTTGAGATGTCCTTTGTTGATCAGGAGGACGTCATGGAAATGAACGAGGGCTTCATAGCTTATCTTTTCAAAAAGGTGCTCGGCGTTGATATTCCTCTTCCGCTTCCCAAGCTGACGTACGCTGAGGCCATGTCGAAATACGGTTCCGACAAGCCGGACACCCGGTTCAGAATGGAGATTACCGACGTTTCCGACCTTGTCGCAAACTGCGGATTCGGCGTGTTCTCAGGCGCTGTTTCCGGAGGCGGGAGCGTCAGGGCGATCGTCGCGAAAAACGCGTCTCACATACTTACGCGCAAGGAGATCGACAAGCTGACCGAGCACGCGCGCGGCATAGGCGCGAAAGGCCTTGCCTTCATACGCATGACGGACGACGGAATGAACTGCTCGTTCGCAAAGTTTATGACTGACGACGAGCTCGGCGCGATATGCGACCGCATCGGATGCGAAAGAGGCGACGTAGCGCTGTTTGTCGCCGACAAGGACAGGGTTGTTCTGCCAACGCTCGGTGCGCTCCGTCTTATAATCGCGAAGAAGCTCGATATCATACCCGAAAAGTGGAATTTCCTCTGGATAACCGAGTTTCCGTTCTTCGAGTGGAACGATGAAACGCAGACGTGGGACGCGATGCACCATCCTTTCACAATGCCGCTTGACGAGGACATACCGAAGCTCGACACCGACAAGGGCTCGGTGCGCGCAAAGGCATACGACCTCGTGCTGAACGGAATAGAGCTTTCGTCCGGTTCGATAAGGATAACCGACCCGGCGCTTCAGCAGAGAATGTTCGAGTTGCTCGGTCTCACCGACGAGGAGATCGAGGTTAAGTTCGGGTTCCTTGTCGACGCGTACAATTACGGCTGTCCCCCGCACGGAGGCGCGGGGATAGGGCTTGACCGCCTTGCGATGCTTATGTGCGGCGCCGGAAGTCTCCGCGACGTAGTGGCTTTCCCGAAGGTTCAAAACGCGAGCGAGCTTATGTCCGGCGCCCCGGCTCCGACCGACAAAAAGGCGCTCGACGATCTCGGCATCGCCGTAATATCCGACTGATGCCGCGCACAGAGTTCCCTTACGGGAAAGAAAAACTGACGCTTGATATACCGAACGACAGATTTTCAGGTGTTCTTACGTCAAAGCTCGAGAGCTATGTGCAGACCGGCACGCCTGAGAAACTTGTCTCAGATGCGATGGCGAATCCCGTCGGCTCTCCGCGGCTTTCCGAGCTCGCAAAAGGGAAAGACAGAGTAGTCATAATAGCGAGTGACCACACCCGCCCGGTACCGAGCAGGGTTATTATACCGCCGATGCTGCGCGAGATTCGCGAAGGCAACCCGAATGCCGACGTCACGATCCTTATCGCGACGGGCTGTCACCGCGGAACGACATCGGCTGAGCTCGAAGCCAAGTTCGGCGAGGAAATATTCCGGAAAGAAAAGATCATCGTTCACGACTGTGACGATGAAAAAAATCTTGTCTGTCTCGGAAAGCTCCCGTCCGGCGGAGATCTCGTCATTAACCGTATCGCCGCCGAAGCGGATCTTCTCGTATCCGAAGGGTTCATAGAGCCTCACTTTTTTGCCGGCTTTTCCGGCGGACGCAAAAGCGTTCTGCCGGGCGTAGCCTCCCGCTCGACGGTTATGTACAACCACAACGGTGGTTTTATCGCTCATCAATCGGCAAGGACTGGGGTGCTCGACGGCAACCCGATCCACCGTGACATGCTTTTCGCTGCCAAGGCGGCAAAACTCGCCTATATTGTAAACGTTGTAATAAACTCCGAAAAGAAGGCCGTTTTTGCCGCAGCCGGCGAACCCGAGGCGGCTCATCTCAGCGGTTGCGGCTTTCTGCTCGAATACTGCCGCGTAAAGGCTGTCCCGTCAGATATAGTTGTAACGACAAACGGCGGCTATCCGCTCGATCAGAACGCCTATCAGTCTGTGAAGGGAATGACTGCGGCTGAGGCAACAGTAAGGGAAGGCGGAGTCATCATAATGCTCTCAAAATGCGGCGACGGGCACGGCGGAGAGTCGTTCTGGCGCACTTTCCGCGACTGTTCCGATCTTGACGCGCTGACTGAAAAGTTTGTGCGCACACCGCCGGAAAAAACGGTCGTCGATCAGTGGCAGTCGCAGATCTTTGCGCGGGTGCTTAAAAAAGCTACGGTGATTTTTGTCTCTGACATGGATGACGAAACCGTCCGGGATCTTCATATGATACCGGCCGGGTCTCCGTCAGAGGCGCTTGGGATCGCCGACGGAATACTTCTCGGCAAAGGGATTAAAAAAGGCAGTGTGCTCGCGATACCTGACGGCGTATCCGTGATAGTTGAATAAGAAAAAACCGCTTCGCAAAAAAACGAAGCGGTTTTATTTGGGTTAAATCACATGCTGGCTGCGCCGATTCCAAGAATAAGCATCATAATAATTTCAACGATTATTTGGTAAGCGAAATAGAGGAGCACTAGCGCTACAATTCCAAGCGAAACAAGCGAGCAAATAAAACCTACTTTCCCGTATTTTGTAAAAACGCCGCCGTTCTTTTTCTTTTCATTGAGTGAAAGAACGAGCGCCGTTATTGAAAGAGGCACCCTGAAAACGATGAAACTGACAATCGAAAGTATCATCGAAATGAGTCCGAGGTCGCTTCCGTTTTTTGCCGGCGCAGGAGCGGGGACGGAAAAACCGTCGAGCGGCATGCCGCATACGGGGCATACGTGAACAGAATATCCGACACCCTCGGGGAGTTTGTTTCCGCAGTTCGAGCAGTAATTCATATTAGATACCTATAACTGCAAAGAGGTCAAAATTGAAATTACCTCCATAGCCTTCGCTGACAATGGAAACAAAAATACCGCCTAAAACAAAGACAAAAAAGATAAATAGAATAGAAAAGATTATCCCAAGAATAAGAGAAATAAGTCCGGTTATGAATCCGGCCTTGCCGTGAGATGAATACACTCCGCCGTTGTTCTTTTTATCTTTCGATGCAAAAACAAGCGCAACTATCGAAAGAGGAAGATTTATCAATCCTATCCAGAACAAAAGAATACCGATAATCCCACAGATCATCGAAGCCGTCGAGCTGTCGGAGTTCGGCGGTGTAGTTTGCTGGTAATAGCCGTACTGATTCGGCTGGGGCGCCGGCTGCTGTCCCTGAACAGGTGCTCCGCATACAGTGCAGAAGGCAGTGCCGTCCTGCATGCTTGCTCCGCATTTTTCACAATATCTCATAAACGCAATTCCTCCGTTTTGTTATTTAATCAAAGTCTGCAGCAGATGACGTTCAGCCAGAGGTCGTCGGAATGATCGGGGCGCGAGTCTTCGTTTATCCACCATTCGATCATTCTTAAGTGAGCGTCATTGTTTATTAAAGTATCGAGCGCGTCTTCGGTATAGTCGCTGTATATCCTTCCGGCCGAAAGACGCTCGCCGTCTCCGTATTTGAAAGAAATATAGAGAACTCCGTCCGGCCTCAGCGCGCGGGAAACCCGGCTGAGGATACCGTTCATTTCGTCTTTTCTGACGTGAAGAAGCGACGCGCAGGCCCAGACGCCGTCGAAAACCCCGTCATAATCGAGATCTTCGAATTTTATTTCGCGCACATTGCGGCCTGTAAGCGCTGCGGCGCGTCTGCACATCTCGGGAGAGCCGTCGACCGGCGTGACGTCAAAGCCGCGGCTGATGAAATATCTGCTGTCACGGCCGCTGCCGCATCCGAGATCTAGTATTCGCGCGCCCTTTCCAAGCCAAGGAAGGTATTTCCCGTACTGTTCCGACATGTCGGCGTTAAGCGTGTCGGCGACATACTCGTCGGCGTGTGTATCGTAATATTGGATCGTCCGTTCGGTATCGTTCATCCGGCTGCCCTCCTGTCGCCCGGATATTTTATCACAAAAATGTCATGGAATCAAGTACCCGCCATTGACTTTCATGACAAAAAGAAGTAAAATATCATAAAACAAACTGTTCCGGAGGTCGGAGAATGAAAAAAGCGGTTATCGGTATTGACGTTGGCACGTCTGGAGTAAAGGTCCTTGCGATGGACGGCGACTGCAGGGTCGTCGGCAGCGTGACGGAAACTTATCCGATCTATATGCCCGAGGAGGGATGGACGGAACAGAACCCGTCCGACTGGTGGGAGGCGACTCTGAAATGCCTCGAAAAGCTCGTTCCCGGACTTGTGGATTATGAGCTCCTCGGCGTCGGACTTTCGGGTCAGATGCACGGCATGGTCGCGCTTGACGATAATCTCGAGGTTGTCCGCCCCGCGATTTTGTGGAACGATCAGCGCACGGTCAGCCAGTGCGAAGAGATTATCTCGGTCGCTGGCGGCAGAGAAGCGCTCGCGTCGTACACGAACAACAATATGCTGACCGGTTTCACGGCCGGCAAGATACTCTGGATGAAGGAAAACGAGCCGGAGAACTACGCAAGAACGGTGAAAATAATAAATCCGAAGGACTATATCCTTTTCAGACTCACGGGAGCCGTTTCCACGGACCTTTCCGACGCTTCAGGGACCGGGCTTTTCGACGTTAAAAACGGCAGATTTTCAACCAAGCTTATTGAAAAGATCGGTCTGAACCCGTCGCTCTTCGCCGAACCGCTTTTCGCCGGGGACGTTGCCGGTCATGTCAGATCCGGGTGCGTCCTTCCGGAAGGGCTTTCCGTATATGCCGGAGGGGGTGACGCAGTTCTTTCTACGATCGCGATGGGTGCGGGAGGAGGCGGTTCAGTCGGCGTCATGCTGGGTACCTCCGGCGTCGTTTCGGCGCATACCGACAAATTCAGCGACAACCGCGACGGTTCGATTCAGTTCTCACGTTCCTGCGTTAAAGGGAAATACCACGCGATGGGCGTCACTCTCGCGGCGGCAGGTTCGGAACAGTGGTTTGCCGATACGCTCGGAGAAGGCAATTTCAGGGAATGCGACAGAATTGCCGCGGAATCAGAGATCGGCTCCGGAGGAGTCGTTTTCCTGCCTTACATAAGCGGGGAAAGATGCCCGATAAACGATCCCGCGGCGCGCGGATGCTTTGTCGGCATCTCGGCCAAGACAACAAAGGGAGACCTCGCGCGCGCGGTTCTTGAAGGAGTTGCGTTCTCGCTGAGACAGGTGTACGAAAAGCTTGATCCGTCGGGCGGCGCAAAGAGAATAGTTCTCGCCGGAGGCGGCTCGAAGAGCCCGCTGTGGAGAAAAATTATTTGCGGTGTTTTCGGCAAAGAGACCGTTACGCTCGACGGAGCCGGCGAGGGCTCCGGATACGGCGCGGCGATCGTTGCCGGTGTCGGCTGCGGCATGCTCCCGTCAGCGGAACAGGCGATGAACTCGCTTTCCGTCAGGACCTCCGACGTCCCGTGCGGAAACGAGACCGCCGCATACGAAAAGGCATATCGCAGATATCTCGGGCTCTATCCGAGACTGAAGGGTTTCTGACAAAATTTGTAAAAGACCCCGCCGGATTTCAACCCGGCGGGATCTTTAATAGGATTTTTTCAGTTTTCTTTTATCCTCGAAATGTAATACGGCAGTTCTGGCTCGAACTTTGCACCGTACCAGTGATCGGGATTAGACGACGTCAGCTCAATGCAGCGGACCGTATAGTCGGCGGCTATTGAAGCGGACTCAAAAACGGGAATGCCGTTCATGAAGGCGCCGACAAACGCCGAGGCGTAAACGTCTCCGGTTCCGTGGCTTCCTTTCGGCAGGCGGCGATGTCTGTAATAGCTTGCC
>JAEEGL017023030.1_pt1 | contig 10825 bp, 5 predicted proteins | sample 9134231 | NCBI WGS metagenome assembly JAEEGL01 (sample SAMN16246548, study PRJNA631951) | gut metagenome | biome: gut microbiome; feature: rumen; material: fiber-attached | host: Bos | place: Iran: Karaj | collected 2018-10
AAGCGAAGGGAGGACGCTCCATAAAGAACTGCATTTCGTCGAGGGTGTATCCCATGCCGGACACCCAACCGTCGGCAAGCAGATCCGCGCCCGTTTTGCCGACGATAGCGTTCAACTCGTCGTCGGAAAGCATCTGCTCGTTCAGGTTCTCGGCCTTGGTGACGGCGAGGGGGGTGATGAGCTCTTCGAGCTTGGCGTCATAATCGTCGTCGAGGATGTCAAGCGCGCCCAGAGCGGCGGACTGCTCGTCGTTCAGCTCGGCGGTCATGCGCCAATAGGTGTCGCCGCTCTTAAAAACGAGCACAAAGTACTTCTCATAGGTGGCGCGCTGGTCGGAACCGTCTTCGGCAAGCGCCAGAGCCTCGCCGATGGTCTTGACGGCAGCAACGTCGCCGGGGGTTTCGGTGTCGGCGGGGTTGGCCGCTTTGTTGCCGCAGGCGGCAAACAGCGAGAGCGTCAGAATCAGGGCGAACAAGCAAACAAAAACTTTTTTCATACGAATTTCCTTTCTTCAAAAAAGTTGTGCCTATTATACGCCGCAAGGGAGAAAATTGCAACCGAAAACGCGTGATTATTTGAGAATTCGGAAAAAGCGGCGCTTACTGCTGCGCGGGCGTTACGGCAACCGAGAAGATGCAGGGTGCGGGAACGGGCGTGCCGTTGAAGGCGCCGGTGTTGTCGCCGCAAAGCGTCAGCGTGTTGGTTCCCTTTTGCAGGGGCAGATACGCGACAACGGTACTTGTGCTTTGCCACGAACAGGTATTGCGGGCGGGCACGACGTGGGTGCGTTGTTCTTCGCCGCAGACAAGGACGATGCAGCACTCGAGCAAATCGACGTTGTAGTCGTGCACGCCGTTTTCGTCGTTATTGGAATAGGTGACGGTGACCGCGTACACGCCGTCCGCGGGGGCGTTGAAGGTCCACGTGGCCGCGGCGCCGTCGCAAAGATTCTGCAGGCAGTCGCACGCTTCGCCGCCGACGGTCTGTGTGCCGACGCCGGCGCTCCCGGTGAGGGCGGCCTCTTTGGGCAGCAGGCGCGTACTCTCCCCCGCCCCGTCGAAGGTGACGGCGGGAGCGCTTTCGGCGCCGGTGAGCGTCAGGGGATTCAGCCCGCGCCGCAGATACACGGTCGCGGCACCGCTCTCGTCAAGGGCGGCGGTATTGCCGTTAAAGGTGAGCGCCTCGGCACCCGCTGCGGTGACGGTATAGAGGCCGTCCCCGGGCACGACCGCGAGATACTGCGCGGCGCCGCCGGTCTCGCCGTCGGGCAGGACGGGGCACGGGGCCGCTGCGTCATCGGCGGCGGTAACGACGAGGCAATCCAGCACATAGGTGCCGCCGCCGTGGCGCATGGTGACGGTGTGGGCGCCCGCGGTGAGCGACACGCGGCGGGTATAGCACGAGGAATATTCGCTCTTGATGGTATTGGGAAGGTAGACGGTCTCGTCCGGCGCGCCGTCGATGGACAGCAGCGCCTCGGCGCTGACGCGGTCGTCGGGGCTGACGTGGCCGGTCTCGTCCGGCGCGCCATCATTCGCCTTACCGTAGATGAAGTCGAGCAGATAGTCGCCGTCGCGGGGCACGGTGAACGGGAGCGTGACGCCGTCGCCCCTGTTTTCGAGGCCGCCGACGGTGTCAGCCGCGTCCGTATCGCCGGAGGCGGGGCAGTAACTGTCATAGGTATAGGCGCCGCCGTGCAGCGTGCCGTCCTCAAACTCGTACCGCGCGGGGCGGTCGGGGTTCTCATAATCCGCCGCACCGGTCGCTTCGCGGACGGTGATGCGGTAGGCGTTCATGGGGTCGATTTCGCCGAGGTCGACGGAAAGACGCGCCCCCGCTTTGACGGTGTAGGTTTTGAGCACCGTCGGCGCGGTCACGGCGCCGAAAATGCCTTTGTAGACGGTCTCCTCCACGGTGACGGTCACGCGCTTGCCCTTGAGGGACGCGGCGTCAAGCCCCTTCAGGACGACACGGGCGCGGCGTTCACCGCCGCCGCAAACGACGTCCACGCCTTCCTCGGACACGCTCGCGATACCCATAAATCCGCGAAAGCTGAGCGCCCGATGATCGCGCAGGGAATTCTTGAAATCGGACGAGAGCCAATCGTAATTGGTCGCCTTGACGGTCTCGCCGTTCATTTCGGCGTACCAGCGGTACAGCCACCAGTTGGCGTTGGGGGTGTTCGCGTCGGCGCAGGTGTCGTTCAGATTGTCGGCCAAGCGCCAAAACGCGCTGTCGCCGTAGACTTTGCAGGTTTCCATCTGGGTGATATACTGCACCATTTTGCCGGGGCAGCCGGTCTCGTTCATCATGCCGTACTCGCTGATGAGCACCGGCAGCGGCTGCAGGCCGAGCTCCTGCTCGATGGCGCGGTACTCGGCGAGGTGGTCGTCGAAATAATAGGCGGTGCGGTCGCCGAGCTCGTGGTAGATCATCACGTCGGGCAGACAGTCGTTCTCTTTACAGAACGCGAGAAAACGGCGCACAGCGTCGGCGTTCCAGCCGCTGTAGCCGGGGCCGCCGATGAGAGCGTCGGGCGCGACGGCGCGGACGGCGTCAAACGTCGCCTGCCACCCGCGGTGAAAGGCGTCTTTGCCGGCGTCGTTGAAATCGCACCACACGCCGTAGGGGTTGTCGGGGTTGTCGTCTTGGACGCTCTCACCGAACCAGAGCGCGTTGTCGCACTCGTTATACAGGCAATACACGAGCCGGTCGGCGTAAGAGGCGGTTGAGAGTTCCTTTACCTTTTGCGTCACCTTGGGCAGATAATCGTCGCGCAGCAATTGGTCGGGGTCGTAGGTCCCCGCGGCGCGGGCGGTCATAATCTCGTCGTCCAGATAATACCAGGTCGGGTACATATCCTGCAGATACACGACGTTATAAACGGTATCGGTGAGATTGGGCGCGACGTTGTCGAGGTCGCCGATGGGGTGCTGCAAGCCGCCCGGCACCTTTTGCACGGCGGTGGTCAAGCGCAGCGACCGAACCAGCGTTTCGGACGGCACGCCGTTCTCGGCAAGCCCGTACAGGCAGCCCGAAGCACCGTGCATCACCTCGCCGGTCGTTTCGGCGCAGTCGAACACAACGGTCGCCTTATAGGTCAGCAAAAAGATGCCCGCCGCAACCGCCGCGACAAGAACAATCGATAGCAGCGACAGCAGCAACGCTTTCAAAACCTTTTTCCCTTTCATAGCGCACCCGCTTTCGTGGTTTCTCCTTTTTATAATACCGCGCGGCGGACGGTTTTGCAAGGTTATTTTACAGTTGTATTCCGCCTGCGAACGTGTTAGAATAGAGTTGAGATTGCAGCGGCCGCCTGGCCGGGAGGGCTCGTATGAAAAAGGCAAAGAAAATCGGCATTGTGATTCTTGTTCTGTTGCTGGCGGCCGCGTGGCCGGCGGGCACTTTTGCCGGCGGCAAACTGCGCGACAAGCGCGAGGACAAGATTCTGAACGGCAACGCCGGCACGGGCAAGACCGTGTACGACCGCCACCTGACCTATCAGACAATGGACGGCTTTGGCGCCAGCGCGTGCTGGTGGGCGCAGGACGTCGGGGGTTGGGAAAACGCCGCCGAGATTCTCACCTACCTTTATGATAATGAAAAGGGCATCGGCCTGAACGTCTACCGCTACAACCTCGGGGCGGGCAGTCAAGGCGACGAGGAGTTGTACATCCCCGAGCACCGCACCGAATGCTTTTTGCAAGCCGACGGCACCTATGATTTCACCGCCGACGCCAACGCGCAGGCCTGCCTGAAAACCGCCAAGGAGCTGGCGGGTGACAATCTGCGGGTAGAGCTGTTTGCGAACTCGGCGCCCGTGTCGCTCACCAAAAACGGCAAGGCGTACCGCCGCGCGGGCGACCTCGGCTTGAGCAATCTCGACGTCGGCAACTATGACGCGTACGCCGACTATCTCTATGCCTGCGCCGAACATTTCACGGATGAGGGGTACCGCGTGACCGCCGTGTCGCCCGTGAACGAACCGCAGTATGACTGGAAGGGCTGGTACAACGCCGACGGCACGATGTCGATGAACCAGGAGGGCTGCCACTTTGACGAAAACGAGCTGCCCGCGCTCGCCCGCGTGCTGGTCGGCCGCTTTGACGGCAGTGACCTCGACAAAAAAGGTGTTAAACTTTCCATGTTTGAGAGCGGCGAAATCGGCGGTTGGGGCACCTTCACCAAATATAACGACCCCCTGCTCGGCAAGAGCAAGTACGTTGTGAACAACAACACGGATCTTCGCAAATACTTTGACACGCTTTCGGTACACTCGTACTGGACCGACGCCAACGCGCGCCGCAACGGGGCGGATTACCTCAAACGCCGCTACAAGGGCGTGGACGTGGCGTGCACCGAATACTGCCAGATGACGAACGATTGGAACACGGGCGTGCACGACCTCATCGAGCAGGAAGGCGGCAGCACGAACGGCATGGGGATTGCCTACGGCGTCGCGATGGCGAACATCATTCTGGACGATTTGACCATTCTGGGCGCCAAGGAATGGGATTGGTGGACCGCATGCTCTTACGGCGTGTACCCGGACGGCCTGGTCTATATCAACAAGGACAATCACGGTGAAATTGAAACCGCCAAGCGTCTGTGGTGCCTGGGTAACTTCTCGAAATTCGTGCGCGAGGGCGCGGTGCGCTTCGCCGCCGACAGCGGCGTGGACGGCGTGCGCTGCGTGGGATTTGAGAACAAGGGCAAATACGAAAAATCGCTGGTGCTCGTCTACGTCAACGCGACTGACGCCGCGCAGACGACCGCGCTGAAATGCGCAAAGGGGTGGCAGGTCTATACCACCGACGAGACGCACGACCTGGCCCTGACCGCCGAAGGCGGCGGCGACGTTACGGTCGACCTGCCCGCCCAAAGCGTGGTGACGGTTGTCGTCGGGTGAGCAAAATTTTCGTGTTTTGGGCGCGAAAAACGATTGACAACCGGGCGCGGCTGTGGTAGTATAAATAAAACAATCTTTAAATCGATACGAGATATCGGCAAGATGGTACACGCGAGGGCAACTGCGCCCCCGTAGAACGAAACTGCGTCTGCCGGAAACGGCAGACTTTTTTTGAGAAAAGAGAGAGACGGATGAGAATTTACGGAAACCATATCAAAGCGGAAGCGGCCCGGGAGGCATTGCTTTCGGTTTTGAAAGTTTCCGTTTCCTCCCCTTCCATTCCCGATTCCGTTGTTGTTTTTCCCGGCTTTGCGGACGTGCACGTGCACTTTCGTGAGCCGGGTTTTTCCTATAAAGAGACCATTGCCACGGGCAGCGCGGCCGCCGCGCGCGGCGGGTACACGGCCGTGTGCACCATGCCGAACCTCGACCCCGTTCCCGACTCGCTCGACCACCTGCGCGCACAGTTGGACATCATCCGCCGTGACGCCGTGACGGACGTGCTCCCCTTCGGGGCGCTGACCGTCGGTGAGCGCGGCGAAACGCCGGCCGACCTCGCGGCGATGGCGCCCTACGTCGCGGGCTTTTCCGACGACGGGCGCGGCGTGCAGACGGCCGCCATGATGCGCGAAGTGATGCGCGAAGCCAAGCGACTCGGGAAAGTCATTTCCGCCCACTGCGAGGACGAAGCGCTGCGCGCGGGGGGCTATATCCACGACGGCGCTTACGCGAAGGCGCACGGGCACGCGGGCATCTGCTCCGAAAGCGAGTGGGGGCCCATTCAGCGCGACCTTGCGCTGGCGCGCGAAACCGGCTGCGCCTATCACGTCGACCACGTTTCGACCAAAGAGAGCGTGGACCTGATTCGCCGCGCAAAAGCCGAGGGTGTGGACGTCACCTGCGAAACGGCGCCGCATTACCTCCTGTTGGACGAGACCGATTTGCAAGAGGACGGGCGCTTTAAAATGAACCCGCCCCTGCGCGCGCCCGCGGACCGCGAGGCGCTGCTGGAAGGGCTCGCGGACGGCACCGTCGATATGATTGCCACCGACCACGCCCCGCACGCCGCCGAAGAAAAGGCGAAGGGGCTCAAGGGCAGTTTGATGGGCGTCGTGGGCTTGGAGACTGCCTTCCCCCTCCTCTACACCAACCTTGTCAAAACGGGCGTAATCCCGCTTGAAAAGCTGCTCGACCTGCTGACGGTCAATCCCAGACGGCGGTTCGGCCTGCCGGTACGCGACGACGATTTCTGCGTATGGGATTTGGAGCAGACGTACACGATCAATCCCGACGACTTTCTCTCGATGGGAAAATCCACGCCTTTCGCGGGCGCCACGGTCAGCGGCCGATGTTTGCTGACGGTACGCGACGGCAACATCATTTACAACGTAAACTAACCGAAAACGGAGGAATACATCATGGCAAAACGTACAGACTTGAAAAAAATTCTCATCATCGGCTCCGGCCCGATTGTTATCGGTCAGGCAGCGGAGTTCGATTACGCGGGCACGCAGGCCTGCCTCGCCCTCAAAGAAGAGGGCTATGAGGTGGTGCTGGCGAACTCCAACCCCGCGACCATTATGACCGACACCACGATCGCCGACAAGGTCTATATGGAGCCGCTGACGCTGGAGTACGTCGCGCGTATTCTGCGCTATGAGCGGCCCGACGCCATCGTGCCCGGCATCGGCGGTCAGACCGGTCTGAACCTGGCGATGCAGCTCGAAAAGAAGGGCGTTCTCAAAGAGTGCGGCGTGGAGCTGCTCGGCACCGACAGCAAGAGCATTGAGCAGGCCGAGGATCGCGAGCTCTTTAAGGAACTGTGCGAGAGCATCGGCGAACCGGTCATTCCTTCGCAAATCACCTATTCGGTGGAAGAGGCCAAGCGTGCCGCCGCCGAAATCGGCTATCCCGTGGTACTGCGCCCCGCCTTCACGCTGGGCGGCACGGGCGGCGGTTTTGCCGACACCGAGGCCGAACTCGAAGAAATCGGCGCCAACGCCTTCAAACTGTCGCCGGTGCACCAGGTACTGGTCGAAAAGAGCGTGAAGGGCTATAAAGAAATTGAATTTGAGGTCATGCGCGACGCGACCGACCACGCCATTACCATCTGCGGTATGGAGAACGTCGACCCCGTCGGCGTACACACGGGCGATTCGATTGTCGTGGCGCCGATTCTGTCGCTGAGTGACAGCGACCTCAAGATGCTGAATGACAGCGCGATTAAACTGATTAAGGCGCTGAAAATCGAGGGCGGCTGCAACGTGCAGTTCGCGCTGAACCCGAACTCGTCGGAATATTATCTGATCGAGGTCAACCCGCGCGTGTCGCGCTCGTCGGCGCTCGCGTCCAAAGCCAGCGGCTACCCCATCGCCCGCGTGACGGCCAAAATCGCCGTCGGCATGACGCTGGAGGAGATCGCCATCGCCAACACCACCGCCGCGTTCGAGCCCTCGCTCGATTATATCGTGGCGAAATTCCCGCGCTTCCCGTTCGACAAATTCGCGGGCGCGAGCAACAAGCTGGGCACACAGATGAAAGCCACGGGCGAAGTGATGGGCATCGGCTCCACGCTGGAGGAGTGCATGCTCAAATCCATCCGCTCGCTGGAGATCGGCGTGTGCCATCTGTTCATGCAGAAGTTTGAGGACAAGACCGACGAGGAACTGCTCGCCTATATTTCGGAATTCCGTGACGACAACATCTACGCCATCGCAAAACTGCTGCGCGACGGTGTGAGTGTGGAGACCATTCACAACGCCACGATGATCACGGACGTGTTTCTGAACGCGCTCAAAAACATCGTCGATATGGAAAACGAAGTGCGCACGCACTTCGACAGCGACACGCTGCGCCGCGCGAAAGCCATGGGGTACAGCGACAAATACATCGCGTCGCTGTGGGGCGTGAACGAAGTCGAGGTCTTTAACAAACGCAAGCAGGAGGGCATCTTCCCCGTTTATCGCATGGTGGACACCTGCCACACGAACGCCTATATCCCATACTTCTATTCGACCTACACCGGCGAAACGCAGAGCGTGCGCCAGGACCGCAAAAAAGTGGTGGTGCTGGGCGCGGGCCCCATCCGTATCGGCCAGGGCGTGGAGTTTGATTACAGCACCGTGCACGCCGTGCAGACCATTCGCAAATCCGGCTATGAGGCCATTATCATCAACAACAACCCCGAGACGGTTTCCACCGATTACAGCACGTCGGACAAGCTCTATTTCGAGCCCCTTACAACCGAGGACGTGATGAACATCCTCGAGCTCGAAAAACCGGACGGCGTGATTGCCTCGCTCGGCGGTCAGACCGCCATCAACCTCGCGATGCCGCTGATGGAGCGCGGGGTGAAGCTCATCGGCACCGACTGCGAGGCCATTGAGCGCGCCGAAAACCGCGATTCGTTTGAAAAGATTTTGAAGGAGCTGGATATTCCCCAGCCCGAAGGCCGCGCCGTGACCGCGATTGAGGACGGCGTCAAGGCCGCCGCCGAAATCGGCTACCCCGTGCTGGTACGCCCGAGCTTCGTGCTCGGCGGGCGCGCGATGCAGATTGTGGGGAACGAGGAGCAGCTGCGCACCTACCTGAAAACCGCCGTGGAAATCGACAAGGACAAGCCCGTGCTGGTTGACAAATACATCGGCGGAAAAGAGGTCGAGGTCGACGCCATCTGCGACGGTCACAGCGTGTTTGTGCCCGGCATTATGGAACTGGTGGAGCGCACCGGTATTCACAGCGGCGACTCGATCAGCGTGTACCCGACCTTCAGCATCTCGAACAAGGTCAAGGGCGTGATCCTGCAGTACGCCAAAAAACTGGGTCTTGGCATCGGCATCCGCGGTCTGTACAACATTCAGTTCATCGTGGACCGCGACGACAACGTGTATATCATCGAGGTCAACCCGCGCTCGTCGCGCACGGTCCCCTTCCTCTCGAAAGCCACGGGCTACAGTCTGGCGGATATCGCGACCGAGGTCATTCTCGGCAAGACGCTCAAAGAGCAGGGCATTTTCGATATCTATCCCGAGGAAAAGAAGCGCCGCTACGTCAAGGTGCCCGTCTTCTCGTTCAATAAAATCCGCGGTCTGGACGCCTATCTCTCGCCCGAAATGAAGTCCACCGGCGAGGCCATCGGGTATGACGACAAGCTCAACCGCGCGGTCTATAAAGCACTGCAGGCGTCGGGCATGAAACTGCAGAATTACGGCACGGTCTTTGTCACCGTCGCCGACAGCGACAAGGACGAGGCGCTGCCGCTGATTCGCCGTTTCTACAACCTCGGCTTTAACATTCAGGCGACGAAGGGAACGGGTGAGTTCCTGAAGAAGAACGGCATCCGCACCCACATTCTGCAAAAAATCAGCGAGGGCAGCGAGGAAATTCCGCAGGCCATCCGCGAGGGCTATATCGCCTATATCATCAACACCAGCGTACTGGGCTCGAGCTACACCGAAAAAGACGGTCACCGCATTCGCCTTTTGGCGACCGAGTACAACGTCAACCTGTTCACCTCGCTCGACACGGTCAAGATTTTGCTGGACGTCTTAGAAGAGACGACCATCAGCATTTCGACCATCGACGCCTGACGGAGGAAGCATGGAACAACGCGTTTTGACAATCACCGCGCAGCGCCGCCTGACAAAAGACGTATGGGAAATGCGCCTTGCCGGCGACGCGGCCGGCTGCGACGTGCCGGGGCGGTTTGTAAACATCCGCTTAGACGGGTTTTATCTGCGGCGCCCGATTTCGGTCTGCGACTGGCGTGAGGGTGAACTGACAATCGTCTACAAGGTCGTGGGCGGCGGTACCGCCGCGATGGCCGCCCTGCCCGCGGGCACAAAACTCGACGTGCTGACCGGTCTCGGCAACGGCTATGATACCGCCCCTTCGGGCGACGCGCCGCTGCTGATCGGCGGCGGTGTGGGCGTGCCGCCCCTGTACGGTCTGTGCAAAAAACTGCGCGCCGAGGGGAAGATGCCCCGCGTCATTCTCGGTTTCAACACCGCCGACGAAGTCTTTTATGAAGAGGAATTCCGCGCTTTGGGCGCCGCCGTGACGGTCACGACCGTCGACGACAGTTACGGCGTAAAGGGCTTTGTGACCGACGCGCCGGAAATCGCCGATTGCACCTACTTTTACACCTGCGGGCCGGAGCCGATGCTGAGGGCCGTGTACCGCGCGACCGCCTGCCCGGGCCAGTTCAGTTTTGAGGAACGGATGGGTTGCGGGTTCGGCGCCTGCATGGGCTGCTCGTGCAAAACCGTGACGGGCTATAAGCGCATCTGCAAAGACGGGCCCGTGCTGACGAAGGAGGAGATTGTATGGTAAACACCCGCGTCACGCTCAGCGGTCTTACGCTCGACAATCCCGTCATCCCCGCCAGCGGCACTTTCGGGTACGGGTACGAATTCGCGGAGCTGTACGACATCAACGTCCTCGGTTCGTTCTCGTTCAAAGGGACCACGGCCCAAGCGCGTTTCGGCAACCCCACCCCGCGGATCGCGGAATGCACGGCGGGTATGATCAACAGCGTCGGTCTGCAAAACCCCGGCGTGGACAAGGTGATCGCGGAGGAACTGCCCAAACTGCGGCAGGTCTTTCATAAACCCGTTATCGCAAACGTCGGCGGATTTTCGTTCGACGAGTACGCCGAGGTCTGCCGCAAGCTGGACGGCGAGGAGCAGATCGGCCTGTTCGAAGTGAACGTGAGCTGCCCCAACGTACACGGGGGCGGAATGGGCTTCGGCACCGGCCCCGCCGTGGCCGCCGAGGTCACGCGCCGCGTCAAAGCGGTGACGACCAAGCCGGTCTATATCAAACTCAGCCCCAACGTGACCGATATCGCCGCCATCGCCAAGGCCTGTGAGGACGCGGGCGCGGACGGCATCTGCCTGATCAACACCCTGCTGGGGA
>JAEEGL011121791.1_pt1 | contig 10824 bp, 12 predicted proteins | sample 9134231 | NCBI WGS metagenome assembly JAEEGL01 (sample SAMN16246548, study PRJNA631951) | gut metagenome | biome: gut microbiome; feature: rumen; material: fiber-attached | host: Bos | place: Iran: Karaj | collected 2018-10
GCCGTGGCAGGTATTGCAGAGGAGACGTCCCTGTCCGTTGCACGGCACGCAAAAATCCGGATTGTCGATTTCCTTTTCGACTTCCTCGGTCTTGGTATATTGGCTCGGAGCGGGATGCGGGCAGATCACCGGGCAGGGCTCGGTTCCGTCTTCGCATTCATTGCAATCATTGCGGCCGGTTCCTTTGCAGGTCAGGCAATTATGAACCTTCCCGTCGCAGCCCGGGGCATGGCAACCCACGCCGCCAAACGGGCAGGGTTCCGGAGCGGCTCCGTGGCACGCCGTGCAGACAAGGTCGCCAGCGCCGTGGCACATATGACAAGGCATCCGGCCGCTGCCTTTGCAAGTCGGGCAGAGCACGTCCGTCTCACTTCTCTTGTGTCCGCAGACGCCACAGTATTCCACGTCTTCCACGACCTTGACGGTAATGAATTGCTCGGTGGCGGTGTTCCCGTGGCAGATGCTGCATTCATTGTAGCCTTCCGTACAGAATTCGCAGATGAGCGCGCCTTTTCCGCCGCAGACTTCACAGGGTCCGCAGGTCTCGCAATACTTGCATTTTCCGCTGCCGAGGCAGTCCCAGCAGAGGATGCGGCCGGGCTCCTTCACGTCCGAAGCATCGACGCTGACCGTCATTTCCTGCTTCGAAGCGACTTCCTGCACCTTCTCTTCCACCGCCTGAGAGATCTTCGCGCTCTCCAGCCCTTCGGAAAGCACCGACACCTCGACCGCGACTTTTCCGTCCGGTTTCAGATACTGCTTCTCGATCGCGGTTTCAATGATCTTCTCAGTGCAGTCGGAATACGACAGTCCGCCGAGTTTTAAGTCGCCGTAGGCCTCTCTCGCGTCGTCGTTCAGGAATTCGACACCGACCACTTTCTCTTCCCCGTCGATGAACAATGCGATCTCCGGGTTGATCGAAAGATAAACGACCGCCGCGCATTCGCCCGGCACGTCCGGTACGCCGTCGCCGTTGTCGTCCGGAAGCGGCTGCACGGCCTCTCCCGTCGGAGCGTCCGTCTGCACCGGCTCTTTCGGGCCCTGGCACGCAAGCATTCCGATACACAATAAAGCGATCAGAATCAGATACAATTTCTTCATACAATTGTCCTCCTTTTGTATAACAACTTAGATGCAGGCAAGCTTTTTCATTTGTTCCAGCACTACCGTAAACCATTCCCTGTTTTCCGGCTGCAGGATCTCCGCAGCACTGTACGACCAGTGATTGAAATATCTCCACTTGGAATAGACGGCGGAGCCGAGCAGCGGAATGTCGGTGATCTCCTGAATGACGTCCCGCAGCGCCTCCAGATCATGGAACGCGACCTCGTACTTTTCCGAAAACGCCTGAGCGCAGTCCATCTCGAATCCAAGCGCCCGGCAATCATCGGCCATGAAATGGTCGACGAGTTCAAGGTACGAAACGTCCGGATCAGTAAACTTTCCGATCCATTTATCCGCAAACCACCGTACCGCTTCCTTGAAGTCCATCGTGCGGGCCGCCGTTTCGGCTTCCCGTAAAATCGCTTCCACGTCCGCTCCGGCAATGTCAAATCCGGTCGCCTTGACGATGCGCACGTCCGGGATGCCGTAGAAATACTCCGCCAGTGCCTTCACATACCCGAAGCCGTATTCCTCCGGAACGAAGGTCCCGCCGGCCGTCGTCACGTACGTCAGAGTCTTTGCCCGACACAGCCCCATCGGCCTACCGTCTTCCGTATAGCGGAAGGTGATCCCGATGACGTTGATCTGCTCAAAGTACTGCTTCAACGCCGCCGGGAACGACAAGTCCCAGTACGGCGCAGCGATCACGATCTCGTCGGCCGCCGCAAACTGACGGGCGAGATCGAACGTCGGGGCATCGAATTTTCCTGCCGCGATCAGACGGTCCCGCTCTATAAGGAACTCCTCGTTGACGGCCGGAAACTTCAAGTCCTCCAGACAAAGCTCCGTGACGGACTGCTTCCCGAACAGAACGGCATCGGCCAGCCTTTGCGTCCTCGAGTCCTCTCGAACACAAGCATTAACAAACAGGATCATTGACGTTCCCTCAAAATGATTCTCAGTCCAGTTTCTCTCCGCAGCCGGAGCAGAAATGATCTTTTCCAAGGCGGTACGGCCTGCCGCATTGCGGGCAGAACTTGACCGTGTCCGTGGTCTGCGCCTGCCCCGCGCCGTCGAAACTGCCCTGATTCTCCGGATAGCCCATCGCGTGCGTGTAGCCGATATACAGCGCCTGATTGGCCTCCTCCTGCGTCTTGTAGACCGGGGTCCCGTTCACGTCCACCGCATAGATCTCTTCATGACGAAGCGGCTTCCGGCATCTCGGACAGTAGACGAATCCGTTCGGATACCAGGGACGAAAGTCCAGGTTTTTGTCCGTATAACTGACGTTCGTTCCGCAGTACGGACAACGCATCCGGTACGTGTAGCCGCTGCTCCACAACGCTCTCTTAAATGCCATGTATTTATCCTCCGTAACTATAACTCAGTCATCAAATATCGCGTCGATCTCTTCGATCTCGTCCACCCATTCCGGATCGTACTTGCTTCCGCCCATGGGCGAACCGCAATTCGGGCATTCCACGTACGGTCTGTCCGAGCGGCAGCCGCAACAGGAACAGATATACTCCGTCCGCCGGAACAGATGCTTTTTACAGATCCATCGAGCCATTTTTCGTTCCTTCTTTCTTTGGAATCAGTTTCTGTTTGGATTCTTTTATTTTGACCCCCCCAACCAAATCCTGAGACATGCATAAATGACCAAGACCGCGAGGATCGCGAGCCAGAGCCACGGGGACATAAATATCCGTTCCAGTTTGCAGAAGGTCTCCCAGCCTTTGCCCGGGCCCTCGTTTCCGTCTTGAGAAGTTCCGGCTTTCGAGGTCGGCACTTCTTTCCCGCTTTCGGAAGGCGCAGGGTTCTGACCGTCATGCGGATAAAACTCGGAAGTACCGTACAGACTGCCGGTCTTTTGGATCTCCTCCTCGCTCTTCACGTCAAACACGCTCCGTCCGGAATGACCGGTCACGTAGCCGGTATTGTCCACGTGCGTGTAGCCGCCGGAAAAGTTCTCATTGCTGGAACCTGTCTTGTGACCGTCCTTGTCGTAATGCGTATACCCGCCGCCGTAGAGATGCTCCTGGCTGTGTCCGATCTTCTTCCCGTCCGCGTCAAAATCCGTATAATCTCCGAAGAGCCCCGGCCAGCTCTCGCCGATCTTGTGTCCCTCCGCGTCATAGTGGATGATCTCGCCCCAGAGACCTTCCCGGCTGTACCCGCCGTCTTTTTTGTCGTTGTGATTGGCCATTTTTTGTCTCAAATATAGTAAACGTAATTGTCCTTCCGCGGAGCCGGTTCCTTCGCGGGTTCGGCCGCATATCCGAGCGCGCAATGACCGATCCCCTCGTATTCGCCCTCGATCCCCAGTTTCTTCAAAAGGTTCAGGCCGAAATCGGATTCGAACTCCTCCCTCGCGCGGTGGATCCAGATGCTTGCGACGCCGAGACTTTCCGCAGCATTCATCAGATTTCCCATGACCACCGAGCCGTCGTACACGTGCGTCCGGATCGTCTTGTCGGCCAGCACGATGAGGATCACCGGCGCGCCGTAGAACGGATCGAATCCTTCCGGCCATCCGCCGATCTTCCGGTTCTCATCAGCGATCTCATCGCGGACTTTACGGTCCGTAACGGCAATGATGATCGGGCTCTGCTTGCCCCTTCCCGTCGGAGCATACGTCCCGGCCCGGAGGATCGCCTGCAACTGCTCTTCCTGAATCATGTCCGGCTTGAACTTCCTGCAGCTTCTTCTGGTTTCAAGCGTTTTTAACGTTTCATTCATCATGAGTAGGGACCTCCTTTTTTACTTGCACTTTCTCCCGCTCGCGACCTCGAAATGATACTTCACGATCCCGAGGTCGATCCGATTGTACGGTCCGCGTTTCGCTTTAATTACCGGTTCTCCATCGGCAAGCGAAATCAAGAACTGCTGCTGGTTAATCGCCGTAGGCGCAAGGAGCGCCGCTTCCACGCCTTCCCGGAACCAGTCCGGCATCTCTTCTGCTTTGACGTTGCAAACCTTTGACACAGGTTTCGACCGGTGCGGAACGCCGTCCGTCGCGCCGTAGCCGATAGAGATCACACAAGCCAACTTTTCGTCGTCGTTTACAACGGCTTTGCACTTTCCCTTGCCGTAACTTCCGGCCACCCAGCAGGTCTTCAAGCCCAAGGTCTCCGCAAAAAGCACGAGCCGCTCGCCGTAGTATCCGCACCGCTCATACACTTCATCCTTTGGGCCGCTGCCGACCAAGGCAATGTAATTGACGGCATTTTCGAATCTGCCGTAATGCGCAAAAAGCGTGTCGAAACACTCCGGATCATTCAGAATCAGTTGAATGTGCAAACCGCTTTCTTCATTGCAAGCGGTGATCTCCTGATTCAGTTTTTCGATCAGCTCGGTCTCGATCGGCGCCGCTTTATAGCGGCGCACGCTGTGACGGGACCGGATGGCTTCAAGGATGGTCATAAAAAGCACCTCCAATGAACTTGATTATAGCAGTTTACCATGTGACCTCAGAATCTCTTCTACAAGATCAACACACTCCAACACCAATGCATCGCAATGCGGTTTTTTCTCACGACCTGCGGCTGCATTGACCCTTAACAGATCGGCGCAATCCAGCATGTCATTATGCCGTTCCCGCAGAATCCGATGGTACTCCGCCAGAATTGCCGGATCATCCAAGCCAAAGAGACCGAGTGCCATAATGCCGCCGGTAATCGCACCGCAAACGGAAGCGCGACGCATCCCGCCGCCAAACCCACCCGCAAACCTCATGGCGGTTTCATCAGGAATACCGGCCGCTTCTGCGAAGGGTACGACGACCGCCTGCGCGCAGTTGATGTGCGGTGTGATCTGTGCCCGGAGGGCAGTTGCTTTGTTATGGAAAGAAGACAAATAATCACTCATTCTTTATACCACTAAGACATTCCGCTCTTTCCGACCATATCGAAGAATGCCTTATTATTTCAAGGTTTCTTTATCAGCTTCTTTTGCAAACAGAATTCCAACTGAAACTCTTTGCTTTGACCATCCAAAAACCGGATCTTGATCCGATCGGCAGTCAATTCGATAATATATCCCTCGCCGTATTTTAGATGAAGGACTCTATCATAGATGTGAAAAGGACAAACAATTCTTCTCTCGGGTGCTTTATTAGGGAGTTTCTGTTTCTCCTCACTCTTTTCCTTTGATTCGTCTTCCGTAATAGAAACAATATTCTGATTCTCTTCGAGGGGGTTCTCTATTTCTTCGTAATAGTCGCAATGAGCCGATCCCATACAACGTCCAACAAGCTGACTGCAATAGGAATCATGCTTCCGATAGAACTTACATCTGCTCCGATGACGTCTGGAATCCCCTTCTTCGCGGCCTATGCGTTCAACATGCCAGGGAGTCCCTGTTAACCTACTTAAACCACTCATAAACAGCAGCCTTTCATCCCGCACATTTTCGCAAACATTTTGCTAAATCTTCACCCTCTATCCACCCACGGGGTTTCCTTCTTCAGCAACTTCCGCAATACCTTGTCGAAAATCTCCTGTGTGCGGTCCTGCAATTCGGTCGCCTTTCTGTAATCTTCGTTCAGTTTTTGAACGATTTTCGAAGACCTGACTGTCCCGTCTCTCTTGAAGCGGACTTCCAGGTAACACTGGTGACACCAATAGTTCCGTTCCTCGCGAAGATCGTCGAGTTCGTCATACAAGCTGTTCGAAAAGAAGCGGGTCCCGGCTTTTTGTTCCGCCTCGTAGACGCGGTCCATCAAGCGGCCCCAGGCATCTTTATTCAGGGCGTCGAGGCCGGAAATGATTCCTTCCCCGTTAAGGCCGATGATGATCTTCTTGAAATTGAACTCGATCCATTGGAACTGCTCGATCAGTTCGCTGTGTTTGATTTTGAACTCTGTTGCTGTCATTTCAAATCCTTTAATTGATCATACTTCGCCGCAGATCCTTTGGCCTTTTCCACCGGATACTTCGCCTCGTTTTTCGTCATCTTGGCATTGACGATCTCGTCCACGTCCAGCCCGAGTTTGTCCAGCATATCGACGCAATAAACGATCACGTCCGCCAATTCTTCCTTGACGTGCTCCGGATCATAATCTTCGTCGCTCCATTGGAAGCACTCCAACAGTTCATTGGCTTCGATGGAGATCGACTTGGCCAGATTTGCAGGCGAATGGAACTGATCCCAGTCGCGGTCAATGGTAAACCGGCGAATTCTCGAAATGGTTTCAGGCTTCATCAGGCATTCCTCTTTCATGCTTTCTCTCTCATCCCGTCCGTTATCCCAAACAACCTCCGTCCGTTCTCGGTCGTCGCCCTGATGGCTTCTTCCACCGGCACGTCCTTGATTTCGGCAAGTTTTTCGACGATGTATTTCAGGTTCCGGGAGTCATTGCGACGCCCGCGGAGCGGCTCCGGAGACATGTACGGCGAGTCCGTTTCGATCACGATCCGGTCGAGCGGCGCGATCCGCACGGTTTCGACGTTTTTCTTCGCGTTCTTGAAGGTGATCGGTCCGTCGAAACCGAGATACCAGCCCAGTTTCAGAAGGATCTTCGCGTATTCCGGGCTGCCGGAGAAGCAGTGAAAGACGCCGCTGACCTTCGGAAATTCATTCACAATCTCCAGAGAGTCCTGGTGCGCGTCACGGTTGTGGATGATGACCGGCAATGCCAGCTCCTCCGCGAGCGCCATCAGCTGCCGGAACACGTCCTGCTGCACTTCTTTCGGCGGATTCTGCTCCCAGTAATAGTCGAGCCCGATCTCGCCGACCGCGACGACCTTCGGATGCGCGGCCAGTTTCCGGTATTCGTCGATGTCCGAAGGCGCGAAGGTGTGCGCGTCCTGCGGATGGCAGCCGATCGCCGCATAAACGTGCGGATACCGGTCCGCCAATGCGACGGCCTGATACGAGGTTTCGAGATTGCAGCCCGGGATCAGAACGAGCCCGACGCCGGATTCCGGCAAGGCCCGGATCACTTTGTCCCGGTCCTCATCGAACGCCGGATCGTCGTAATGCGCATGCGTGTCAAAGATCATGGCCGGCGCCGTCTCTCTCCCTTTCAGCAATTCGATCACCTCGAGGTCCGCAGGCAGCCACCGGACGCTGTCCAGTTCGTCCTTCCGGAGCCATTTCGCGGCCTCGTGTTCCATGAGTTCCAGACTGCCGTGAACGACGGAGGCCGCATAGCAGTCCATGATGAGGTGAAACTCCGGATAATCGTACTCAACGGTCGTAAGTTTTTCACCGACCGAGATCTCGGTATTCAGTTCTTCGCGAATCTCCCTTCGGAGCGCCTCTTCCGGGGTCTCGCCGGGTTCGATCTTTCCGCCCGGAAATTCCCAGTAATCCTTCCACGGGCCGTATCCGCGCTCCGTGGCGAAGGTCAGCTCTCCGTTTTGGATCACCGCAGCCACTACGTGAATGGTTTTCATTCTCCGCTTCCTACCTCAGACTTTTCAAGTATTCCTTGTGTTCGTCCGTCACACGGTAACTCTCGACCGCCTTCTGGATCGCCTTTTTGTGTACCCACTCGTCCAACCGGCGGGATTCAAAATACGGGACGGTCGCTTCGTACTGCTTGGCCAATGCCGTCGCAAAGTACCATGCGATCATCATTTTCAAATAATAGTCGTCCCCCTGCTTCGCCGCCACGAGTGCGAGATATTCCTCGCTGAACTCATCGTCGAGAAACTCGTTCATCAGCATGCGGATCCCGAACCGGGCGGTATACACGTGCTCCGACGCGATCCATTTTTTGATGAACGGCAGGACGGTTTTGTGATGCTTTTTGAAGCATTTCGGCGTGGACTGATCCGAGACGGGCCAGCAGTCGACGTAGGGGAGAAACGTCTCCACCGCCTGAAGGCATTGACCGACGTCCCGGATCATTGCCAGCACGAAAAAGTGGATCAGGTTCTCTTCGTAGTACCCGTGAGGCAGGTCGGAGAGAAACGCCTCCCGGTCCGGACTTTCAAAGACCTCTTTGGCAATGCGCCTAAGATCCGGCGTCCGGACGCCGATGATGGTGTCCGGGGAGACGTTCGGGACCAGTTTCGCCTGAAACGCCTTGTATTCGGCATCCCGGACCGCTATGAGCTTGTCGTACAAAGAAAACTTAGCCATTCTGTTTTGGTTCTTCCTTCGGCTTGTCCTCATCCTTTTTCTTTTTGCTCAGGATCAGGATGATGAGGGTGACTGCGCCGCCGATGAGCAGGACCGAACCGCCGATGACAAGCCAGAGCCACCACGGGAAGGTATCGTTTCCGGCCTTTCCGGGTTCATCAGGCTCCGGCGCGTTCGCGTCGTATCCGCAGACCTTGCACACCTTATTGTCATCAAATTTGTGAGCCGTTGTGTGCAGTTTCGCACCGCAGGCGCAATCGATCCAATGTTCCGAGGCGGAATGCCCGTACGGACCGCCGACGTGACGGACCGTGGACTTCGGCATCACGAGTGCTGTCGACGCCACTTCGACCACGCCCGCCGGGCTTAAGTACATCTTTCCGTTTTCATCGGTGTAATACGCCTGCGTGCCGGTCTCCATGCAAGTCGGAAGCACCATGTCGTGTTTCGTCAGCGTCTTCCCGCCCGTCTTGACCGCAGACCCTTTCTTGTAATGACAGACCGTGCAGCGGTCCTTTTCATCAAACGTATGCGGTCCTTTCTCAATGTGCGCACCGCAGGCACATATCGTGTAATGCTCCTCCGGGGTGTAGCCGAGTTTGTCCCCGCCGTAGTGGTTATTGGGGTCGATCGGCGTCAGCAGATGGTAAATGCCGATCTGATTCTGGCCTTCCGCGTCCGTGGTATGCATGTCGCAGCCCGAGCAGTAGTAATGCGCTTCTGCACCCTGTGAAACGCAGGTCGCCGGAACGGCCTCGATGTATTCCATCTTGTGTACGGGCGCCGGAATGACCTCGTCCTTTTGGTAGGCGCAGAGCGAGCATTCCTTGTGCATGAGGCCGTCCGTGCCGCAGATCGCGGCCTTCTGGATCGTCACATTGAGGTCGTGCGGATAATACTCCGTCACGAATCCGCAGACTGTACACTTCGTCGAGTGTCCCTCGTCCGTGAAGACGTAGTCCATGCTCCAGGTGTGCTCGGCCTCGCGTTCGAAGGCGCAGACGTTGCAGAATTTGTCGCAATTATTGTCGTAGACGTGATCGTTCGTCTTCGGAATGACGACGTTCGTGACTTCCTGTCCGTTGATGAATTTCCGGCCGCAGCCCTGGCAGACCTGGTGGGTCATCAGCCCTTCCAATGCACAGGTCGCCGCATAGCCCTGGACGTTGAGATACGTCGTCTGGATAGGCGAGTACATGTAGGCGTTGTAGTCTTCGCCGCCGATGATGCTGACTTCCGCGCGGAACTGGTGGCCTTCGTCGCCCTGATCGAGCGGATAGGTTTGTCCCATGCCGACCGTGTTGCCGGTGTCGTCGTCGATCCAGGTCGCGGACCATTGTCCTGCCAGGAATTTTGCCTTGTCGGCCGCTGCAATGTCGTCCACGAGTTTGATCGTGAATTCCCCGCCGTGGATGCAGGGGCTGCCGACGATGGCCATCTGCGGAGTGTCGCGGCCGCAGACCGAGCAGGCGCCGCCCACGTAACTGTGCGCTGCCTTTTCCACCTCGCCGCATTTCTTGCAGATCCGCCAATGATCCAATGAGTCCGAGTACCAGCCGTTGAAGGCGCCGTCCGTGGTAAACTGATGCCCCGGCCCCGGTGTCGTCGTAAGCGTGCAGTAGTCGCAGACCGTGCAGGACTTATACTCGGTCGTACCCTCGCAGGTCACGGTCGTTTTCGTTTCAAACTTGTGGTTCTCAGGGAGTTCCTTCCACGTATTGCAAACCATGCAAGGAATCCAGTGTTTGATAATAGTATAGTCGTACTCATTCGACCAGGTGTGAGGATAAATACTGCTGTCCTGCGGGGCCTCATAGATGTGGCCGCAGTCCATGCAGGTGTAGCGCCAGACGCCGCCGTCCGCGCAGTTCCCTGCGATCTTATCCGTCAGCGCGAAGTGGTGGATCGTCGGAATGCTCAGCTGTATCCCGCAGACGGAACAAATCTGCCAGTGATAGGTATATTCTCCCGGGTACGCCTTTAAATAGTCCGTATCATTCTTCTTGGTCTCTTTCCAGATGTATTTGTACTCCGCTGACAGCTTTCCGCAGACGTAGGTCGGGGTGTGCTTGGTGTGCTTCGCGTTCCAGTCGATCGTAAAGGGGTCGGACCAGACGATAAAATCGCCGCCCCGGGAATCGTGGAGCGCGACCCGCCAGGTAAGTTTTTTGCCCTGTACGGTATAATCATGGAACTTGTAAATATCGTAGAGTGAAATGAGGCCGGAAATGGGGCATTGTCCTGAAATGGTGCAGGGGATCAGCCCGTTGTCCGGATCATATGTCATCCCGTATTTTTGCGCTCCGCTCTCAGACATTCTCACGTCCCAGTCGTATACGAGATACGACAAGTGCTCCGGCATTGTCCCGCTGTCCGGCAGCGTCTCGCCCTCGAGGATCGGCAGCACGGCGACTCGTAAGTATTTCTTCATATCTTCAACCGAACCATCGGTGCCGACGTGCACATAGAAATTGGCGCGATCCTTCGACGGAAGCACTTCCATGTCGTTCGGCTGTTCGATGAAATAATAATGTGAGGTCTCGAGCTTCGGGATCGCTCTTTCCACTTTATCACCGCAGTAAAGGCAGATGCCTTCCTCTTTGCCTTCCTTGTTGAAGGTCGGCTCCTCAA
>JAEEGL012136351.1_pt1 | contig 10824 bp, 11 predicted proteins | sample 9134231 | NCBI WGS metagenome assembly JAEEGL01 (sample SAMN16246548, study PRJNA631951) | gut metagenome | biome: gut microbiome; feature: rumen; material: fiber-attached | host: Bos | place: Iran: Karaj | collected 2018-10
CATACCATTGCCTCATTGTAGTTGTCCGATGTGATTCCAGCAACGTAAGGCAAGTAATCTTTATATGATTTATAATTATTGATTGTCCATACCTCAACACCAGTTCTTCCCGACACTTGACTGTTTATAGCCTGTACGTCGGCTGCTGTGACATAAGTAGAATTGACATTCGCAGTAAATTCTGCGGCAGGATATTGACTGCTGTAGTTATTAAGCATAGAAACCACATTAGCAACAGTATTAGATGCAGGAAGAAGACTAAATTTACTTTCAGCGTCAAATTCTATGATTTTTGCATTGAAATCAAGCCATCGAACCTTTTTGCCATAATTATATTTTTTAATGATTCCAAGTATGTGTGACCATCTTGCATCCGTGTTTATCTCACCTACCCTGTCTATATACAGTCCTAAACCAACAGACTTGCAGGCTGCAACAACCTCCTCAAATGTTGCAATCTTCTCGCCATAATATGTGGCTTCTTTCAGTTGGTCAAGTGTACTATTAGCGATAACATAAGTTGTACCAGTTACAGAATCGGTAAATGAAGCATCATGACAGCAAACAGCAACACCATCTGACGAGAATTGCAAGTCACACTCTCCATGAGTAAACCCAGCCACAGCCGCATTGATATAGCTTGAAACTCGGCTGTTGCCATAAGGTGAAAAACTAACATTGTTACTCAAACCTTGATGGGCTATGCAACGGATAGAATAATCTGTTTTGCTTTTTCGGATTGCTGGTGGAATGATATGGATTTTGGAAGCAAGAAGTTCTTGAGGATAGCCTTCTGAGTTTATAACTTTCTCTCCCACAAAACGTGCAACAAAATAGTAGTGTCCATTCTTTGCACAATGATATGCACCTCCATCTGCTCCACTGATTTGGAATGTAGTAGGCTTAAAGAATGTGCCATCATCCATATATCCACCAATCATCATCTGAGCTCCGGCATCCGCTCTGATAATAGTACCTTTATGCAGATAAAAGTAAGTTGATATTGGGCACAACATTGTCACAGTCTGAGGATATTTATTTGCTGTACCATCATCGGCCATCTGTAATCCTGCTATTTCCAAAAAATCCATGTTAAGAGTGATACCTTCAGATAGTGTCAAAGCAGATAGTTTCTCCATATATTTAATTGAGTCAAAAGTTTCTGTAATTACCTCATTACCAATAATAGTCATGTGAGATGCAAGGTCTGCTGCTGTGTATGTATTACCATCAAACTGGGGTGTACCAACGTATCTTAGTATGATTGCGTATGTACCTGATTTATCAGCATAGTAAGTGCCTCCAGCTCTTAATATCCAAGAGCGTGGTGTTATAGGAGTACCATCGTCATACATTCCTCCAATATATAATTGAACTCCTGGTTCTATTTTGATTATTGATTTCTTGACCAAATGCATGGCAGACTTTTTAAGTCTGACAAAGCCCGAGGTCGCAGCTCCTTTAGAATATGTGCCATCAGCTTTAATAGACATTGTGCCTTGCTCCATGAATGTTAAATCCATTTGTATCATAGATTTACTATTCAAATCAAAAACAGTATCAATTATAGGTACGGATGTATCACCTTTTTGTGTAGTTACATTTTCTGTTGTTGTCTTCGGCATCAGACTATTTCCGTTGCCGTCCTTCAGTTGTATGTTTTTTGTAGTTCCTTTATCCTCTTCAATATCGTAGATAAAAGATTTATTTTTTTTGCTTAATAAAATATATGCATTACCTTCCCAAGAGTATTCACTATATACATTTGGGTCATACATATTCCCATCCCAACTACCAATACGATATATTGTGTTGGAAGCTCCACTTGCAGGAAGAACGTCTGCAATAGAAGTAGTCTGACTAGTAGCTGAGACTGATACATAGTTTTGGTCAGGAGTTGTAATAAGGTTATTTAATTGTTCCTTATTATAAGTTTCTTCTTTAGTATATCTGTCAGCAAGGGCTGTGTCAACTTCAGCATTTATATCACTCTGATATTTATCCTTGTTCCTATCTTTAATATGATTAGTTGAAGCTACCACATTACCTGTAGCAGTGCTTTCTAACTCACCACCTATTTTAATTGTTTCTGCCATAGTTATTTTTTTTTTAAGAAATTACAATATTCAGAGTTCCTGCATCATAGGTATTAGAAGACCTATAGTATTTATATTCGACCTCTTCAATAGTAACTGAAACAGGTGCTTGAAGTGGAAAGTCAAATCCATTCATAGTAGCTTTATTTATATTCATAGTACTAGGTACTACGAAGTATATATAATCTTCAGAATTACTTACCACTACATTATAATTCCCTGCTGGAGTTTTCCTAGCACTTGCTGTAGAGAAATCATCTATCCCACTATAAGAGACTGCTGACCCATAATATATAGGATATACCCTGCTTACTTTACATGAGGCACTTCTGTTTTTACCTGATATAGTAAAAACAGCGTTATATGTAATATCATCAGTATTGTCTGATGTAGGAATAGAATCATTGCCTGATAATGAAGTACCTGACCCTACTATAGGGCTTGGTATATTTCCTCCAGTGATTACTATATTTGAAGCTTCTCTGTTTGTGCTAGCGAGAATAGAAATACTATTTTCCTGAGTGGTTAGTATTGTGCTAGGGGTGGCAGCAATGTTCACTGATGCCTGACTGCTTATTATATCATCTATCTGGTCTTGAAGGATTTTATGATAATTCTTCCATATATCTATATTTTCCCATTCTGATATGTCTTTTCCACTCATTTGATAAGTTTTCCACTCATCATCGTTAGAATCCAGAAATGTAATTGTCTCCCCTACTCTTCTAATGTATGAAGGGCAGGCATTGATAGCTTCCTCTAAAGTGCATGGTTGTATTCCTTCTTCAAGTCCTGGAATAAGTCTTCCCAGATACACTGATACATTAAAAAAGTCTTCTCTATTCTCAGAGTCTTCTATGTACTTTGAAATGTCCTCATATAAATCTTCTAAGGAAATTCTTACATTCTCTCCCTCCTTTACAATGACTAATGTTTCATCTCCTTCAAGGGGGTTTTCAAGTAAGTTCACTTTTCTAATCTCAGTGTCTTTAATTCCTGCAAGAGATAGTCTGTGCTTAATCTCCTCTATCATTTCTTGCGTAAATATCATAGCTATTATTTATTAGGAGTTATTGTCTTTTTTCTTAGTGCTTGTCTTTTAAGGTCAGCATCAGTGTCTGCCTTTTGTTTATCAAGCCTTAGTTTATCTCTATCAAGAGATAGTCTAGCGTCAAATTCTCTGATTTGCTCAGCTAATCTATCCTTAGCTTCTTGTGAATATTCAGGCTCTTCAATGCCATCATCATTGCTATTACCCATGTTAGCAATAATAATCTTAGTCTCATTGTCTCTTTGATTTAGCCTATCTTCTTGTTCCATTTTAGCTTGTTCTAACTGTACCTTAGCTTGAAGCTCAGCTTGTTGCTGTTGTTGCTGCTGTTGTGCTTGTTGAGCTGCTCTCTCTTGTATTCTCTTTTCATCGTTCTCAACAAATCTTTGCTTTTCAGCAGTAGAAGAACTACCGTATAGTTTCATAATGGTAGAGAAAGATACTATTTGATTTTGCAATGCTGCCTGTGCTAATGAGTCAAGTTTTTGATTTAAGTCTTGAAGACCATTACTATTGTCAACTACTAGTCCATAATCAGCTTCTGCAAACTCATCACCATCAATCTCAGCTATTCTTTGTGAACCATCAGATAGTAAATATGGAAATTTTAAACTTCTTCCCTTGAGAGCTATTTTAGCCGTTTCTAAGAAGCACTCCAATGCTCTTTTTTTCACATCATCATGAATAGTGAATATCCATTCTGTTATATGTGAGGATTGTAATGTGGCTCTTTCTACTCCCCCAACAGTTTCACGATTACTAACTTGCCCTTCTCTTTGCCTAGTAATGCCTACTACTTCAGACATTTCCATCTTAATAAACTCAAGCATGTTAATATACATCTGAATGCTATTACCAAGCTCTGCGTCAATTACTCCTGAGCTAGCATTATTAAGGGCACCAGCAAGCTTTCCTGTAGCTGCTCCTATGTTTCCCTCCTTAAAGGAATCTATTACAGCTATGTTGTTCTTTTTAGCAAAATACAGCCACTTATCTATCTTCCAATCTTTTGGAACTTTAGCAAGGTCAAGTGTTATTATCTTGCCCCAATTCTTAGCCATCATTTTGTTAAGCCTGTCATGAATAACATCATATAGATAGTTATATGGCTTCATCATATCTACAAAACTATATGGCTTACTTTCGTTAAGATTGTATATAGAGCCTATAATACCAAAATGACATCTACTAGGAGAAGTTAATCTGTTATACTGTATTACCCTAGGTCTCATATTCACATATATTTCCTGACCTATTTTAGTTCCTTCCCAAGCTTCATTGATATAGTATATTTCTTCTTCTTCTCCCATAGCTTCGTCAATAACATAAGTTTCTGGGTAGAAATCAAATTGCTCTTCTCCAGTTTCAGGGTCATATCTTTTTACCTTCTTGATTCTTCTCCTAGATTTCCAGTACATCCTTAATATTCTAACGTTACCATTAGTATCAAAAGGTAAAAGGTCTCCAGCTCCATCTGAAAATAATCCAAAAGGGTCAAAATAAAAACCCATTCCATATTCATCCGTACCTGATATAACATCATCAATCATGTGATGATTTACAAATGCAGCTCTTTCATCTTGATGTCCCATCTCATCTGCTTGAGGTATAATATCTGGGGCAGATTCAATATAAGCAATATCTTTTTTGCTTAAAACATCATAATAGGCATCAATTATCTGACCTGGAGACCAATAGTCTTCCATAATAATGATGTCTGCATCTTCAATCTTGTTACTATAACCAGATTTGAATACTCTTATTTTAAGAGGATTTACCCTCTCAATAATAGGTTCACCTCCTCTAATATCACATTGGTATATCTCTTCACCAACAATAGCAGCATCCATAAAGCCTTGATTAAACATGAGAGGCATGTTATACTCTTTACTATAATGGTTAATCAAGTTATTTGCCCTTACTTCTCTCATGTCTTGCCATTCATAAGTGAAGTAGTCTGATATTTTTTCTAGTTTTTGTTCAAACTCCTCATCACTCTGAGATTGGTCTGCCATTAACTGCTGTAGCTGTTGTAGTACAGCTGCCTTTTTATTATCTTCTATTTCAGATATTGAATTAGGATTGGTTACAACAACTTTAAAGTCAAAAATTCTTTTTGACTCTTCTCCTCTGAGCACTTGTAATTTACTATTTATAATAGGATAGTGCTGTATATTAGTTGGGGATATTTTTTCCTTTAGGTGTTCAGGATTAAGAACTACCTCAAGGTCCTGCATGTGCAATTTACCATTAAAAAGGTCATAGTTTATCTTCTTATGAATAACAGAATTTCTGACTGGTGCATAGTTAAAAAAGGTTCTTGCATCAGCCCAATCTAAATGTTGTTTTCTCCATGCCTTTGTTTTTTTAGACATTGGTAATTGCTGTTGAGGTAAGTTTATATTTCCAAAACTCATATTACTCAATTTTTATGCAAAGGTAAATAAAAAATTAAAAGTGTGCAAGTATAAAAGTAATTTACTTATATTCGCACACCTATTTACTATTGATTGTAATTTCTTTCAAAATAATCATCATATCCTAGGTAAGACCTGTCTGCTTTTTCTGCATCTTCTGCATTTAATTTTGAGCCATATAAAATTACTTTTTCTTCTCTATAAAGCATTAGCATACCCAGTGCCCTGATTCTATCGAAATTTCTTACTGGGTCAAAGGCAATGAGTTCCTCTAACAATGCTCTTCCTCTTATAAAGTACAGATTTGAAATAACAGTTTCTTTTTCTTCTCCGTCTTCTGTTATTATAGTAGGTATTGGTTTTAATAACCAGTCTCTTATGAGTCCATTTGCATAGTTATTGATAGCAGCTGTAGCATTTACACCTTTAGCATTGCTTCCAAAAGAACTATACTTAATCATTTGTTTATCTCTCAAATATTCAGGAGTATCTGCTAATAAATGGGTACACTGCATCTTCTGAAAATAAGCAAATATACCTTTTTTATTGCTCTCATACAAGCATTTGGCATTATAAAATATACATAATAGCCTTACTATTTCAAAGTTATCATCTGCAAAATCTTGTCTTCCTGTATATTCTGCCACTATTCTATCTGTATAAAGGTCTAATACAAAAGTAGAAGAAAGTGAAGAACTTTCAGCTTGGTCATTATCTACAGGGTCATGTCCTATAATATATCTATTAGGATATACCTTACCATTACTATTCTTTTGAGGCATTTCATATATTTCTACAGCTCCTTTTGTAGTATTATCCACTCCGTACTTTCTGATTGGAGTATCATCAGTTGGGGTAAATCTTACTTCTTTTCCATCCAGTACTAGCTGACCTGCATATATATCATCAAATGCTTTTCCATCCAAATCAATCTGCTGTAGTCTTTCTGTTAAGGCTGCTACTGGGAAGAAGGCATTCTTTACTCTTATTATAGCTTCAGCTGGTGTTATAGGCATCTCAGCTATAACTCTCAGTACTGAATTAGGGTCTGAACTATATTTTGCTTTATATCTTGCTTGTAATATTTGCACTAATGCTTTTACTACATTGGATACTCCATCTTTATTATAACATCCTTTTCTGTTTATATAAGCAGGGAAAAAGTATCCAAAGGTTAAGTTTCCCTGTTTTGGTTTGTCATATACATTCTTTATAGAATAAATATTATATCCAGTCGGGTTATATAATAAGGTTTTGGCTGATTCAAAATTGGACTCCTTTTCAGCAGCAGTGCCTACTAGAAAAGAAAGTCCATAGGTATAATCTCCTTCTTCCATACCTTGCCTTACTACATCGAAAATTTCTAGTAAGTTAGGGAAGGAACCCATTTCCTCAAAGTAGATATGTCCTCTCTTACCTCTAAGCTTTCCACTATCATCCTTTGATGATACTCCCATTACACTATTAAGAGACCCCTTTTTCCTTCCATAACTGTCCAGGTATCCCATTTGCCAGAACATATCTTGGGATGAGCTTCTTAGTCTTAATCTTGGAAATTCTGTATTTTCTGATACAAAGTTAATCATAGGTTCGAATTTTGATAGGGTACCATCCTTATCAGCTAAATATTCTTTTTGGTATGCAGTAAGAATTGTAGTAACTCTTTTACGAACCTCATTACTTTCTCCCAGTACTAAGTTTTTTGCCATCATAGAAGCTAAAGTGTATGACTTTGAACATCCTCTTCTAGCTAGTTCTATAGCATGATTACCTGCTTCTCGAGCTTTATGTAGATAATGGAATCTTAGATATATTCCTTCCCATGTTTCAGGAAAATCTTCTACTCTATCTGCTTTTTTCTTCCCTTCTGTGATTCTAGTAAGCATAATAGGGCAGTAATTCATATACCAGTACATATAACCAGTTACCCATTCTCCATCATATTCTCTCACATATCCTTCCCTGCATCTTCTTTTTTCTTCATCAATCCACTTTCTGTACTCACTGTTAGGGTTGGGATTAGGTCTCAAAAAAGTATAACATCCGTGTTCTTTAAAGTGCAAAGCAGCTGGCCTAAAATAGTCCATATTTTCCAATATATGAGGGTTGGTAAGGTCAACTATGATTTTACCTTGCTCATCATGTGGCATATCTTTTGCTCTTCTTCTTGATGGGCTTATAAGATTTCTTATATACTCTACATTCTGAAGGAAGTCAAGTAATTGTTCTGCTACTTCTTCAGGCATCGACATAAGAAAGTCTTTAGTCACTTCTGTCTGAAATTCATTAGTTGGTATATAGAAATCCTCACTTAACTCTTGTATCATTGTGCCATTTCTTTATAAATTCTACTAATGCTCTTCTTTGTGTTTCTTCTATTAAAGCCTCTTCTTGACCACTGGGAATCCTAGTTGTATATTCTGACTTTACTATTTCTTTAGTCCCTTCTTTTGGGTCATAAAGGGTTATTATTGTAGAGGCAGATTTTATAGCACCCATTTTTCTTTCCCATTTGCTATGTACGATATAATGTGCATTATTTGGATTACCTATATCGTCCAAAGCTTTGTTAAAACACTCAATTACATCATTAATCTTCATCTTCAAGTAATGCTTTAGTTTGTGAACCTCTTGCTCTAGCTTCAGCAGTAATATCTTTACTTAAAGCCCTCTCTGCTTCATCAAGGTCTTTAGCTAAACTAGGGATTTGTTTGATAGTTGAAGTAATAGATTGTAGAGTATGAACTGGTTTACCTTTGTCATCTCTTTCGTCAAAGTTCATATTCCTAAGTTCTTGTCTTAGTCTATTAACTACAAACCTAGTATCTTCCAATAAGCCTGCACTTATTGGTTTAAAACTTTCATAGAAAGTTAATGCTCTTTCGATAGCCTTATCTGGCTTCCAGTCTTTTGGCATTCCAAGACCCTTGATAATTTCAGTTGACCTTACTTCAGCATCAACGAGATATTGGTAATCACTTCTTGGGTCTCCCATAAAGTATATATAAGCCAATTCTTGTTTTGCCCTTGACTTATCTTTATGTTTATCTCTGTCATATATAGCCTTGAATGGTGCTAGCATGATAGCTTCTGGTTCCACTTCCACTTCATACCCTTCATAATGAAATAGTCTAATCATAACTATAAAATAAAAGCCTGCCAAGGTTTCCCTAGCAGGCTATAGGTTATACAATTATTTTCCTTTCAGGGATAATTATTGGATTTTCCTTAACTTCCTCATCCTCATATTCTTCAATAACAAAATCAATATCTTGGTCTGTAAGAAGTAAATGTGACACATGATTCAACTCAATTACATTAAAGTTATAAGATATAACTGGGTTGTCTGTAATAACTCCGTCCTTCAGTGAACCAGGTTGATGTTTGTACCTTGCATATCTTTTAGGGTTTATGCATACTAAATCTCCTACTTGTATTCCTCTCACCATAGGTCCTGTTGCTACTACTTTCTGATATTCTTTTAGACTTCCGATTACTTTAGTAATGAGTCCTCCCTTCTTAACATCATTTTCAGTATATTCATCCTTGGTAGTTACCAAGTAATTAGCCATTGGTTTAATCTTCTTTATATTCAGCATGTTTCTTTTTCATTAATTGATTTTTCTTTTTCATTCCAGTATACCTATTATATGTGCAAGCTAGTTTACCTAAATTAGGTATATTGAAATTAGGTCTCAGCTTATTAAACACTTCTTCATCCATATCCTCTTTAAAAGGAAACTGCTCAGCTGTTTTTCTAATAAAAAGAAAGTAAGCCTTATATGCGTTTTCTATTACACTAGACGGCAAATTTAACTTCCTTGAAAGGGCCTCAATTGTTTCTTTCATTTAATTCGAAAAGTAATAATAATTGGCATGACTGAGCATCATGGTTAAGCCTTTTTGGTATGAACTTTGGATTTATTTTACCGTCAGTGATAACTCCTGTTTTTCTTAGTTTACCCAGTATCACTTGAAAAAAGGCATCAGATACATTGCACTCTTTCTTAATCTTATTTTTTATATCGTCACTCATGACTATTTTGTCAAGAAGAGTGGAATCTGAGACGGCTTTACTTAACTCAAACCTTGCTTTGATGAAAGCTGCGACAACATCTTTTTCTCTATTAGTAAGATTATGAAGAGGAGTTAAGTACTCAATCCATATCCTAAAGAACTTACCCTCTAAGGATGTAGGGATTCTAATCACGTTATTAGCTCTTCCTGTGTTCACCATTATATTCCTTCCTCCTCTCTATCCTCTTCTTCTGCATTTTCATGCTTTTCAGGATTCATTAATTCTTCAATTCTTTTAACCACCGCTTTAATAAATTCTTTTGAGAAAAGGTCTGCGTGGTCTAAGCATCTAAAAGCGTATTCAATGTCTCTTGAGCTTAATGCTTGTTTAAGTACTTGATTTTCTTGAATTGCCCTCTTTGCCTGTTCTCTGATTTGGTCTGCATAAGCTTTAAGTTGCTCGTAGGAAAGCTTAAGAGGTTTCTGATTTTCTGTTTGTTTATTCCCTTCCATAATGTTAATATGAATTATTTAAAAAATTAAAACCATGTCTTTTTTTATAAAGATTTTGCCATTCTTCTATATTTGTTTCTGTAATATCTGCACATCCGCAGTCATCACAGTAACATGCTTCTTCTATCCCAGTTACTCTCATAATCCTAAGAGATAAACATTCCTTACAGTAATACACTGGAATATTATTATAGTCTTCTTTAGCAGACTGCTCTATTTTTATGGGTGAACTGTTCATATAATCTTCTCTTTTTATAGGTTATACTACCCTTGCCTCTTTTTTTATTATTAAAAGGTCTATTTGGGTATACATCTCCATAAATAGAAACATGTCCTCTTTTAATAGCTCTTCTAATAGATTTAAACTTCTTTACCCCACTGTAATCCCTGAGATGTAATATTCCTTGCTCAAAGTCCTTTATTACTTGTTGATGGTTTGCAATAGCAGCTTGATGTATCTGCTTTTTAAACTCTTCTTCAGAGATAGGTTCAGTAAGTTTCTTCTCTTCTTTACTAGAAAGAATCTTTTCTTCTGTAGATTCTTCTTCAAGGATTTCCTTTATTTTCTTGTTTTCTTCCATAATGTTATTGATAAAATATTGCTACATATTGACCTTGTGTGTTCTGAAAGATGTTAATTACATCCTCTTTTTGAATCTGTGCATGATTCAACTCATCTAAGATACCTATTAAAGTATCAGAAAAAATAGCATCTATTTTTTTCATCTTC
>JAEEGL012180809.1_pt1 | contig 10824 bp, 5 predicted proteins | sample 9134231 | NCBI WGS metagenome assembly JAEEGL01 (sample SAMN16246548, study PRJNA631951) | gut metagenome | biome: gut microbiome; feature: rumen; material: fiber-attached | host: Bos | place: Iran: Karaj | collected 2018-10
GGATCCATCCGCTATTAATCAGTTACCAAATTGCATTGATAGGGGATCTCAAACATCATTTGAAAAGTCTGATTTTACTCATCCGTGATTTTTTCCAAATTCAATTCATTCTTCCAATGCTTTCAGATTTCATTCTCTATCTTTATCCAAAAATCATTTTTCCTCTAGCATTTTTTCAGCTTCCTCATGTTTCAAATTCAATTTTTCTACAGCTACAGCAAATGCAAAAGTATTTTTCCTAGTAGTATTCACAGTGCTCAAATCAATAATCTCCTCCAAATCAAATAGTTCAGAATTCTTTTCTATTGCTAATTTATCCAAAGCTATAAAAATCTGAACTTTACGAGAAAAATAAGGTTTCCCATCATTGGAAATATTTACAAACATTGTGTTGTTGTTTCACTTTATCACACTTGCATATTCTTTATCTACTCGTATACAGTATCATTTTTTCGCTAAAAGCTCGGATAATAATTCTCATGCGGTATTAATTCCAGATCCAGCTGGCCCAGAAAAAGCTATATTTAGATGCATAATTTATATTATTATTCATAAAAAATACACATTTGACGATGCGTATTATAATAAATAATTTCATAAAAGCAATAACACTAAAATATTAATTTATATATCAACTTGAATGGTAGAAATGTGCTTTTATTATGCGTCTTCATTTAGTAATATAATCATTTAATTTGATTGGTTTTAAAGTTCTTTTTCAATTGATTCTTATATATGGATCTAGGACATATCGCTTTCATTGAGAATCTCTTATGGCTATAGCTCTATGTCAATAAAAATTTGAAGATTCTGCATAAACGTCTGCAAAATTTGCTGAATAATCAACCAAATCAAATTCTCATTCTGTTATCGTTCACCAATTTATATTTGGTTTTTCTCATGATTTTTCTTTAGGAATTGTTTCAATAATTCATGATGTAGGCAAAATTCATGCAGTATATGCATTTCATCTTGGTAATGAAATTCAGAAATGTAATCCATTTAAGCGTGCTGTTTTCGAACAACAAAAACTTTCTGTTTCATCATCCTTAAGAATAGGATGAGAAAAAATCTCTCAAATAGGAGTATCTCAAAACATATGGATAGAGTTACTATCTTTTTTTTTAGATTCTTTATCTTGAAGATTCGCAATATACACATCAGATTGTTCATTTCATGATTCTATATCATTATCTTTTACAGTTTTACCATATTTAAGAATATTTCAAATATATTTCATTGTTTCTCCAACAATATTACCTCATTTATCTTCAATTCAAACAATATATTTTATTAAATAATTCAGACTCGTCGTTCATAATAGCCCATCACATAATTTTTCAGGCATTCCAATTTTCTTTTGAAATGTTATATATTCTCAGTTTTTTAATAGTTGTAAAAGGTTAGATTTTATTACATTAATTCAAAAACTATCCCATTCAGTATGTCCTAAAATTTTTTTAATCTCTCATATTTTACTCATAGGAGATTCCAGATTCCAATTACGCTCTTTTCAATTAGATGTAATATTTCATATTTTCATAACAAGTATTAATTATTAAACCTATTTTTTAAAATCATTAAAGTTTGTTTTATACATTTTCTCAAAATTTTCATAAACTTCCTTTATAAAATTTTCATAATTAGGAATCGCTTTTGATAGATATTTATAAGTTTCTCACTCAGTGTAGCTATTTTTTTCTGATATTTTAACAATTTGCTTTCTTTGTTCTGGATTTAATTTTGCGATGATATTAGTAAATACCCATTCTTCTAAAACAGGTTCAGCATCAGCTACTAACATTTCTAACCCAGCATCATCAATATCAGGATTAAGTTTTAAGATTAGTTGCTCTAAGAAATCTTGGTTTTTCATTTTTACTTAAGATTAATGAGTAAAACAAATTATTTGTTACCGGTAATTATAATATCAATTTTTCTTTTTTTGTTCTTGGATGTTTAATATTTTTGCAACAGAATTTTCACTAAATTTAATAGAGGCGGATTTTACCCTGTATTTATCCTTTTTATCATTTTCATCATAATATTTTTCTGTAACAACAGTTCAAAAGTTATAATCTGATTTATCTAATCACATAAAATCATTTCTTCATAGAACCTTTTCCATTATAGGATTAATAACATTTTTTGCAATTCGTTCAGCCTTTTCTTGTGGTGTGGCATTTTTTCATTCTCAGTCTAAATATTTATTATATTTTTTACTTGTTGTTATTCCTGTAAATATATTATTAATCCTTTGTCTATAAAATGCTGATAAATTCGTTTCTAAATTCTGTTTTGTTAATTCCAATACCTTAAATTTTTCTTCTCATTTATGGTTTACGGCAAATTTATTTCGATTTTTTTCTTTAGAGGCAGCATCTCATTCATCATCGATATATCTTTCACAATAAGATCTTCCTTTCTCTACCATAGACCATATTCATCTATCACAGCTTTCATCTATAGCTCAAACAAATCAATCATCGTAATGCATAGTAATCTTTTGAGCATTTTCAGTATGCTTAACACGAGATTTTACTTTACTGACCAAATTAACATCCTCTCATTTATAATATTTTGGATCAAATCCACCTGCATCGCAGTATATTCGTGATTTATAAGATCATATTCACACATTTCTATTTAGGGGTCAACCAACATATTCATTATCAAAATGTCTTTGGAAAAATTCTAATAGTTCTACCAAAGGATATGTTTCACACACATTTGCCGGTAGTCTGCTCTCTCATGTCATTCTTACTAATTCTTTACCTCAATATTGATTTGCATATTTTTCTAATTGATTTGCTATATATCTTGGGTTTTTATCAGTAGAATCAGCAGCTCAAGTTTTTATTATGAGGTTCTCTACCTTTTTTAAATCCATTCATTTTATATTTTTTCTTTGGAGGTTCCTGTAAACAAGAGTATCTCATAACGTTTTATAAATTCTTCAATAATTTACTTTGTATTTTCCTTTTTCATCTTTTTTAAAATCAAATGTTTTTTCAAAAATATGTATATTAAATTCTGGATGCTCTTTTTTAAACTTTAATATTTTTTGTCTTGTGTCTTCTGAAAAGCTTTCATTTTTATTAGGCCTATTTAATAGAATAACAACTTCATACTGTTCAGGTCTTATTCAAATTTGTTTAGTTGTAAGTGATGCAAGTGTTTTATCTATATCCTCATATGAATAAACAGGAAATCAAAAAGTCATTTCCACATCTTTTCACATAGGATGTTCTTTATTAAATTTCTCTAACATTTCTTTATTTGAGTCAGATTGGTTTTTTATATAATTTTCTTGTATTTCTATATGATTGTTAGTTTCCTTCGATTCTTTAGATTCAATGGGGGCCTTTATATATACGATATCTCATGCAGAAAATTTTTTATCTTTGGGATATTCTTTTCACTTTGAATCAGTTATTTTTACTCATTCACCACTTCATTTCGTCTGCCTTACATATTCTTTTATTATATGTCTTGGATATCATCGATTTTTTACTTGATATTTATATACTTTATATTTTCACATAGAATCTTTTTCCCTAATTAAAGTAACAACTCAAGGTTTTCATCCAGTTTCTTTTTTATCAGCTTTACGTTCTCATTTATTTTCTGCAGTATATGAAGCAACAATAGGAGATATTACCTGTAACCTTCTTCTTTCATCATATCATTTAGCATTTTTATAAGAATCTATAACTCAAGTTACAACTTTATCATATTCTCATTTGTCAGTCACGCTTAAAATAGAAAATAGTTCTTTTTTTGTTTGTTGTGTTGACAAATCTCTTTGAGATAGTCTTACAATTCTATTTATAGCTTCAGAATGATTTAATCACATCTTTTTAATTAGTAGTAAAATTATTTTGTGTTTTTTATCAATATTATGCAGCTTGCCTTTGTCAAGCATTATTGTTTTGTCTTCCAGAGTTATTACGAGGATCTGATTTTGGATATCCAAATGTGTTTAATCATACAGGAATCGGAATAGCTCTAGTTACATTTTCTACTACTTGTTCAGTTCATTTTTGTACAAGATCAATATTCATTACCCCCATATTTCTAAAAGCCTGTCCTATGACTCCTGTGCTGGTAGATTGAATTCAACCATTTGCCCAATGTAAACAAGTAGGATCAATAGCAATAGCGGTATTTCAACTTGCAATAACAGGTTCTAATACACCTTCTTTAGCAGCTTCAATTGCTCTCGCTAATGCTAAATGTTTATTTCATAGGGATACTCCAGCTAGAGCATTAATTTGACTCGATGCATCAGCTACATAGTTATGTATAGCATTTACTAAATCAGGGTTTCATGCTACAGTAGGATTCGAAAGAGCAGCAGATAGATCAGCTTGTGCACTAGCTAATTGTCTAGCTCATTTTGCTACACTACAAGGGACAGAATCCACTGAAGAAAATAGTTGTCATCATGCAATTTGTGTTGTATCTCCATTAATTACTCCATTCATAGTTGGATTTACATCTCATGTAACAAATTGATGTTCTTGAAAATCTCATAGATTGTACTCTCATCATTCACGTCCATGAGAAACATTATTTGTAGTTTCTCTAGTAGTAGTTTTATTACCACTTGCTAGACTTGAAGCAAGATAAGATAAACCAAACGATATTGCTCAAGCTTTAAATGCTCCAACTCATGCTTTCATATTACTTCTATTTCTAAATTTTCTTCTCGCTCTTAAATATCCTTGTGTATCAAAATCATCTCATAATCACTGTTCAATTAAAGTTATAGTATTATTATAATAAGCATCATATGGAACAGTACTTCTTAAGTCATCTACCTGAATACCCAATCTTTTAACTCATCACATTATAGCATTCTGTAGAGCTCTATACTCTGCTTCTGCAATTCATGGATTATCTGATCACAAGAAATTTTGTCAAGTTTTCCTATGGTAATCCAATCTTGCTAATCCATCCGCTAAATCTGCAGCTAGATTTATTTGTTCAGCTGTACTTAACGCATTTGAATCTTGAAGTCTGCGCTCTATTCTACCTAACAAATCAGGACTTAAAGAAAGCTGATCTTGTGTTGTTAAAATATAGTCTTTGTATTGCCTTCTTATTCTTGCTTTTTCTCCCCAGAAACGTCCTTCATACCAATGCATTCCTGCAACTTCATTTGCCAAAGCTGCACGTCTATTACGATAATCAGTTAGATTCGTAGCCTGCATTCTTTGATATGATCTATTCTCTCTTTCATAATGTGCCTTTTTCTTAACTAACGTAGTTAAAAATGACATACCTCAAACTCAAGATGCTACAGCTAGCGGTCCCATAGGAGCTAGCAAGAAGGCTGGAGTCATCATCATTCAAATTTTAGCTCCTCACCAAACCCATCAAAAAGCTTCTTTTAAATTTTGATGCTTGTTCATCCACCTACCAAACTTCGTATTTTCTCATCAAGTTGGATCATCAAAGAATCTTCAAATCTTTGTTAGTAAACCTCCTTGTTTCTTTACATTGTATGCTTCTCATCCATCATCAAGCATTTGTATTCTTATCTTTAATGATTGAGCAGCAATCATTGTTAATGCTCAATTGTGAGCTTGTAGCCTTTTTATCTCTCTAGTAGCATTAACATCATCTAATTTTACTCACATTTGTTCCAAGAAATCAGGCATATCATTGTAACTATTAATGAATTGTCTAATGGCTGTTCTGCAGTAAGCATCAAACGTTCTATCGTTCTCCAATGGATTCATTGCAATATGATCAGCTATAGACCATGTTAAGAATTGTTGTTCCCTAAATTTATTTGCCTGCATTAAAACATTTGTACTTAATTGTCATATATTATTAGATCTTATAATTTCACTTATAGGTCTCCAGTTTGTACTTGTCGCTGTTCAAGGCCTCGTTCTATCAAAAATTCTTCATGACATATTTAGAATATTTTGGAATTCTGTTTGAAAATTAGCGTCAGAGATCTCCCTTTGCCGAGGAGGAACAGTATTTGCTCTTCATGTTAATCTTCACAAAAGATCATCTAATCTTCTCCTAGTTTCTGGATAATTGGCAGAATCGATATCGCTTATAACTACTTGCATTCTTTCTGCCAAGTTGTTTTGTTCTTCTATTTGATGACGATCCGCTGCAGCTTGAGAAGCTTCACTCCAGTCCATTCATCTTCTACCATTCATTCTCCCGTTTACCATTCTATCTTTTATATATTTTCTTCTAAGAAAAAGGTTACCCTTTCAAATAAAATTAAACCAAGAAGTATCTTTATATCTTTGTCTCAATTCTTCATCAACTTCACGTTGTACAATTGCACGATTTACTTGAGATACATTTGAAATGGTCGCAAGCCATTCTTTTTGTTCAAAATGGTTCTCATCTCCAGTTTCAGTAGATCATTGCTGAGTATCATCTCCAGTTTCAGTAGATCATTGCTGAGTATCATCTCCAGTTTCAGTAGGTCATTGCTGAGTACTGCCTCTACTTCCAGTAGATCATTGCTGAGAACCACCTCTAGTTCCAGTAAATCATTGAGGAGTATTATCCCCAGTTTCAATAGATCATGGAGATTCATTATCTCCAGTTTCGGTAGATCATTGCTGAGTATCATCTCCAGTTTCAATAGATCATTGAGATTCATCATCTCCAGTTTCGGTAGATCATTGCTGAGTATCATCTCCAGTTTCAATAGATCATTGAGATTCACCGTCCTCATCACCTTCTTCTTTGTTTTTTAACAAATCCTCCAGCTCGGCAATTCTTTTATCTTTTGCTTCTCAATCTTCTATTAATTTTTTAATTAGTGCTTCCATTTTATCTTTGTCATCCTTATCTCATCCATTGTTTTCTAATTCTGCTTTTTTCTTTTCATCAGCTTCAGCTGATAATTCTTCAAATCTTTGTCTTATTTTTTTAATCTGTTCGTCGGTCCATTTTATAACATAATAATTTACACCCGACTTTCTCTTGCTTATTAATTCAATTTTTCACTTATATTCATCTAATTCATTTAATTCATCATAAGCAAATCTTGATTCTTTGTTGGCATTTCTTTTACTTTCAAATATATCTGTACTTTTGAATTCTATAGATCATCAATTGTCTAAAATACATCTTTCAGCTAATATGGAATCTAATTCTCTTAATCTCTTGTTTTTTTTATCTATTTCCTCAGCGCTTCATCAACGTGATTTTAAATCATTGATTTCCTTGATAAGGCTTTCATATTCTCATTTCATACCGTATTTGTCCAAATCTATATTTACAGTTAATTCAGGATTTGTTCCCATTACAATATTTCCTTCAGGGATTCTAATGTTTTTATTTTTTTCTCAATTTAAACACCTGCTCTTTGAGATTTGATCAGCCAAATTATTTCTATTAACAAGACTATTATCAAAATTCATATTCTCTAATAAATCTAGTTTAGCTTGTCTTAACAATGTCATCTTTCACCTAGTTTTTTCAAACGCTTCTTTGTTATTTGCAACTAATTTGTAGTTGCTAGAATTAGAGCTTCCTTTTGATTTTGAATTAGACATTTTATCAATAAAAAATTATAAATTAGTACATTTTCCTCAACATATTATACACTAAAATAAAAAAATTGTCAAATTTTTGGGGACTTTTTTCTATAGGTTACAACCAAGGATGAAGTGCGAAAAATGTGTACAAAAAAAGAAGAATTTTATAAGATATGTGTCATAAAATTTGCATTAATAAATTATTAGAACAAAAGAGAGTAAACAATCATTAGATGAAAAATATTTGTTAATAAAAAAATAAGTTAAAGCAGAAACAGATTCATAATAATTATTTTTAATAAATTTTTTTAATTTATATTACCATTGTCCAAGTCTTTTGTTCATAGCTTTTACAAATCTCTGCATTAAGAACGGATTTTTCATCAATTCCCTTTCTTCCGTACTTCCATGATCAAATCGGTCAATAGTATTATTTCCAAGTCTTCTGTGATTTAGTCTTCAGTATTCTCATTTTCTTAAAGGGCTTCATACCATATCTAAATTTTCCCTTGCAATTACTCAAAATCTTCAATCTGTATCCAATACATACATATTTCATGTAATTCTGTCCAATACTCAAAAATCTGTATTTGCAATTTTTCAATTCTCTCTAAGTTTACCTATAAGTGCAACATATACTCACTCTACAATATCTCTTTCTAAACCATCAAAAATTCTATTACCTTTTTTTCTTTTGTTTAAGATTTTTCATAAATCTTTTGATTCAAGCGGTTTATCAAGTCAATCCATGTTTACAGTAAATTTATTTTTTTCAAGATTAACTATAATATTTTTTCATTTAGATGTGATCGTAGCATTGAAATCAAAATTTGTAGTATCTCTAAAATTTAATAATTTTTTTATTGGAGATGACCAAAATGATGTAGGGAAATTCATCGTACTATTAGAACGTATATATTTCAACGTTCAAAATTTTCTTTCAACTCAATGACGATACTGATCATGCAACTGATTCATTGCAAGAGTAAAATGTTTTCATAATTCATCTATTCATGTTCTTAAAGACCTGTTTTCACCGTAACGATTAAATTGATTTGAATTTATAAATTTCTCTTGATCAAAAATAGTTCTTCATCATCATCTTCATAAGTAAACTAAGTTATCAACTTCTCTAACTAGAATATTTCAATCATTTATATCTATGTATCTAGTATGATTTGAAGAATCGCGATATTGGAGGCTAATATCATTTTCTTTAGCCATTTTAATCATCGCCTTATAAATATTAAATCACATATGAGCTCTGGCTTTTCAGTGCTTAATTCTACAATCTCTCATGATTTTACGAACTAAAGCGGCCGGATCTCATGATTTAATACGAATAGGATTTTTTTCTCATTCAATTTTAATTTCAATTTCAATATTATTCTTTCATGAAATATTAACATCCATATCATATTTAAGAGGTTCTGCATTGCCAATATCATCAGGATTTGTATTTGTATGTATATCAACAGTTTCTCATTTTAAACTTGTAGATGATCATGAAAAGAATCTCATATAATTTGCATCACTAGAACGTCAGATCTCATACCAATGGCGTTTTCCATCCATTTGATGAGATGGATGAGAAGCATATCAGTTGATGTCGCTATATATTGTATTATCATTGTCTAATTTGTTTTCCTCAATTTCATTAATGAATGAAGTTAATTCAGATTTTAGTAAAGTTTCTTGTGTAATATCTCACAAAAAATGATCTAACTTGCTAGATATAAAATCTCACACTTTTCATGATACATTATTGTGAATGAATGTGATATAGTTATGATTTGACTTTATATTATCTTCTTTATTCCAATCTCTACCATTGTCAATAAACCATGTTCTGAATCCATTAAATCTATTTATGTCTGTATCAATATTTTCCGTTCTTAATGCATCGTCAAAATATAAAGTTCCACCACTATTCATGTGTCTAATTCTTTGGTAGAAATCTTCTTTTTGTGCATCGTTCAATGTTGCATACTGTGTGCCTCAGTTTTTTTCTAAAATTCTACTTAATGCAGCTCTTTCAAGATTATATATGTTTCAATTAAAATTTGTTTCAATTATATTTTCAATCTTATGTCAAATTGGTAATGCATTATTGTAATTGTCAAATTCAATTCAACGAGCAGCATCATTTAGTACAACTGTTCAATCATTTAATTTTAGCTTAATTTTTTTGTTACATACTACATTAACATTACGAACATTAACGGTGTTAGAATCATATATTGCATTTATAGATAAAGTAATTTCTTGAGGAGAACTTTTCAGGGCAGGAGTTATTGTCATAGTACTACAGTCTAAATTCCCTCAGTTATAACGAATTCATCACAAAGTATATTCTTGTCATCCTATATTTAATTTATAATTTGAATAAGTAGGATTTATCCTACCTATTTCATTTCATGATTCATTACATAAAGCATATGCTGGAGTAGGATCTCCTGCATGTTTTTTATAAACACCATCTAAATTTATTGTATGTCTCGTTGATGTTGCAATAGCTGTTGTATTTATATCCAGTTCGTCAAGATTTGATCATAAATTAAAATAATTGGCATATGTATATAATCTATTGTATTCATCATATCTAGTTGCTCTAAGTGTAGATGTACTGATTTGATGAACCTTAGTTTGTTCGCTTATCAAATTTGCTCTTGCAGTAGCTCATCACGCGCCAGCAGGTAATCACATTATTTGAGCATTCAGATATCCTTCTCTAGCTGCTGCTTGAGGTCAAAGATTGTTTAAAGTATCCCTTATATCCTGTAAACTTTCCAAAATATCAGCATCAACAAATAAATTTTCAGAAGATAAATTCCTGAATAAATCAAGTGAACGAGATGCAATGCTAGTATTGATTGAATCTGGTTTTGTTATATCATTTAATGTATTTTCAACGAGATTTAAATGATTCTTTGCTGCGCTATTATCTGCCATTTTTGCAAGATTTCATATAATAAATATATTATATATTATATATAAAATCACACAAAAGTCAAAAAAAATCAGACTTTTTTAGTATTTAGAAAATATATATAAAAAATGTACCCATTTTGGTGAATAATAATACATTTTAACTACAAAATAAAAAAAAACTTAAAAATCACTTGAAAACCATCTAAATTTTTGTATATATACTTCACACGAAGTATTCCGAGGTAGCTCAGCGGTAGAGCAGTTGGCTGTTAACCAATGGGTCGTGGGTTCGATCCCCACCCTCGGAGAATTCTGTAGTTTTAGTTGTCGATTTTTTCAAAATGCCAATCACTAAATCAGCAAAGAA
>JAEEGL013562626.1_pt1 | contig 10824 bp, 7 predicted proteins | sample 9134231 | NCBI WGS metagenome assembly JAEEGL01 (sample SAMN16246548, study PRJNA631951) | gut metagenome | biome: gut microbiome; feature: rumen; material: fiber-attached | host: Bos | place: Iran: Karaj | collected 2018-10
ATACAAATCTTAAAATGGCAAACACTCATAACCTCTCAAGAAACACTGAAACGATCCACCCATCGCGAATGTTTTACAAATGCCGCGCCTAAGTAGCTATCTAATTATGTCCTGCTATCTTAGCCCCCTTAAACGGGTCCGCGCACTAATTTAAAATTATTTGGTCTGGCATTTCATCTTTCGATATGTATATTCCTCCATCTTTTTTAATTATATTTTACTATATTTACACAATATTCTCTACACTCAAAATGTCTGTTCCCAATTTGTACTTTAAATTTACGTGCCTTTTAGATATCATTAGTTGCACTTTTACCCTTTCAATATCCCTCCGTTTGTAACATGCAATCTAACAGTGATGATAATAAGTGCACATGATTCTTCTACTATTTCCATTTAGATAAATATTTTATTATATCTTCCCTTAATTAATAACACGTTATCTTTTTATTATTTTGATATATACGCTATATGATACTTGCAAAACTGTTTACTATATTGCATACCTTGAGCTATTTGAGGCATCTTTTTTACATTTTGATGAATTGAACCTCACTTGCTACACTTTAAGAAGTGTTGTTTCCAATTAAATTGTAATCTTATGCGCATAACGCGCAGTTTTTTTCACTTACATTTATTATATTTCATTAATTATAACATAAAGTCGTTTTATCATTTTCAAACAAATCGACTCATTTTTTAATTAATTTATTTCCACAGCGCCGTATCGTTTATTCCGTTTTCTGGCGCATTGAATGTAAGCTCTTTTTTAGATTTTATTTGTTTTAGATAATCATTAAAGCAAAGCGAGAATTTTTTGCTTAGCAGTGTAATGGAAATCAGGTTTACAAGTGCAATTAAAGCCGTTGCAATATCGGCTAAGTCCCACACGGATTTCGGGCGTACTATGCAACCGCTGAAGACGCCAAGTACACATATTGTTTTTAATATATTTACAACTTTTCTGCTGTTTTTTATAAATAATACATTTGGCTCCGAAATACCAAAATTCCCTATTGTGGCTGAAAAAGCAAAACATATTATGGAGACGGTAATGAAATACTTTCCCCAATCACCAACCTGAGAACTTATTGCAGTTTGCATCAGCGGAATGCCATTCATTTCCGGTTTCATAGGTGCTTTTGAAAGCAGAATCATAAATGCTGAAGTTGAACATATTAAAATTGTATCTATTCCAACTGATAGTATTTGCATAACGCCTTGCTTAGCAGGATGAGACGTGTCGGCCGTGGCTGCTGAGTTTGGTGCACTTCCCATTCCGGCTTCGTTAGAAAGTAAACCTCTTTTAATCCCCCAAACTATGACACTTCCAGCAAATCCTCCTGTCATAGAATGAAAATCAAAAGCATTTTTGAATATCAATTCAAACATATGCGGTATCTCAGTTATATTGGTAATGATTATGTAAAGGCCTACGAATAAATAAATCGATGCCATTGTTGGAACTAAATAAGAGGTCACAAAACTGATTCTATATATTCCGCCAAAAACAACAATTGCGACAAGTGTTGCGAAAACTAGTCCTATTATCCAGGGCCAAATGGTCGAGCGGTAATTAGGTATAAATTCTTCAAATGCGGTGGACATATTACTAGATTGCAACATATTAAATGCAAACATGTAACAAAATATAAATAGCGACGCAAACAAGATGCCGAGTTTCTTTTTACCCAGGGCGTCTCTTATGTAGTAAGCTGGTCCACCTATAAACAATCCTGTATTTTTATCTTTAACTTTATACATCTGGGCAAGTGTGGCTTCGACGATTGATGATGCAGATCCGATAAGAGCCATAAACCACATCCAAAATATTGCTCCCGGGCCGCCGACTACTACGGCGGTGGCTACGCCTGCGATGTTTGCGGTTCCTACTTTCGAAGCTGTACAGGTCATGATGGCTTGAAAAGAAGAAACGCTGCCCTTATGAGACTTTTCTTTTAAGTATTTTACTGCATTAGGCAAAAGCCAAACTTGTGCAAACCTTAGCTTAAGCGAAAAATACAGGCCGCAAAATCCGAGTACCCATAGGACAACATATACGTATATATCATTACTCAGCCACTCTAAAACCAAATTTAAATTTTCCAAAATATATATCCCTCCATTAAGAATTACTTAGATAGTCTACCATTTATGAAATGTTAAATCAAATATGAAAAACTAAATTAATTATTATTTTTTAAAATAAGCTGTGTTACTAGCTCAGAAAGTACTAGCTTTGGATTTAAAGAGGTGGTTTTTAATTTTATATCCGATTCTAAAATATATCCAAGATTTTTTTTAATATCGTCTATATTCATGTCGTAGCACCTTTTTTCGGCATTTTTTAGTCTGAATTCTTTCCATTTGTAATCATAAATTTTTGTGAGTTCGGAAATATTTTTGCCACTATTTAAAAAACACTTTACTCTGTATATATCTATGTATTCTCCCGCTATTACGCCAAGTATCGCGATGGGTTCTTCGCCTTGGTCTATCAAGTTTGAAAGGATTTCAAACGCCTTTTGGGTGTTTTTTTCAAATATTGCTTTTGGTAAGCTAAAGATACTAGTTTTAAGTTTTGAAGATACCAAAATTTCAAGTGACTTTTTTGTTATGTTCTCGGAAGACTCAAATTCGCATATCTTTTTAAGTTCGTTTTTAAGTGCTGTGATGCTGTGTTCAGGACACATTTTTTTAATAAATGATGCATTTTCAGAAGATAAATTTTTACCAAATTCTTTTTTGGCCCAGAGAACCAGTTGCTTTTCAATGGGGATATCTGCTTTGGAAAAACTTGATGATACTCCGTTTTTTGAAATAATTTTTTTTATTTTCGAAAAATTTTTTGTTGTAGATACGTTTTCGTATTGCGCTATGACAAGATAAGAAAAATCAGGTATATCTGAAATTATTTCGGTAAATTTTGTGATATCATTAGCGTTCCATGAGGGGATTGGCAGATTTTTAATAATTACGCATTTTTTAGAAGATTGCATTGGAAAGGTTTCCAGTGCGATCGAAAGTTTATCTAAATTTAAGGTATCGTCACTAAAGGAAATAATATCAAAATCGCTATACTTATCTCCTAAAATTTGTTTTTTTAAAAGTTTTTCAAAATATTCTATTAGATAGTCCTCGCCCTGCAAAAAGTATATGTGCTGAAGTTTGTTTTCGGATATGTTTTTTTTAAGTTGAGTATAAGTTAATTCGGCCATTTTAACACAGTCTCCTTAGTTTGTAGTTCCCATTGGGATTTATTTTTATGTGTATTTCGTTTTCGTCGTAAAGCGAAAAAACGTTTTTACTATGATTGATCAATTTTGAAATATTTACGGATGAATCTTTAAAATTCGATGATATAATTGCTTGCTTAAAATTTAGATGCCGATAGTTAAGTGGCAACCCATTAGCAACTAAAATATTACACGATTTCCATTTTTCCGGTAGCTTTTTGGCATCGCCTCCGTTTGGAAATAGTAAAACACTTAGTTTTGGCGTGTCTATTCTCATATACATATGATTATCGATTTTTAAATTTGTTATGGTTATATCTTTCCAGAAAGTCGTTTTGGAATGTGATTTATAGTAAGTAACGGAATTTTGCTTGTCTGTTTTAATTTTTATTGGGCTATCTAAATTGAGCGCAGTATTGAAAATAGTATTTTTACAGATTAAATCGTTAAGTCCTTTTTTACTTTTATTTGTATTTTTTTCTACGTATAAATCAAAATAGTCTATATTTTTTATATGAGAATCAGATATAGCATCGGAAATTTTTGTAATATTAGAGTTATCTGAAATGCACGAAATAACGGCCAGGTGATTGTTTTGAGAAATCATGGCACAAATTCCGTTAGCGCAATAAGTAAGCGAAATATCCAATTGATTATGATTAAAAATTTGATGAAAAATAATGCAGATTAAAGTTAAGTTTATTGATAATAAGGTATCGATTGCAAAGACCTTTTTTGTGGGTGTTATCATAATGGTTAATGCAATAAGTATCATTGTAAGCAAAAGCCAGATATATGATTCTTGATATTTAAGTGATATTGATGCGTATGGGATACTTGCTAGCAGTTCTGAAATTTTTATTAGCGAATTTGTAACATGTCCGCAGATTAGTGCTATTGGTTCTAAAATTGCAGTTGGTGCATTTGCAATTTTTAGAATATTTAGGCTTCCCGATAGACTAAGAATGATATTTACACCTGGGATAAATATCAAGTTCGATATTGGGGAGATTAGGGATATTTTTTTAAATTTCAAGATAGCTATTGGCAAAGTGAATATAAAAACGCATAAAGTAACCGAAAGCGTTGAGATAATATAGTCTAAAATTGTGGTTTTTTTAAGTTTAATTTTTTTATAAATATATTCTTTTATGGGATTATAGCCAAGTATTATTCCAAGCGTTGCAAGAAAGCTTAGCCATAAGCCTATATCGCAGGCTGCGAACGGATTTAATGCACATATTATCAAAATTGTGATTCCAAGCGAATTAATTGAATCTGGTGTTTTCGATATGCATATTCCCAAAAAATATATTATTGTCATAAGGCACGCTCTTGTAACAGAAGGCGTAAATCCAACAATAGCCATAAATAGCACCATAGCCAAGGAGGAAAATAATGCAGCAGATTTTTCTTTTATCTTGAGTTTTTTAAATATGTAAAAAATGAACTGAGAAATTATTACAACGTGTATACCCGAAGTTGCGAGCAGATGATAAACACCTATTTTTTGAAAATCCTTTTTTATGTTTTCAGGTATTTCATTTTTTTCGCCTATTAATATGCCATTTGTTACGCTGCAAATTTCTGAATTTAGAAATTCTTTAGGTATAGATATTATTTTTTGCCTTAATTTCAGGATATAATAGCGCCAATCAGTATCAGGTAAATCTTCAATTTTATAAATTTGATTTTTATTAAGTTTTCCAAGTACAAATATATTTTTGGCGTTATAATACATTTTTGAATTTTTTGAGATGAACTCAAATTTTATTTTTCCGGTGATTTTTGAGTATATATCTCCTTCCAAAGCTGAATCGGTCTTTAAACTTACAAGGAATGGATTTATCGGTTTATTGTCTATTAAATCTATCTTTATTGTATATTCGTAATGGTTGTTTTGCTTATATGGAATGTCATATATTTTTCCTGATGCAATATGTTCTTGGCCGATCCATTTTTGAATGTTTTCTACATTAGATGTATTGAAATTGTGTACGATGGTCGATATTATGCATACCGCAAAACACAAAGGTAGAGCCCACGTGGTTCGAAGTTTTTTAAAAATTAAAGAGATAAAAAATAGTAAAACAAAAACACATGCCAAATAATTAGTAAGTTTATTTGGTATAAAATTTAAAAAAGTTAAAGATATCAAATAAGTTATGCCGATTAAAGCAAGCGGTCTTTTCATTTTCACCAACGCATAGTAATAAAGTTGTTATTTTAAAAAATATAACCCCTAGGCTCTTATTATACAATAAGCCATTGGGGTATGTCTAACTAGTTATTCATTTTATAGGAAAAACTGGTAACTGTTCTAAAAATATAATGTCGTTTCTTTCGGATGCTTCTCCTTCAGCTAAGACGCATGCTTTACCGATAATTTTACCATTTGCTTTTAAAACCAATTCTTCAAGTGCGGCTATAGATTTTCCTGTGCTTATTACGTCGTCAACTAGTAAAATTTTTTTATTCTTTATCTCCTCAAATTGTTCTTCAGAAAGATATAGTTTTTGCACGTTTTCTGTTGTTATGGATTTTACGTTTACAGAGATTGGATTTTTCATATATAGTTTTGTGGATTTTCTGGCAACGATGTAATTTTTACCGCTTTGTTTTGCCATTTCATAGCCGAGCGGGATACCTTTGCTTTCGGCAGTTACAAGGATATCAAACTCGGGACATTTTTTAAGCAATTCGCGAGCGGATTTTTCCGTTATCTCAACGTCGCCGAACATTATAAAAGCTGCTATTTTTAACTTTTCATTTACAGAGCATAATGGTAAGTTTCTTTCACACCCTGCTATTTCTATTTTAAAAAAATTTTTATTGTTCATATTGGTACCACCTTGTCGACGAAAGTTATTAAGGGATGGGATCTGAGTGTTTAGCAAGGCGGCCACCCTAATTTTTCTCCGCCAATTAGGTGAAAATGAATGTGATTTACTGTTTGGCCTCCATCCGTGCCACAATTGTTTATAATTCTAAAACCGTTCCCCAGATGAAGCATTTTAGATATTTTGGGTATGCAACTAAAAATATGCGATATTATCTCACTGTTTTCTTTGTTTATTTCATTTGCGGAAGAGATATGTTTTTTAGGTATTATTAAAACATGTATTGGCGCTACTGGATTTAAATCTTTAAATACCAAAATTTTCTCATCTTCGTATATCATATCAGAAGGTATTTTTTTACTAGCAATTTTGCAAAAAATGCAATCCATATTTGTTATTCCCCCAATTTTTGATAAGTGAATAATATGACACAAGAGAGTATTTTATATTTTAGGAGTTGTTTTGTCAATGTTATAATTTTAGATATATTACCAAAAGAGAAAAAATAATTTTTTGTTTTGATTATTGATTTTTAAAGCACGTCATAATATAATAAATTGTCTGGATATTTATATAATTTTTACAAGGTGTGATACAGTTGGAACAGATAAAAAATCAAATCTCTAAGCCAATGGGATACATAAAAGGTTTCAAAGACGGTATTCCGATAGGGCTTGGTTATATACCGGCATCCATGGCATGCGGATTTGCCGCTGTGCAATCTGGCATTGGCGCTTGGATGGCGCAGTTTATGAGTATGGCAATTTACACGGCCTCTGGCCAATTGGCAGCGATTAATCTTTTCAGTGGCGGTGAGACAGCCGCAATTATGTATGCTTTGACGCTACTTGTTATGAATTGTAGGTATATATTATTTTCTATAACCATAGCTCAAAAATTTGATAAAAGCATGGGTACACTTCAAAGACTTGGTTTTGGGCTTTTAAATACCGATGAGATTTTCGGTGTTGCTATGCAGCAAAAAGGGAAATTAGGCCCTGCATACTTGTTTGGATTGGCAACTGTTCCATATTTGGGATTTGTAATTGGAAATGCGCTTGGTTCTTTTACAACCGGACTTTTACCAACGTCTGTTTCTGCAGCGTTGGGAATAGTCGTATTTGCAATGTTTATATCCATAATTGTTCCGCCGGCAAAAAAATCAAAGCCTGTTTTGATAGTAGTTTTAATGGCTTTGGCAATGAGTGTTGTTTTAGAGTGTATTCCTGTAATTAAAGCGCACCTTACATCCGGCTGGACTATCATCATCTGTGCTGTTGTAACATCGCTTATTGGTGCAGTTCTATTTCCTGTTGAAGAGAAGGAGGAAGAATAATTATGAGCACACAGCAACTGATATATGCTATACTGGCTATGGCTGTAGTAATGTTTGTTTGTAGGGTCGTTCCTCTGTTTGTTTTTAAGAACAAGATAAAAAATAAATTTTTAAATTCGGTATTTGCTTATATTCCGTATGCGGTTCTCACGTCTTTGACGTTTCCTGAAGTTTTTAAATCTACAGGGAGTCCGCTTTCAGCGACGCTTGGTGTGATAACTGCGGTTATTCTTTCATATTTTGAAAAAGGGCTCATAACTGTTTTGCTTTCTTCTACGGTAGTTGTGTTTGTTGCAAATTATCTTATAGGATTGATTGCCTGATTAAAAAAGTCCTCGCTATTAAAGCGAGGATTTTTTGTATATCGAAAACCACGCGATAGTCGCGTGGTTCAGTGGTCGCTTAAGCGGTGTAATAACGACACAAAAACTCCTTTTGATGTAGCTTTTATAAACTCTTGTGAAAGCATTAGGCAAATCGCTTATAACCGATGTTACATAAAATCTTTGTTAGACATTACTTTGCATTACCGATAAGAGTTGTTATTTTATTTTTTTAAAACCATACCAACTTTCCCCATCAAAACCACTAGCAGACACATACATAGATTCTTCACAGTGCCTCTTCTCCTTCGCTTTACCCTTGATCAATTTGTCATAATTTTCTAACTCGACACAGTCTTTTCCCACCGCTACTTCGAACTACTTAATAGCATTTTCTTCTTCTATTTTTTTGATAATATTGAATTCAATTACTCCTATTGTATTCAAGCCTTTTCAATTATTTAGTAATGTTTTTAATTTTCAATTCACACTCTCGGAGGTTACTTGCAAAGCTAGAAAAATTTATATGCATTCGATTTTTAGAAGATTCATACCATGGCCATATATTATACAATCCACCTATAAATTTTTGAATTATATCCACAAAATTGCTATTCTCAAAAAATTCAACTATTACTGACGCGCTCCCATATTACATATTCCAATACTTAAATATACATCGTCAAGGCTTACCAAACGTCTTCAAAAAATCTGATTCAAAACTATTTAGTTCATTCTGTGTATTTTGATTTTTTTAGTAAAACATATAAAATACAAAATAGCAGCTAATCCCATAACCCAACCTCCTAACAATCTGGTTTCTACCAAATATGCAAAAATATCACTACAAACAAAACCCAGAAAGAAGAGATTTCTGGAATAGAAGCAATCGATAGCCCAGCTCAACCGCGCCAAGCATGAATACAGTTATCGACAATGTATTAATTACACAAAACAGCGTCTTTGTACTGTTTTCAAGCAATGCAATTTCTTACCTAATTCGTATGGTGACATTTTAAATCCAACGTTTTCGCCTTTGGCCATATAACACCAATTAATTTTTGTCTATCTAACACTTCCATTTCTTTGTGAAATAAAAGGCAAACTTTTCATCACTGAAAAATTTCTGTATTCTCTTTAGACAAACATAAATTTTTTCTACATTTTTTTGCGATTATCAAAAACTCTTTTTATTATCCCATTGCAATTTAAAAAAATTCGTTGCAATCCTTTCAATTGCTGCTTTTGCAAATAAACGATTACAATCTTTTACAAATATTACAAATTCACTTTCAATTGATTTTTGCGATTGCGGCTGACCATTGCAACATTTATACTACCCTCAAAAATTCATAAAAATCTTTCCAACATACTTTTCCAAATAGTTTTAAAACTGAAAATAAATATGTTTAAAATCTTTCACCTTATTAGTAGTAGCCTGTGTTAAAAAGCTTTCGGCGCACAATTTGCCAATTTTATTAAATTTGTCTAAATACTATTAGAGGTTTTATTGGCAAAAGCTAGAATATCAGTAAATCTAATGCTCAATTCAGTAACATCGCCACTAATTAAATTCTCCTTATTTTGAAAGTAATCACAGGCAATCACGCTTATTATTCTCTGCCTTTCCCAAATATATTAATCACTTCCTCTTATCGCAAAGTTTTTAATTTTAAATTAACCCAAACTTAGGTCAATATTTCGACTGGATACACGGCGGTATGGATATCGAATTTGACACAATAATTTGGCTAAACCTTGCTTAAATAAACCTAACGAACTTTTTTTGGCATTACTTCTTTTTAAAATACCGGACCTATGCTTTCCCTCTTCGCCAGGTCCATGTATCGGCACATCTAATTTCTTTTGCAATTGTTCTTTCTCTGTTTTTAAAGAATTTAAGCTGCCCTCTAACTCTTTCAACTCCGACTCTACTTGTGATAATTCTTTTTTCTTTTCACCAATTTGCTTATCGATATTTTCTATGCTATCAGTAACAATCTTTTTAATCCTTTCTTTATCTCCTTTCGAATCACCGACATCCAACAAAGCGAGCATTTGATCACTCCATTTATCAGTTAAAATTTGTATTTCGCTCTTTAATTTACTCTTGTGCTGCGCACTTACATTTATATCACTTTCAGCTTTGGCAATTTCTTCGGTAACCCCATTTAAATCTTGTAAAACAGTTTTATCTACCAATTTAGAAAAATCCATATAAATACGCGATTCAGCAGTAGCATACTTCGCCCATTCATTACCTAATGCATTTATAAATCCACAAATCTTATCTTGTAACTCAGCATTCTTTTGGTATATAGGTAGATTAGATTCAAACGAGGGTGCATTTTTATTACTAGCACGGTGCAGCAAAAACTCTTTCTGAATTAATCCCATTTCTTCAAACAAACCAGATGACGCTTTATGCAAGTTAATAAACGTATTTTTATATTTTCTAATTTGTCGACTCACCGCAAACATAGGTTTGTTTAACATAGCTAGCAAAATAGCGCTAACTCCCAAAAGTGTCGCCGCGGCAAGCGTGGATACTCCAACAGTAAAAGCACTGACTGAAATAGCACTTATCGCTAGAAACAATAAAACCGCTGCTATAACCCCAGGCGGAAAAACAAGGTCGAAGTCGGAGTTAGCCAGTCGAGAAGTGACACGATCCATTTTCCGTAAAAAATCGTTTGAAATTTTAAAACCAACCGTATTAGTTTCTTCGAGAATAGTTTTTTGCAAAGTTTGTTCGTCACATTCCCTAAGCTGCTGCGAAATCATATTGGCAACATCTTTATTTTGTAATATCGCTTGCAGTATTTTAGAATTCCGTTCTATATTTTGCGCATGTTTTTCCATTTTTCTAAAAAATTCTTTTTTCTCACTTTCGGGTATATTCAAAATAGCTGCAAGTTTATTAATTATAGAATCCACCGTCTCATTTTGACTTCCTTTTATTAATTCCTCTATCTTTTGCAAAATATCACTATCCGAACTAGGAATATTTTCGTTCGATTTTTCATTTTTGATAAACCATTTTAAGAAGACCGTTCTATACCGTGACAAAATATCATGTGCATTATTCC
>JAEEGL014813213.1_pt1 | contig 10824 bp, 9 predicted proteins | sample 9134231 | NCBI WGS metagenome assembly JAEEGL01 (sample SAMN16246548, study PRJNA631951) | gut metagenome | biome: gut microbiome; feature: rumen; material: fiber-attached | host: Bos | place: Iran: Karaj | collected 2018-10
GGGCAGCAGGTCGTCGACGGCGGCTTTCGGGTCTTTGGTGAAGCGCTCCGGAAGGATGGTCAGTAGGTGTCTTATGTTGTCTCACTTGCACAGATGCCTTATACTTCCATTCCTGCGCAATCCGATGCGAGGGACAGTTGGACCAGAGAAGTGTCACGGAATGGGCGCGGAAAATGGCTTATATCAAGATAAACATGGCGAAAGGAGCGTGTAAAGATGAATAAGCTCAAAAAGGCTGTTATTGCTGTATTGTTGATCAGTTGCTGCGTTTCACTTACCGGCTGCAAGATGGGCGAAGCTATTCTCTTTGGGATGCTTATATCGAATGGAAATGATTCTGTTCCAAAGGATGAAATCTGCGAATATGTATCGAAGCATACAGCAGAACTCAGTTCATTCCCATACGAATTGTACCGTGAAACTGCAACAGATGAGGCGTCCAGAAAACGGTTCATTCAGAATACCCTTGGAAAAGATTCGATTGTCAAGTCGGTATATCAATACAGTCCAGAAATTATGCAATTCTATTGCGGAGGCACTGGAATTGTCACTTCTTCAACATATTGTGGCTTTTATTATTCTGAACATGATATACCTTATGCTTTCGAGTTTAATGACATAGCACAGTTTGAGCAGACATCTGAAGGTGTGTATGAATGGGAGAGTGAAGATCGGCAAAAGACGTTTTATACCGAACGAATTCAACCAAATTGGTTTTATTTCTATATGGAATGGAATTAGAATTGATTCGAGTTCCAATCAATTAGAAAACAATTATCTCATCTCCATTTTCCCGCGCAACACGCTGCGAAGGGGCAGCTATGCCGGAAAAGTGTCACGGAATGAGCGCGGAAAAAGGATTATGCTGTGTACGGAAAGGAGTTGCTTGCATGAAACGCTTACTATCGATACTACTTGTTTTTATCCTGACACTCGGCACCTTGTCACTTGCATGTGCAGAGGAAGAAGCCCTTGACCCTGTCTTCGCAATGTATAGACTCGAAGGCATGCCAGTACGATATCTTATGGGCTATTATGAAGACATCGGCTGGAATAGATACTTCTACTGGGATATGGTCGATGAAGAAGGGAATACGCTCATGGAGCATTTCGCGGACCGAATATATGCAAGTCCCGGTGGATGGTATGCTGTCAAAATCGATGACAGCTGGTATATCATGAACGCGGCGGGAGAGATCAAGGGAGAACCAGTATTTGAGGAGATCGAGTCTTTCCAACCCAACGGCTTAGTGGCAGTCAAGCAGGATGGTTTATGGGGGCTCATCAGGGCGGACGGCTCCTGGTTTGTTGAACCTCAATATGACGAGGATCCCTATCATTGGTACGACGACATGTTGCGGTTTAGAAATGGAGTTGCCGTGGCCATATTAGACGGAAAATACGGTTATCTCAGGGAAGACGGTAGCTATCTTTTTGAACCGCAGTTCGATGACGCGAATGATTTTCCTGAAGATGATACAATTACGCGCGTCAAGAAAAATGACTTATACGGTTACGTGACTATTGACGGTAGCATTTTATTCGAACCGCAGTTTGAAGAAGCGTATGACTTTGACGGAGACATATACGCAATAATTGGAGAAAATGGCAAGGAGGGCTACGTCAACCGCAACGGTGAAATCGTGATCAGTCCCCGGTTTGATAAAGCTTTCGGTTTTAGCGGCGATTACGCCCTCGTGAAACAAGATGGGCTGTTTGGCTATATTGACCGCGCAGGTCATTATGCTCTCGAACCGTCGTTTGTCTTGGCGTCGGAGTATAATTGCGACGGAATCGCCACTGTCAGCCCGGACGGCGAAAAGTGGGGCTACATCAAAATGGACGGGGAATACCTGTTCGATCCGGTGTTTGATAAAACGAGATTGTTTGTTTGCGGAGTTGCGGCTGTGAAACTTGGGAGCAATACCGGACTTGTGAGCAAAGACGGCAGCATCCTTCTGGAACCGGAATACTCAAGTATTTATTTATACAGGGACGGCGAGCAGTACAGCTTTTTCGATTATTACGAATGGTGGGTAAACATTGAAGACGAAGAGAAAGAGATTAGTCCTGATCCTTTAGACTACGATTTCGTTGTAATTGCGGTAAAAGGACGCGAAGTATACAACTATGTATTTATAGATGGTGTATTTACCCAAATTCCAGTGGTACGTACATATGTTGAGTTGTTCTGACAACCTGAAAAGTGTCACGGAATGGGCGCGGAAAATGGCTTATATGATGAATATTCATTATCTTTCGGATACATGCTCAGACATAGGAGGGCGCTAAACAGGAGGAATCAAATTAAAACCATTTCAAATCATCACATTATTTCAAGGAGGAGACAAAAATGAAAAGAATCCTGCTCATCATTCTGGCCGTACTTATTACAATTCAACGCGCCTTCGCGCAAACCGAATCCGACGAAGAAGCAGCCGACAGGGAAGCCGAAATCCTTTCCTCTCTCATAGAGGGAGAAGTTCCTCCGGAGATTAACAGGGCCGTCGATATGGAAGAGAAAACGGAAATTTCCCTAGCAGAGTTTGTCAAACGGTTCATCAACACGGAGACAGGCGAATACACGGCGTTTAACGGGGATGCATGGCGGCTTCCCTATGAAGATTCATCAGCCAAAGATGAGACAATTGAGAAAAACGTCATGACGAACAAACCCGGCGAAATATTTGCTTCCCCTGAACAAAAATACTGCATTGCGGATCATGAAAAACTGGTGTTTGATACGGAATATGCTTTTTACATAGAAAGCGGCTTGTACGGCGTCAACGTTCGGTTTAATTTTCAGAAAGTGACGGATGAATTCATAGTTGAATCGCTGACCATGCTTATCAGTGAATTTGCAGAGGCTTTCGGGGCTGTGGATTCAACGGGGAAAGAGGTCTCGGCTGGCTTTGAAGGGATCAACATCCACGATTATAAAGAAAAGTATATTTACCTGGGCAGCAACGATACCTTTCTCAGGCTGAATCTACGCTGCTTTATGAATGCGGTCATCCTGGACATTGACACTGGGCTGGTATCCGCCTTTCCGAATCTCTGATTGAAAGGATCTTTCTCTGCTTCGCGGACGATAAAGTGAGCGTACATCATTCACTGCCGTCTTTTCCCGCGCCATCCGAGACGAAGGGGATGGGCAGCTATGCCGGAAAAGTGTCACGGAATGGGCGCGGAGAATATCTTATATAGTGTGCATGCCCTTGCGTGAAAAACCTAAGCAGTAAGGAGAATATCCGCGATGAGAAAAATGCTTGTTCTTTTGATGGCGATCGTGCTTTGCTCTACTGTATTTACATCTGCTGAATCGACAGACGGAGCGCAGTCGGAGCCGGAGTATCCTCTCGGATTTTTGCTCCCGGATTGTGCTGTTTATCTGAAAAACCCCGACGCTTTATCCAAAGAGGCGTTCGAGGAATATGCATCTTCGCTTGGATTCGACATCATCTTGTACCCTGACTTTCAACTACTCACAGACGAAGGCCACTGCCCGGTTCGCCTGAAGGATGACCGATTTGTTCAAGATGAGGGCGTGAACCTTTTATGACCGGCTTTGAATGCTACCCTTGTGGTTGGCTGAATGATTCGTATGACGCAGCGAAACCAAACGAAGAAGGAGCTTCGTTTGTACTGTTGCTCCGATGTTACAGCGGCATCGATTATTTTAGCCTTCTCACCGCTTATCTTTTCGGCGCGTATTGTGCAAAATGCTGCGAGGGAGTTTTTGAGGACTTTGAAGGCGAAATGTGCTTTGATGATCCGGCAGAAATTGAGCGGGAAATAGCTGTTTTTACCGATGAATTGATCTTTGAGTTGGAACAGGGCCGTTTGCTTGTCTATCCGTTTGAAGGGTGGCTATAACAGCTGCCGTAATTGAGCCTTTCCCGCGAAATGCGATGCGAAGGAGAAAGGCAGATGGGCCGGAAAAGTGTCACGAAATGGGCACAGAAATGGGTTAAATAATGGGAGCATTTGGCTTGAAAACCATTCGAGAAACAATTCAATTTTGGGAAGGAATTATACTTGACTAAAGATAAACTAATTGACGCATTTATACTCTGCGTCCAGGAAAAGCGGAATGTCGATTGGGCAAATGCCTGGTCAGTGAGAGAATATAACAGATTGAGTATGAAACGAATAAGGATAGCGAAACTGATTAATGAGAAGTATAAGGAACTTATCCCGGGCTTTACAGCACTATTGCAGCATCTGGACTGGGATATAAAACTTGCTTGTGCAATTAGCCTACTCGGTTCCTCTTGTCGACGTGGTTTCGTGCGGATATTTTTGCAATCAAACGGAGCTTTCTGCTGCCTCTAAGGTGGTTAAAGCTCCGTTCTGTATTGGGGTTGTGCATAAGCTCCTTTATTCTGCGCGGTGAAAAAGGAAATTGCTGCCCTGACGCAATCTGGCCTGCTCCGCCGCTTGCAAAATACCGTAAAACAGATATAATATCAGTAACGGCAGTCGGTATGTTGAACTTGCCGGTAAAACAACGTTTGTGTACCGGCACAAAGAACGATTGGGGGAATGACGATGAAAAAACTGATCGCGATGATCCTTGCACTGTGCCTGTGTGCGGGCGCGGCTACAGCGGAGGATTTGGGCTCGTGGCTGAGCGGTTTTTGGGGTTCGGTGACGGGATCGGTCGATGCAGCCGGGTGCGAAGAAAGCGAGTTAGACCGCCTGTTCGACTCGGGAAAGGCGCCTGTGCTCGAAAGGGAGTACATCGACGTAAGCCAGGTGCCGGTGTACGTGAGCGCAGAATTTGCGCGGGACAACGCCGAAGCCTTCGGCATTGCGCCGGACAGCATCGCCGACGGGCTCGTGTTCGTCGCAAGCGCGGGCGACATGGGGAAACGGGCGACTTCGACTCCGTCATGGCCGTGAGCCTCTCTCCCGACGGCGAATACGCGCTTATCACGGGGAGAAGCTGCATGTATATCCTTCGCCTGCGCACGCTTGAAACGCGCCGCGTGGAGCTGCCGGAAGGAACGAGCTTCACGGATTTTTGCTTCGATATCCCCCTCAACAGACGGTTCGGGCGCGGCATCGAATGGTACGCGTCCGACAGGATCTGCTCTTCCGCCGGCATGTTCCGCCTGACCTGGAAATGACGCGCCGGAAAGGGAGCTGTTGCAGGGGCCCATCGAATGAAATAAATGCGTTCACGAAAAACCACTCAAGTTTTCCATACCAGTCCACACTATATAAGTTCTTGAATCATTCCGTCGTCAATCATAAATTCAGGACTGTCACAACAGGAGGAAACGCGCATGAGCAAAACGCAGGAAATGGCTGAAACCCTTTGGGATCTGATCGTTGTCGGAGGAGGAATGACAGGTGTCGCCGCGGCGGTTTCCGCTAAACGGCAGGGACTTGAGAAGGTGCTTATCATCGAGAAGGCAGGGTTTCTTGGCGGAGCCGCTGCGACCGAACTGATCAATCCGTACATGGCGTATTATACGAGGGTTGATGGGCAGAAGTTCTATCTGAGCCGCGGTTTCTTCCTGGAAATGCGCAGGATGATCCTGGATCTGGCGGGATGCGATGAAACAGATTACCTGCATGAAGAATATGTCAAACTGGCGTTCGACGCGCTTGTGCGAAAGGAAGGCATCCAACCTCTTTTCCACGGACTTCTGTGCGGAACAGAGAAGGAAAATGATTGCATCAGCGCCATTCGCGTTGCATTCAAAAGCGGGATTCTGACATTCCGCTCCAGATTCTTTATCGACTGTACCGGAGACGCGGATCTGGCGACTATGGCCGGCTGCCCCTACCATCTCGGCAGATTTGACGGGTTGACTCAGCCTATGACATTGTGCTTCCGGATCGGGAATGTTGATATACCTACCTTCAATTCAAATAACAAGCTGATGCAGGAAACCTATCTGCGCCTTAAGAACGAAGGAAAGATTCACTGCCCCCGGGAAGACGTCTTAGTGTTCCATACGCTGGTGGACGGCATGCTCCATTTCAATACCACCCGGGTCGTTAAGAGGAATCCAACGGATCCTTTTGATGTCACTGAAGCTGAGATGGAAGCTCGCAGTCAGATGCTGGAGATCTTCCATTTCCTGCGTGACTACATTCCGGGCTGTGAAAAGGCGCAGCTGCTCTACTCTGCCGGGGAAATCGGCGCGCGCGAAAGCCGAATGATCGATGGGGTCTATACGCTCACTCAGGAAGACTGCAAAGCCTGCACCAAATTCCCGGATGCGATCGCAGCATGCAATTACGACATCGATATCCATAATCCCGAAGGAAGCGGTACCAGTCACTACTTTTTTGAGCCTGGAACCTGGTATACCATCCCATACCGCTGCCTGATTCCTCTGGGCGCAGATAACCTGCTTGTCGCGGGACGCTGTGTTTCCTGCACGCATGAAGCCCAGGCTTCGCTTCGCTGCATGCCTACTGTCACCACAATGGGAGAAGCGGCTGGCATCGCCGCCTATCTGGCTGTGTCTGGCGGAACAGACAATCAGCACATCTCAGTTCCGGATTTGCAAAGGAAACTGACGGAACGCGGCGCTTTCACCGGCCTGGTATAGCAGATTCTTTCGATAAAAAAGGAAAGAAACCTGCTGAGTGGGATTGAAAGCAATCGACGCATTTCATGAGAAAAAAGCGCGACGTCACTATGACGAAGCATTGCCCAGGGAAGAACATGCGCCATTTCGCCATTTATGAAACGCGCCAGACAGGGGAAAATGTATTGGGAGCCTCACTGAATCCGGTGAAGCTCCCAATGTACTTAAGCGATCGTAACTGATTATCGCCCGGCATAACTCAACAGGTTCTGACGCCTTGTTTTGAAAGGCAGCAACACGATAGCGTGTTCCCCTTTGAAAGACGGCGCCAGACATGCCTCTGCTTACAGATCGTAATCCCGGATGCACTGTTTTAATCCGTCGACCGTGGACTTAAAGCATATGCCGGCCTTCTTTATCTTGCTGCAGTCCATCCAGAGGTTATGCGCGGGGGCGGCTTCTTTCAAGGTAATGCGCAGCTTGAGCGCCTCGGCAAGCCACCGGGCTGTTTCCAAAGCGCTCAAGTCGTTTTCGCTTCCGTAATTGTACACGCCGCCGGGCAGCTGAGAAGCCTTCGCGATCCAGGCTGACACTTCGCGCACATAGGTGACGGCGCGGTATTGGGAAGAAGAGAACATAAGCTCCGGGCTTCGCAGCATGTTCACAAGAAAGTTGCCCCTGTTGGGCGTACCGTATCTTGGCATATCGTACATCCACGTGGCGCGCAGCAGAACGGTTTTCGGATCGATGTCCAGCGCGCGCTGTTCCATTTCGAGTTTCTCCCGGGCATACAGGTTTGCGGGGTCGGCTTCGTCTTCCGTATACGGCCCCTTTGTGTCACAGCCGCTGTAGATCTGATCGCTGCTGAACAGCACGGATTTCACACCTGTTTTGACCAGCCAGATCGGCAGCAGAACGTTTGCCCTGTACGAACCCTCCGGGTCTTTCGCGCATGCGCCGATATCCGATACGGCGGCGGTGTGGATGATAACATCGGGCTGAACTGTGTCGATCAGGCGCTTGACTGCATCCTCGTCAGCGTCTCTCAGAGAGGGGGCAGGGACAGCGCCTTTCAGCTCATCCATGATCCGTGCTCCGACGAATCCGTTGGGACCGGTGACCAGGTATTTCATGTTGTACTCCCTTGCTTTATTGTGACTGATGAAACCCCGAGTCTGACAGTATGTTTATATCGCAGTCCCGTGGCGTAACTTCACGGGTATCGGTAACGGTTGATGTCTGCCAACTGTAGAATTTGCAGCTCAAAGCCGTTCCCTTTACCGCGAACATGCTATGCCGTGCTGCGATGCGCTTACGCTTTCTCCGAAACCCGCAGAACGTCCGTCAGTGTTTTTATCAGCATCCCGACGTCGATCGGCTTGGCTATGTGCGCCTGCATCCCCGCATCCAGCACCGCCTGCGCGTCCTCCTTAAAGGCGTTTGCGGTCATGGCGAGGATGGGAATGCGGGCGAGGGCGGGATCGGGAAGGGCGCGGATGGCCCGCGTGGCCCCATACCCATCCATGACAGGCATCTGGATATCCATCAGGATGGCGTCATAATACCCGGGAGCAGAGGCGGAAACCTTTTCCAGGGCAATCTGGCCGTTCTCAGCGGTTTCCACCATAAAGCCTGCCTGCGACAGAATCATCTGGGCGATCTCCATGTTGATCAGATTGTCTTCCACCAGCAGCAGCCGTTTTTTGCTGAAATCGATTTCCGGTTCCGCCGCGTCGCTGCTTGCCGACTGCTCTGCCGCGCTTTCGCCACCATCGACGTCTTTCTCGTCCGCCAGCTTGAACTTGAGCCGGATCACCATCTGCGTACCGCTGCCGGGCGCTGTCAGCACCTCGATGCTTCCGCCCATCAGGTCGACGATGCTCTTGGTGATCGATAGGCCAAGCCCCGTTCCCTCCACGCCGCTGAGCGTTGAAGTGCGCTCACGTTCAAAAGCGTTGAACATCCGCTCGGCAAATTCCCTGGACATGCCGATGCCCGTATCCTGCACGCGGATCTCATAAGCGCCGTAATCATATTCCGCGCCGCCTGTTTCCATAAGAGACGCAGTAATGGTGCCGCCTTCCGGCGTGAATTTATAGGCGTTGCTGAGTATGTTGAACAGAACACGGTTCAGGTTTTTCCGGTCACACCACACAAAGCGGTTCTGCACCTGACCTGTATGTACCTGAAAATCCATCTTTTTCTTCTTCATCTGCTCGGAAAACAGGTCCCGCATATCCTCAAATATCGCGCAGAGATCGACAGGGATATATTCCAGTTCGATTTTTCCGCTTTCGATCCGGCTCATCTCGAGAATATCGTTGATCAGCGCCAGCAGATGCTGGCTGGACGCACTGATCTTTTCCAGATATCCGTGAATCTGCGGCGAAGCGGGCTCTTTCAGCGCAAGATCGGTGTAGCCGATGATCGCATTCATTGGAGTGCGGATGTCGTGGGACATGTTGAAGAGAAACTGGCTCTTGGCAAGACTGCTCTCCACGGCGTGAATCTTTTCCCGCTCCGTGTGCTCGTGTTTTTCACGAACCACGCTCTGAACATAAAGCATCACGATCAGGCCGATGAAAATGATCGCCAGAAGAATGATCCCGCCCCAGACAAGTGTGGACTTCATCTGATCCATGCTTTCCCCGGCAGAAAGACGCTTGGCCAGCCACATCAAAGCGGAATAAACCAGCAGCGCAAACAGCACGATGCCTGAGGTCGACATGCTGCTGTATTCTGTCAGCGTGCCGCGGCTGACCGTCCTCCAGTAGAATATGAATCCAAGCAGGCACCAGAGCGATAAAAGCAGGAACGCCTCGCTGCCCATCGCTTCCAGGGCTGAAATGCGCGGAACGATCTGCACCACGGCGAAGATGACGGAAATAATCGTTCCCGCAAAGCCGGATAGGATGACTTTCCTGTTTCCTTCGCCTTTTGCGATTTTGTAAGCCGCGGCAGAAGTGTAACCAAAGCCGACGATTGCGCCGAATGAAGTCAGGTCGACGAACCAGTTCAGCGTATTGCGCCCCAGCAGAGACAGCAGGATGGACAGCGCCATGATGAACAGGATGCTGTAGCTGGTGCTGGAAAACTTTTCCGAAAGGATGTGATCCTCGGCCATGGTGGACAGAACGCGGGTGGTCGCCCGGTAACCGCCAATGATTCCGGTAAGGATGGCCGCGACAGCTGTTGCGACCATGACGGCAAGTCCGGGTGTACCCATAATCGCTCTTGCCGCGAAGAACGTGGGAACAGACGCCACGCCGTGCAGGCTGCTTTCTGCGCGATTCAATTCCGAGATATACTCCTGCCACGAAGTAAAACCGTCCGGTACCGATGCTATGCTGATCAGCGCCATGGCGATATAGGCGACGGCGGCTACGACGATGGAACAAAAGAGGATCCGGCCGGTCCGGCGCATGGGAAATTTGAAATGCGCGGTATCAAAGGCGGTCACCTCAAAACCTACATACGCCCAGGGGGCGAGAATCATCAGGCTGAAAACCGCATAGCCTTTGTTGACTCCCTGTATTCCGAAAGAGAAGATATCACGACTGCCGAGCACATGGGGAAGACAGAAAGCCGCAGCCACGACAATGCCTGCAAGAAGAATCATGGAAAGTGCCGTGTGCAGACGCTGGAGAAAGGGCTTTGCGGCGATAAAGAGAATGCCGATCCCGGCTAGGGCCAGCGTGGAAACCACCGTCTCACCAAGGTATATGGTATTGCCCGCGATCGTATAGGAAAAACCGGTATGCGCCGCGTCGCTGAACAGAATGCGCACAATGAAAAAGAGGGCGGTGCCGTTCAGAAATACAATGGTCAGATAGGAAAGACACAGAAACCAGCAGCTGAGAAATGCGTGATCCCGCCCGAAGGCCTCCTTGGTATAGGTATAAACGCCGCCCGTCATAGAGGAACGGGCCATCAGAAAAGAGAAGTTTTTGCCAATGATCAGCATGATGAACATGCCGATCAGCATGGCCAGAATGGTCCCCGCGGGTCCGGCTATCGGCAGAAAAGTGGTTCCCGGCATGGCAAACACGCCCCAGCCCACCATGCAGCCGAAGGCCATTGCCCACACATCTATCGGCAACAGATACCGATCCAGAGCCTGAGTTTTTTCAAGAGGCGGTTCTTTCATATTGGTCATGGGTTCCATTCCTGTTCCTGTATATTTGTCCAATGCTCTTGACGGCCGCTGCCGGCAAGGGGCATCTTATTGTGCTTTGCTTACAATGCTTGCATACGCACCCCTATTTTACCAAAA
>JAEEGL015190106.1_pt1 | contig 10824 bp, 6 predicted proteins | sample 9134231 | NCBI WGS metagenome assembly JAEEGL01 (sample SAMN16246548, study PRJNA631951) | gut metagenome | biome: gut microbiome; feature: rumen; material: fiber-attached | host: Bos | place: Iran: Karaj | collected 2018-10
AAGTGGAACAACACATGGACCCCCAGCAGCAGAAAATAGCCGCCGAGATACTGAAGGAGATTCGCACACGCATCGATTTCATGCTCGAAGTGGGACTCGACTACCTGGCGCTCGACCGTCAGAGTGCTACCCTCTCGGGCGGTGAAAGCCAGCGCATCCGTCTGGCCACTCAGATAGGCTCACAGCTGGTCAACGTTCTCTACATTCTCGACGAACCGAGCATCGGACTGCATCAGCGCGACAACGAACGGCTGATAACATCCCTGAAGGAACTGCGCGACATAGGCAACACGGTCATTGTGGTGGAACACGACGAAGACATGATGCGCTCGGCCGACTACATCGTTGACATCGGACCCAAGGCCGGGCGAAAGGGCGGACAGGTGGTGTTCCAGGGCACACCCTCCGACATGCTCAGGCAGCACACCTTGACGGCCCAGTACCTGAACGGAGAACTGAAGATTGAGCTGCCCAAAGAGCGCCGTAAGGGCAATGGCAAGTCGATTGTCATTCATGGTGCCCGCGGTAACAACCTGAAAAACATCGACGTGGAGTTCCCCTTGGGCAAGCTGATTGTGGTGACGGGAGTCAGCGGCAGCGGCAAGTCAACACTTGTCAACGAGACCCTGCAGCCCATCCTCTCGCAGCATTTCTACCGTTCGCTGAAAAAGCCCATGCCCTACGATTCGGTGGAAGGCATAGATAATATAGATAAGGTGGTGAATGTGGACCAGACCCCCATCGGCCGCACTCCCCGCTCCAACCCGTCCACCTATACCGGCGTATTCTCCGACATCCGCTCGCTGTTCGTCAACCTTCCCGAGGCCAAAATCCGTGGCTACAAGCCAGGCCGCTTCTCGTTCAATGTGAAGGGCGGTCGGTGCGAAGTCTGTGGCGGCAATGGCTACAAAAGCATCGAGATGAATTTCCTGCCCGACGTGATGGTTCCCTGCGAGGTCTGTCACGGCAAGCGTTACAACCGCGAGACGCTCGAGGTGCGCTACAAGGGAAAGTCCATTGCCGACGTGCTCGACATGACCATCAACCAGGCCGTGGAATTCTTTGAAAATGTGCCAGATATACTGCGCAAGATAAAGACCATTCAGGACGTGGGCCTCGGCTATATCAAGCTGGGACAGCCATCCACCACCCTCTCGGGCGGAGAGAGCCAGCGAGTGAAGCTGGCCACCGAACTCTCGAAGCGCGACACCGGAAAGACCCTCTACATTCTCGACGAGCCCACCACCGGCCTGCACTTCGAAGACATCCGCATCCTGATCGACGTGCTCCAGAAGCTGGTCGACCGCGGCAACACCGTCATCATCATCGAGCACAACCTCGACGTGATAAAACTGGCCGACTGGATTATCGACATGGGTCCCGAGGGAGGCCGCAAGGGCGGCATCGTGCTTTCCACAGGCACCCCCGAACAAGTGGCCGAAAGTCCCCTTGGCTACACCCCCAGATTCCTGAAACCGAAGCTGAAGCAATAACCCCCGCTATTGCGATAGCCCAAACAAAAGGTGCACCCCAGCCCAAAGCCAAGGTGCACCTTATTTATATTAGCCTTTTACAACACAGAGACACAGAGGTTAAAGACAAAAATCTTCAAAAATCTGACATCTTCACTTTCACGCTCCTGCCTCCCACTTTCACAATCACAATCTCTCCCCGCTGGATGTTGGTGGCTACGGTAGCCTGCCCATCCTTCACGGTTGAAGAGCCAAGAGCCTTGCCATAAGCCGTATAAACAGCCACGGTCTGTCCCTCATGCTCACTCTTCACAGTTATCACTCCCCCATTGGCCGAAATCAGCACAGGGATGCTTTCCTGTACGGCCTTGGCCGAAGTAGGAATCTCAGGAGTGGTAACGGTAAAGATTGCATCCGTCCAAACCAGCGTAGCCGTAGCCACATCTGAATCATAGTATCCCGACTTAGTGGCATACACGCTGATTTCGTAGGTAGCCGTGAGGTCTATACTGCTGGAAACATCAGATCTAATGTCCGAATCAGTAATGGTGTAATGATACTCCACTCCTTCCGTCTCGCAGGAGAAACTCAGCCGCTTATCAGCATAACTGATGGAGGGTGTAACGCATTTCTTCTCCTCGGGTTGTGTACTGCTGCCAGGCTCTCCTTCTTCGATAAACAGGTATTTATTCCAATATTTTGTTTCTTTGTATGTATCTATTGTTCCTTTGGGCACATATAGCGTGACGTTATAGAACACATCATCAGGGAAGCAGTCATAAGTAATAGAACAAGGATTCTCCATTTTAGAAATCACCGAGGTAAGGCCGCTGCAGTTAGAGAAAGCTCTCTCTCCAATGGATGTCACGGAATTGGGGATGGTTATGGAGGTAAGGCCGCTGCAATATTGGAAAGCTCTCTCTCCAATGGAAGTCACGGAATTGGGGATGGTTATGGAAGTAAGGCCGCTGCAACCAGAGAAAGCATCGTCTCCGATGCTGGTCACGGAATTGGGGATGGTCACGGAGGTTAGGCTGCAGCAAAGAGAGAAAGCAGAGCCTCCGATAGTGGTCACGGAATTGGGGATGGTCACGGTGGTCAGGCCGCTACAATTATAGAAAGCCCAGAATCCGATGGTGGTCACGGAATCGGGGATGGTCACGGAGGTAAGGCCGACGCAATTATAGAAAGCATAGTCCCAGATGATAGTCACGGAATTGGGGATGGCCACGGAGGTAAGGCCACTGCAACCTGAAAAAGCTTCATATCCGATGGAAGTCACGGAATTGGGGATGGTCACGGAGGTAAGGCCGCTGCGTCTATAGAAAGCTCTATATCCAATGCTGGTCACCTTCCTAGTGCGAGACATGTAGGTTACTTCCTCGGGGATGTTGACGACTCCAGTATATAAGCCACTGCGTGTTACTTCCAATTCTGTACCATCGTTAATATAATTGTAATAGATAGTGACGCCATCCGCATTCTCTACTGCGATGTCATACGCGCTGGCCACCAACGGCAGCGCCAGCAACATCATGACTAAGAAAAGCTTCTTCATATTGTGTTCGTTTTATTCTACTTGATTTTATCTGCGCTGATTGCCAACCGGACAAATGGTTTCCGTGCCTGGTCTCTCTCCCTATCCCATTTGTTCCTTCGGGCATTGTAGGAACGGGTTACATGATATTTTCCTCTGTCTGGTCCCGTAGGATTAATCTGGTCATTAGACCTGTACTTGTCGAAGAAATCAGAACACCATTCCACATACTTTTGTTCTCCGAAGATATCTTTTGCAAATGGCATAAGTGAAACGTATTCCCATTCAGCTTCAGTAAGCATACGATATGGTTTTCCTGCCAAATCGGCAATAGACTTTACCAGTTTATCTGCTTCTTCCCAGTCATAGGTTGAAAAATAATCATCGATTCTCTTGTCTTCTTTTAGTTTCAAATTAAGCAGTTTTTTGGCCACCCTTCTTGAAACACTTTCTTTACTGACATAAAAAGACGACAAAGTTACCTGATGTATGGGTTCACTTTCCATATCTAGACTGTGGTCATCGTCGTATCCCATATTGAAGACGCCGCCTCTAACGAGCACCATGTTCAGCTTCTGCCCGTCTAATTCTAACACGAATGATTCAGGATATGAGTTTTGGTCTGTGATTTCATAAACACCATAAGCATTCTTTGAAGCTACTGCGAAAGAGGTAGTGCTGACGGCTGCCTTTTGCTCATTTCCTTCGACATTTGTTATACTTTCAATGTCTGACATCGAAATGGTTGTATCGACGCCTGAGACAGCAATCTTAATATGGTCGTTGATAACCATTTCTTTGATTACGCCCGTAATAGTGACACCGCTCTTTAAAACCACCTTTGCCGTGGATGACTGACCATAGCAAACGATATTCACAAGTAGGAATAATAGAATTAGAATTTTTCTCATATTGTTTTTGCATTTAGAATTTATTTGTCTGGTGCAAAGATAGTAAAAAAATAAAGTTATCAGTATTTTTAGATAATATTTTTGGGTTTTCGGAATAGATTTCATATTTTTGCAAGCAAAATGATTAGCCTATGACACCAGAAGAAAAGGCAAGGGTTAAGATAGACCAAATGTTCGAGGATGCCGGATGGAAAGTGGTTGACAGAGATTTCTATTCACCCACTATTACTGCTGCCGCCATTCGTGAAGGTCTTCTTGAAGGGAATCGCGAGGCTGACTATTTCCTGTTTATTAACGGGAAGTCCGTTGGTGTGCTGGAGGCAAAACGCGAAGAGGTGGATGTTGCCTCGGATGTGGTTTGTGAACAGACTATCAGATATACTCGTTATGTCCCCGAGTGTTATCAGGCTTATGAGCGTCCACTTCCATTCATTTACCAGTCTAATGGTGTGACGACACTTTTCCGTGATTGTCGTTCCGAGGATTCTGATTATGAAGAAATCAACAGGATTCATACGCCTAAGGAAATGGTGAAAATGCTGGGTATCGAAGACCCTTATGCAGGATTGCCAACCTTGCAGAAGAAAGGCTTACGCGACTGCCAATACGAAGCCATCTCAGAACTTGAATACAGTTTCCGCACAGGTCAAAACAGGGCCTTGCTGGTGTTGGCTACTGGAGCAGGAAAGACATATACGGCCTGCATGGCTTCATATCGTTTCCTTGCCTATACACCCATGAAACGCATCCTGTTTTTGGTTGACCGCAATAACCTGGGAAAACAAGCAGAGGGCGAGTTTGGCATGTTCCGTCTGACAGAAAATGGCGACCCCTTCAACACCATCTATACGGTAAACCGATTGAAGTCAAACAAAGTACCGTCGGATAGCAATGTCGTTATTTCCACTATCCAACGCCTTTTCTCTTTGCTTACAGGTCAGGAAATCGTTGATAATGATGACGATGATGAGGACGATGCTACAGGAGAGGTAGAATTGCCAGGAAACATCCAGTTACCCCCCGACTTCTTCGACCTTATTATTATAGACGAGTGCCACCGCTCTATTTATGGCAATTGGCGAAAAGTATTGGAGTATTTCAATACCGCCAAGATGATTGGCTTGACGGCTACGCCAGTACCCGAGACAATGGCTTTCTTTAATAACAACCGCGTAGTTAACTACACATTGGAGCGTTCCATCGTTGATGGTGTGAATGTTGATGCCCGTATTTATCGCATCAAGACCGAAGCAACCGAAAACGGCGGGGCCATTCTCAAAGGCGACAAATTGAAGAGAGTCACCAGATACACGGGAGAAGTTGAAAACATCAAGAATGAGGAAACAAGAAACTACACCAAGACGGAACTGAACCGTAGTATCATCAATCCTGCACAAATTAAACTGGTGCTTGAAACCTATCGTGATGCTGTCTATACAGAAATGTTCACCGATCCGCAGCGAGAGGCCAATATGGACTATTTGCCCAAGACACTCATCTTTGCGCTCAATGAGATTCATGCCACCAATATTGTCCGTATTGCTAAAGATGTGTTTGGCAGAAAGGATGACAAGTTCGTGCAGAAAATTACCTATTCTTCAGGCGATAGCAACGAACTGATACGACAGTTCCGCAACGACAAGGAATTCCGCATAGCCGTTACCTGTACGCTTGTGGCTACGGGTACCGACGTGAAACCACTGGAGGTTGTGATGTTCATGCGCGACGTGGCTTCCGAACCACTCTATATTCAGATGAAGGGCCGTGGTGTCCGCACCATTGGCGACGACCAGTTGCGTAATGTCACACCCAATGCCTTTAGCAAGGATTGCTATTTCCTTGTTGATGCTGTTGGGGTAACAGAATCTCACAAGACGGTGCCTGGAGGTGGGAATGGTCCGCAAGGTCCTACTATCACCCTGAAACGGCTTTTGGAACTTTTGACGCATGGCAATGTTTCTGACGAGAATCTGCTGACTCTTGCCGCCAAACTGCCACGCATCGATAAGAAATGCAACGACAAGCAGCGTGAGCAATTCCAAGAGTTAGCCCAGGCCTCCATGAGAGAGATTTCCTCGAATATCTACGAGGCTCTGGAAAAAGGCACCCTTCCTCCCTATGAGGATATCAACGCGCCTAATAACGAGCGGAAAGGCTTGGTGGCTCCCCTCTCACATCATCCTGAGGCCCGCCAATATTTGCTCATACTGGCTGCCGGTTTCATGGAAACCTTACAGCCTGGCGAAGATACGCTAATTTCCAAAGGTTTCTCGCAAGAAGAAGCCACAGAACTGACATCTGCCTTTGAGAAGTATTGCAACGAACACCAAGACGAGATAGAGGCATTGCGCATGATTTACAACAACGATGGCGAACCTCTGACCTATGCTTTACTGAAGGACTTGGAAAACAAGCTGAAAATGGCTAACAACAAGTTCCAGACTTCAAGGCTATGGAATTCATACGCCATAGTCAGTCCTCAGTCTGTGAAGAAATACACCACCAAGGAAGAAAAGGAAGCACTCACCAACATCATCCAGTTGGTACGCTTTGCCAATCACCAAATAGAGAAATTGGAGAGCCTGTACCCCTTGGCACAACAGCGTTTCAACTTGTGGTATGGTCAGATGCAGCGTACAGTAACCGAATCGCAGATTGCCATCATCCGCCAGATAGTAGACTATATTGCTTCTAACGGCGCATGTACCATCAAGGACATCATCGACGACGACAAGACACGTGCTGCCCAGCTCATCAAAGCATTTGGTGGAAAACAGCAGGCAGATGAAGCCCTTGTATCATTATCGAAATTCTTACTATATAGAAAAACAGCATAACGCTTTATGGCAACAAATAAAGAAACATCGCTCACCAAGAAAGTATGGACGCTGGCAACGACCCTTTCTGGACAGGGTATTGGTTTTACAGACTATATCACACAGCTCACTTATCTTCTCTTCTTGAAGATGGACGACGAGAACACGGAATTGTTCGGCGAAGACTCTGCCATCCCTGAAGGTTACCGGTGGAAAGACCTCATAGCGTTGGACGGTCTCGACCTCATCCGACAATATGAGGAGACGCTTGAACAACTCAGCAGGCAAGACAACCTCATCGGAACCATCTTCGTGAAGGCTCAGAACAAAATAGACAAGCCCGTTTATCTCCGCAAGGTCATCACGCTCATCGACGAAGAGCAATGGCTGGTAATGGATGGCGACGTGAAAGGTGCCATCTATGAGAGCATTCTTGAAAAGAACGGTCAGGACAAGAAGAGCGGCGCAGGCCAGTATTTCACGCCTCGCTCCCTCATCTCGGCAATGGTTGATGTTACCCGTCCGCAGATAGGCGAGACCGTTTGCGACCCTGCCTGTGGTACTGGTGGTTTCCTACTGGCTGCCTACGACTATATGAAGAATCAGTCGCAGGACAAGGCCAAACGCGATTTCCTACGTGATGAAGCATTATTAGGCTACGACAATACGGCTCTCGTGGTGACGTTGGCCTCCATGAATCTCTATTTGCATGGTATCGGCACTAATCGAAGCCCGATTCTTTGCGAGGACTCTCTGGAGAAGCAGCCCCAGAAACTTTTCAACGTCATTCTTGCCAATCCGCCTTTCGGCACACGTCCTTCCGGTAGTGTGGATATTGACCGCCCTGATTTCTATGTAGAGACGAAGAACAATCAGTTGAACTTCCTACAGCACATCATGGTGATGCTGAAGAACGCGGGGCGAGCAGCTGTCGTGCTTCCCGATAATGTATTATTCGAAGGAGGTGCCGGTGAGATTATCCGCAAGGAACTCTTAAAGAACTTCAATCTCCATACCATTCTCCGCCTGCCTACAGGCATATTCTATGCACAAGGCGTAAAGGCCAATGTGCTCTTCTTCAAGAAGGGTGAGCAAACAAAAGACGTGTGGTATTACGACTATCGTACAGGCATTAAGCACACCCTGGCCACCAAGCCCATGTTGCGAAACCATCTTGACGACTTCGTGGCTTGCTATCAAGCGGAGGACTTGTCTGCCCGTCAGGAAACCTATAGTGAGGAAAATCCTAATGGCCGTTGGCGCAAGTATCCCGTTGCTGAATTGCTGAAGCGCGACAAGACCAGCCTCGACATCTCGTGGATTAAAGAGAACGGCGACGATAATGACCTGTCGCTTTCAGAACTGATGCAGACCATCCAGCAGAAGAGCGATAACATTAGCCATGCCGTTTCACAATTGCAGAAATTATTAAAAGGAATTGAAGAATGAACGATGTAGAGAAGAATAATCAAACTGATGCATCAGCGGTGCGACAATCTCTGATACAAGATGTCCGCCAGATTATTGAAACAGCACGAGCCAATGCTGTGCGTAGTGTTGATTTCTGTCGTGTGCAAATGTATTGGCACCTTGGACAACGCATCTTTGAAGAAGAGCAGCATGGTAAGGAACGTGCCGACTATGGAACATATCTGACTCGCAATCTTGCAAAGTTGTTAGAGCCAGAATACGGAAGTGGGTTCGGAGTACGTCAACTTGAGTTGGCTCGTCAATTCTATCGTACATATCCAATTGCGAACACACTGCGTTCGCAATTAAACTGGTCGCAATATAGAAGGCTTATTCAAATTGACGACCCCGACAAACGAGAGTATTATGAACTGGAGTCTGTTAACAATGCATGGACGGCACGGGAGACAGAGCGCCAGATAAACTCCATGCTCTACGAGCGGTTGCTCTTGAGCAATGACACGGAGAGCGTGTTGGCTGTGGCTCGCAAACAGCGGATACCGGAGTCGCCTACAGAAGTCATCAAAGACCCGATGGTGCTGGAGTTCTTGGGATTGCACCGCGAAGCAAGCTATTATGAGAAAGATTTGGAAGGAGCCATCATCACTCACCTGACGGAGTTCCTGCTGGAAATGGGGAAAGGGTTCTCTTTCGTCGCCCGTCAGAAGCGTCTTCTGCTTGAAGATGATGAGTTCTTTGCCGACTTGGTGTTCTACAACCGTCTGCTGCGCTGCCATGTGGTCATCGAGTTGAAAACTTGCGAACTGACGCATCAGGATTTGGGACAGTTGCAGATGTATGTGAACTACTACGACCGCATTGTAAAACTGCCCGATGAGAATCCTACAATCGGCATACTGCTTTGTACTGAAAAGAATGACACCGTTGTCAAAATGACATTGCCCGAAGACAACAAAACCATTCTCGCTAGCGAATACCAACTCTACCTTCCAACCACAGAACAACTTGTTAACGAAGTCAATGAGGTTAAGAAGAGGGTAAAAAAGACAGAGAGCTAATATGGACACAAAGAAACTGCGCCAGAAGATTCTCGACCTTGCTATTCGTGGTAAATTGGTGCCCCAAGACCCGAACGATGAGCCAGCCTCCGTATTGCTGGAACGTATCCGTGCAGAGAAAGAACGCTTAATCAAAGAAGGAAAGATTAAGCGGAGTAAGAAGGTGGCTGCTGATGATGAGATTGAAGCGCCATTTGAGATTCCTGAGAGTTGGGAGTGGATTCGTTTTGGCGAATATCTTGATGTGAGAGATGGTACTCATGATACCCCAAAATATGTTGAGAAAGGATATCCTTTTGTGACAAGTAAAAATCTTTCTCATGGTAGGATAGACTTTACTAATGTTAATTATATTTCAGAATCAGATCACTTGTTATTTAGTAAGCGTTCTTTTGTGGAGGATGGGGATATATTATTTGCAATGATTGGGAGCATTGGAAATCCTGTGTTGGTAAAAAAAGATAGAGAATTTAGTATCAAAAATGTTGCATTGTTTAAGCCCTTTGATAAGAATAGCACAAATATGTTATTTGTGTACTATTTTCTCTGTTATTTTCAAAATGAATTAAAAAACAAATCTAAAGGAGGAATGCAACCCTTTGTTCCTCTGAACTTGTTCCGAAATGATATACTTATCCCTATTCCCCCTAGCAAAGAGCAGAATCGCATAATTTACGAAGTAGATCGTTGGTTCACTTTAATTGATGAATTGGAGAGCAATGAGGGTGATTTGTTGAAGACTATAGATAAAGCAAAGTCCAAAATCCTCGACCTTGCCATACATGGAAAACTTGTACCCCAAGACCCCAATGACGAACCTGCCATTGAACTCTTAAAACGCATCAATCCCAAGTTTGAGCCTTGTGAAAACGAGGATGATAACAACCTGCTTCCAGATAGTTGGTGTTGGACAAATCTTGGGTGTCTTTTTAGCCATAATACAGGAAAGGCTTTAAACAAGTCTGATTCTCAGGAAGGGGCACTACTACAATATATTACCACATCTAATGTCTATTGGAATCGCTTTGATTTATTAGAGGTAAAGAAAATGTTCTTCAAAGATTCTGAGATTGACAAATGTACTGTAAAAAAGGGGGACTTGTTAGTTTGTGAAGGTGGTGATATTGGGCGTTCTGCTATTTGGAACTATGACTATAATATTTGTATTCAGAATCACATCCATAGACTACGAGCAAAAGGAGATATAAGTCACTTTCTGTATTTATATGTCCTTATGTTCTATAAATGGACTGACAGAATACGCGGAAAGGGGATTGGTCTTCAAGGGCTTTCTTCAGGTCTATTAGATAAAATGGTGGTACCATTACCTCCCTACAATGAGCAACTCCGCATAGTTGCAAAAATAGAAGAACTCTTTGCAATCCTTGATGGCATCAAAGAATCCTTAGAATAACTCCCTATTCTGACGAATAAATAAGAAAGCCCCTCCCAGTATTGGAAGAGGCTTTCTTTGGGTGCTAGATGCAGCTTTCTACGCCAATGGCGGTGCCGAGAGCGGTCAACATTGCGACAAGGATTTGAATCACCAGTCTTACGATTTCCTTCTTAGTCATAGGCTAAAGAGTTTGGAAGACCCTA
>JAEEGL015415983.1_pt1 | contig 10824 bp, 6 predicted proteins | sample 9134231 | NCBI WGS metagenome assembly JAEEGL01 (sample SAMN16246548, study PRJNA631951) | gut metagenome | biome: gut microbiome; feature: rumen; material: fiber-attached | host: Bos | place: Iran: Karaj | collected 2018-10
AGGCAAAATCCTTTTTGCGAGCGAAGCGAAAAATCTTGTCGGATTATCGGATAAGATAATGCCCTTCCCTCCCGGACACTATTATAAAGACGGCGAATTTCACTGCTATTGCGATATCACAAAGGTTGACGCGGTTTGTCACGATGACCTTGAAACGGCATGCAAAAACATTCACGACAAGCTTGTTGCCGGCGTTGAAAAACGTCTGGTAGCCGACGCGAAAGTCGGATTCCTTCTCTCAGGCGGACTTGACTCGTCGCTTGTCTGCGCGATTGCCGCGAAGAAGAGCGGCAGACCGATAAAAACATTCGCCATCGGTATGAGCGAAGACGCCATTGACCTTAAATACGCAAAGCAGGTGGCGGATTACATAGGAAGCGACCATAAAGAAATATTCATGACACCGGATGATGTCATTTCGTCACTTGAGGATGTCATTCATCTGCTCGGCACATACGATATCACCACTATCAGGGCAAGCATGGGAATGTATCTTATCTGCAAAGCCATCCATGAGCAGACAGATATCCGCGTACTGCTGACAGGTGAAATATCAGACGAGCTTTTCGGATATAAATATACCGACTTTGCTCCTACCGCCGAAGCGTTTCAGCTTGAAGCGCAAAAAAGGATAAGAGAACTTCACATGTATGATGTTCTGCGCGCGGACCGCTGTATATCGGTCAATTCCCTTGAGGCGAGAGTACCGTTCGGCGATATAGATTTTGTGAAATATGTTATGTCGCTCGACCCCGAAATTAAAGTCAACAAGTACGGAAAAGGCAAATATCTTCTGCGCCACGCTTTCGAGGGAGATTACCTCCCCGACGAAATACTCTGGAGAGAAAAAGCCGCTTTTTCCGACGCGGTCGGTCATTCGATGGTTGACTATCTCAAGGAATACGCCGAAACCGTTTACAGCGACGAAGAGTTTGAAAAGGGATGCCTTAAATACGAACACGCCCGTCCGTTTACAAAGGAGTCTCTGCTGTACCGTGATATATTTGAAAAATACTACCCCGGTCAGAGTGAGATGGTTGCAGACTTCTGGATGCCTAATAAGGAATGGGAAGGCTGCAATGTAAACGATCCGTCTGCGCGTTTCCTTTCAAACTACGGTGACAGCGGAAAATAAGGTGAATATATGGATAAAATATTGGTTCTTGATTTCGGCGGACAGTACAATCAGCTGATTGCGAGGAAAGTCCGCGAACAGTCGGTTTACGCCGAAATCAAGGCATACAGCAAGATATCCCCGGAGGATATCAAAAAAGAAGAATACAAAGGGATTATTTTTACCGGAGGACCTAACAGCGTCAACGAAGCCGACGCGCCGAAGTGTTCTCCGGCGGTGCTTAATCTCTCAATTCCTGTGCTGGGTATCTGTTACGGTGCCCAGCTAATGGCATATTTATCGGGAGGTTCTGTCGGCAAGGCGGAAAACTCAAGTGAATACGGCAAAACGGAGCTGACTGTCAGTGGCGGAAAGCTGTTTGACGGCATCCCGGAAAAGAGCGTTTGCTGGATGAGCCACACCGATTATATCAGCAGCGTTCCGGACGGGTTTGAGGTTACCGCCCGCACCGATAAATGCCCCTGCGCCGCGATGAGTTGCCCGGAAAAGAATCTGTACGCCGTCCAGTTTCATCCCGAGGTTACTCATACGGAATACGGAACAGATATACTCAGAAACTTCATTTTCGGAATCTGCGGCTGTAAAACGGATTGGAAAATGGAATCATTCATTGATGTTTCCGTTGAAAAATACAAATCGGAGCTCAAGGATAAAAGAGTTCTGCTTGCGCTTTCGGGCGGTGTCGATTCATCCGTTGCCGCCCTGCTTCTTCATAAAGCGGTCGGAGAAAATCTTGTCTGCGTTTTTGTTGACCACGGCCTTCTGAGAAAAGATGAAGGCGATCTTGTGGAAAAAACCTTCAAAGGCAAATTCGGCATAAACCTGATAAGAGTAAACGCGCAGGAACGTTTCCTCTCAAAGCTCTCCGGTGTAACGGAGCCCGAAAAGAAAAGAAAGATTATCGGTGAGGAATTTATCCGTGTATTTGAGGAGGAAGCAAAGGAACTCGGTAAAATACATATTCTTGCCCAGGGAACAATTTATCCCGATGTCATTGAAAGCGGCAAGGGAGATTCGGCAACAATCAAAAGCCACCACAATGTCGGAGGTCTGCCGGACAGAATTTCGTTTGACGGTATCGCGGAGCCGCTTCGCGAGCTGTTTAAGGATGAGGTCAGACAGGTCGGTCTGCAGCTTGGTTTGCCTGAAGAACTTGTGTGGCGTCAGCCGTTTCCCGGCCCCGGTCTCGCTGTCAGAATAATCGGTGAAATAACAAAAGAAAAAGCCGATATACTCAGAGAGGCGGACGCGATATTCCGTGAGGAAGTCAAAAACGCCAACGCCGATAAGGACACAAATCAGTATTTCGCCGTGCTGACAGATACACGAACGGTAGGCGTTATGGGTGACGCGAGGACATACGGTTACACGGTAGCGTTAAGAGCGGTCACCACAGACGATTTTATGACCGCAGAGTGGACAAGACTTCCTTATGAGGTGCTCGGCAGGGCAAGCAGCAGAATAACCAACGAAGTAAAAGGCATTTCAAGAGTTGTATATGACATAACATCCAAGCCGCCCGCCACGGTGGAATGGGAATAAGAGGTGAATGTATGACAAAATATATATTTGTAACAGGCGGCGTTGTTTCGGGTCTCGGCAAAGGAATTACCGCCGCGTCACTCGGCCGTCTTCTCAAAGCGAGAGGTATGAAGGTCGCCGCGCAGAAACTCGACCCTTATATAAATGTTGACCCCGGTACGATGAGTCCGTTTCAGCACGGTGAGGTATATGTCACTGAAGACGGCGCGGAAACCGACCTTGATCTCGGACATTATGAGCGTTTCATTGACGAGGACCTGAACAAGTATTCAAACCTTACAACCGGAAAGGTTTACTGGAATGTTCTGAACAAGGAACGCAGAGGCGAATATCTCGGCTCAACAGTCCAGGTTATTCCTCATATCACCAATGAAATCAAGGAGTTTGTATATAATGTCGGCAAGCACAGCGACGCCGATGTGGTAATAACCGAAATCGGCGGCACCATCGGTGATATTGAATCCCAGCCGTTTATAGAGGCCGTGCGCCAGATTTCACTTGAGGTCGGCCGTGAAAACAGTCTATTCATTCACGTCACACTCGTTCCTTTCCTTCATGGCTCGGATGAACATAAATCAAAACCTACTCAGCATTCAGTAAAGGAACTTCAGGGAATGGGCGTGAACCCGAATATAATTGTGCTCAGATGCGATGAGCCGCTTGAAGAATCAATTTTCAATAAAATCTCGATGTTCTGCAACGTCAAACCCGACTGTGTTATCGAGAACATCACTTTGCCCAATCTCTATGAGGCGCCGCTGATGCTTGAAAAATCGAATTTTTCAGGTGTTGTCTGCCGTGAACTCGGAATTGACGCTCCTGCTCCCGACCTTAAGGAATGGACTCAGATGGCAGAGAAAATCAAATCTCCGACCGGCAGTGTTACAATCGGGCTTGTCGGTAAATACACGGGTCTTCACGACGCTTATCTTTCAGTCGCGGAAGCGCTTCGTCACGCGGGCTATTATCAGGACACAGAAGTCAGAATCAAATGGCTTGATTCCGAAGAAATAACAGAAAACCGCGTTGACGAAATCTTTGAGGGAATTGACGGCATCATTGTTCCGGGCGGCTTCGGAAACAGAGGAATCGAGGGAATGATTCTGTCTGCCCGATACGCGCGGGAAAAGAACATCCCCTATTTCGGAATCTGCCTCGGAATGCAGATTGCGGTCATAGAATACGCGAGAAACGTCGCGGGACTTGCCGGCGCCAACTCCGGCGAATTTGATGAGCTCTGCAGGCATAAAGTTATAGATTTCATGCCGGGCCAGAGTGATGACATCGACAAAGGCGGAACGCTGCGTCTCGGCGCGTATCCCTGTATAATCAAACCCGGTACAGCGATGGAAAGATGCTACGGTATGACAAATATATCCGAGCGTCACCGTCACCGTTATGAATTCAACAACAACTACCGTGATATTCTTCAGAATGCCGGACTTGTACTCAGCGGTGTTTCACCTGACGGAAATCTTATTGAAACCGTTGAGCTGCCCGACAGGGAATTCCATATCGGAGTACAGTTCCATCCCGAATTCAAAAGCCGTCCGAACAGACCGCACCCTCTTTTCAGAGGATTCATCTGCGCGGCAAAACATAAAAAGGAAGATGTGAAATGAGTCTTCATGAAGAATGCGGGGTATTCGGTCTGATTTCACCAGAGGCATGCGATATAGCGTCGCTTTCCTGCTACGGACTTTACGCGCTTCAGCACCGCGGTCAGGAAAGCTGCGGTATTGTTGTCAATGACGACGGACTGTTTTCCTCTCACAAGGATACGGGTCTTGTCGGAGAAGTATTCACTCCCGATGTGCTTTCCCGTCTGCCTGCGGGCAGAATAGCGGTGGGGCATGTAAGATACGGCACCACGGGCGGAAACAGCCGCAACAACTGCCAGCCGGTTGAAGTAAATCACCGTAAAGGCAGAATGGCTCTCGCCCACAACGGAAACCTTTCAAATGCCGCGAAGCTCAGGGAAGCCCTCGAAATGAACGGAGCGATATTTCATTCAACAAGCGACACCGAAATAATCGCCTACATCATTACCAAGGAACGCCTTCTGACAGGCTCAATCGAGGATGCCTTAAGCTCGGCGATGAATATAATTGACGGAGCGTATTCTCTTGTGCTTATGTCTGCGCAAAAACTGATATGCGCGAGAGACCCTTACGGCTTCAGACCTCTTTGTTACGGAATGACACCCGACGGAAAATACGCCGTCGCCTCGGAAAGCTGCGCAATCAAAGCGATAGGCGGAACTGTTATCCGTGATATTGAGCCGGGTGAAATTCTCATTTTCACCGATAAAGGCGTAGAGTCAAGAAAAGAACACTGCAATAAAAAAGAGAAACGGCTCTGCGTATTTGAATACATCTATTTTGCGAGACCGGATTCCGTGATAGACGGAATATCCGTACATAAGTCAAGAGTCAATGCAGGCAGGATACTCGCAAAGGACTGCCCCGCGGACGCGGATATAGTAATCGGCGCTCCCGATTCCGGTCTTGACGCGGCTCTCGGTTTCAGCATTGAATCCGGTATCCCCTACGGCATAGGGCTGATTAAAAACAAATACATCGGCAGAACTTTTATTTCACCGACACAGAAGGACAGAACAGACGGAGTCAGAATAAAGCTGTCCGCGGTTGAAGACACTGTTTCGGGTAAGAGAGTTGTTCTCGTTGATGACTCAATTGTCAGAGGCAATACGATGGGCAGAGTTGTAAACCTGCTGCGTGAAGCCGGAGCAAAAGAAGTTCATGTCAGAGTTTCATCGCCGCCGTTTCTGCATCCCTGCTATTACGGTACAGACGTTGACTCCGAAGAAAATCTGATTGCCTGTCACTATACAATACCTGAAATCGCGAAATTCATAAACGCAGACTCGCTGGGATATTTCCCCGAAGAAAAGCTTAATGAACTCGCGTCGGGAGAAGGATTCTGCAGCGCCTGTTTCAGCGGAAATTACCCGACCGAGATATCGGAAGATACAAGAAAAGACCGCTATGAACAGCGGCTCTCCGAAAAGAAGTGATAATATGAATTACAACAGAAAACTGATAACGGAAGACGGCGCGGAATATTACGGCTGCGGTTTCGGCGACAGCTGTGATAAAGTCTGTGAAATCGTTTTCAACACCTCAATGGCCGGCTATCAGGAAATAATATCGGACCCTTCATATACCTATCAGGCGGTGGTAATGACATACACGCTTATCGGAAATTACGGTATGGCTGATGACGATTACGAAACAGACCGCCCGACAATAGGCGCGCTGATAGTCAGAAATTATAACGACTGCCCCTCAAACTTCAGGAGTACGGCAACGCTCTCGGAAGTTATGAAGAAATACGGTATTCCGGGAATTTACGGTATCGACACGAGAAAGCTCGCGCGTTCAATACGCGATTCCGGTTCCCGCAAGGCACTTATTACAAACGCCGATGTATCTCTTGAGGACGGTCTCAGAATTCTTTCACAGACGGATATTCCGAAAAACGCGGTATCAACGGTCAGCGGCAGCGGGATAAAAATGTATTCGCCCGAAAAAACAGGATACAGAGTTGTCGCGATTGACTGCGGAATGAAGAAAAACATAGTCCGCTCGCTTGTATCTCTTGGCTGTGAAGTGACGGTTGTCCCCTGGAATACAACGGCTCAGTCAATATCGGAGCTTAATCCCGACGGCGTGTTTATTTCAAACGGACCGGGAGACCCCGAAGATGTCCCCGAAACAATCGCCGCGGTGAAAGATATAATCGGCAGATATCCGGTTTTCGGCATCTGTCTCGGACACCAGATTATTTCTCTGGCTTACGGAGCAAAAACATATAAGCTCAAATTCGGTCACAGGGGCGGAAACCATCCGGTCAAAAATCTGAAAAACGGAAAAATCGAAATCACCTCGCAGAATCATTCCTACGCGGTTGATGAGGAAAGTCTGAAATCAACGCCGCTCAAGGTTACGCATATCAATCTGCTGGATAACACCGTTGAAGGCGTTGAATGTGAGAAAGACAGAGTATTCTCCGTTCAGTATCATCCGGAGAGCGCTCCCGGACCGCAGGACAGTTTTTATCTTTTTGACCGCTTTATAAATCTTATGGAGGAGAACAGAGCAGATGCCTAAAAGAACAGACATTCATAAAGTGCTTGTAATCGGCTCCGGACCGATAGTCATCGGTCAGGCAGCCGAGTTTGACTATGCCGGCACTCAGGCGTGCCTCGCTCTGCGCGAGGAGGGCTACGAGGTCATACTCTGCAACTCCAATCCCGCCACGATTATGACCGACACTTCGGTTGCCGACAAGGTCTATATGGAACCGCTTACAATTGAATATATCGCGAAGATTATCCGCTATGAAAGACCGGACGCGATTCTTCCCGGAATAGGCGGTCAGACAGGACTGAATCTCGCGATTCAGCTTGAAGAAAAAGGCGTGCTCAGAGAGTGTAACGTTGAACTTCTCGGCACAAAAAGCAGCAGTATAAAAAAGGCGGAGGACCGTGAACTTTTCAAGGAACTATGCGAGCAGATCGGCGAGCCCGTGCTGCCTTCGGATATTGCCAACTCCGTGGAGGAAGCGGTTGAAGTTGCGAAAAAAATCGGCTATCCCGTTGTACTGCGTCCCGCATTCACTTTGGGAGGAACGGGCGGCGGCTTTGCTGAAACGGAAGAAGAACTGCTTTCTCTTATTGAAAACGCTCTTGAGCTTTCTCCGGTCAGTCAGGTGCTGATTGAAAAGAGTGTCAAAGGATTCAAGGAAATCGAATATGAGGTAATGCGCGACGCGAACGACACGGCGCTGACAGTCTGCAATATGGAAAACCTTGACCCGGTCGGAATTCATACCGGAGACTCAATCGTCGTCTGTCCGTCACAGACGCTTACAAACAAAGAATATCAGATGCTGAGGACCAGCGCGCTGAAAATCATCCGCGCTCTCGGAATTGAAGGCGGGTGCAATGTCCAGTTTGCTTTATCTCCCGACTCATTTGAATATTATCTGATTGAGGTCAATCCCCGTGTGTCGCGCTCCTCCGCGCTTGCTTCAAAGGCGAGCGGCTACCCGATAGCAAGAGTTTCGGCAAAAATCGGAGTCGGTATGACTCTTGATGAAATCAGAATAGCGAACACTCCCGCTTCGTTTGAGCCGGCTCTGGACTACGTTGTGACAAAAATGCCGCGCTTTCCGTTTGATAAATTCACGGACGCCGACAATTCGCTGTCCACGCAGATGAAGGCAACGGGTGAAACAATGAGTATCGGCAGAACCGCCGAGGAAAGTCTTCTCAAGGCAGTCCGTTCGCTTGAAATAGGTCTTTACCATCTTGAAAACGGAAAGTTTGACTCAATGAGCGAACAGGAGCTTCTCGACTATATCGCAATTGGCACGGATGACAGGATTTACGCGATTGCGCGCCTTCTGCGTACGGGCTGCGGCATTGATAAAATAACCGCGAAAACAAAAATCGACAGATTCTTTATAAATGTAATCAAAAATATTACCGATGAAGAAAAAGAACTCAAAGACAATCCCGGCGACATCTCAATTCTTTTTGATGCCAAAAGGATGGGATTCTCAGACAGGAAAATCGGAGATTTATGGAATAAAACCGAGCGTGAAATCCGTGAATTCAGAAAGAAAAGCGGTATTGTTCCGGTATATAAAATGATTGATACCTGCGCTTCTGAATTTGAAAGCTATATCCCCTATTTTTACTCGACATACGAGCAGGAAAACGAATCGGTAATCTCGAAAAAGAAAAAGATTATCGTGCTCGGCTCGGGTCCGATACGTATCGGTCAGGGAGTTGAATTTGATTTTTCGACTGTCAGGGCAGTTCAGACAATCAAAAGGTCCGGGTATGAGGCGGTCATAATAAACAACAATCCCGAAACCGTTTCAACAGATTACACCTGTTCGGACAAGCTTTATTTTGAGCCGCTCTGCGTCGAGGACGTGCTCAATGTTATCGACCTTGAAAAGCCGGAGGGCGTTATCGCCACTCTGGGCGGTCAGACCGCGGTAAATCTTGCGGCGCCGCTGCGCGATTACGGAGTAAAAATTATCGGCACGGACTGTGAGGCAATAGACCGCGCTGAGGACAGAGACAGATTTGAAAAGCTGCTTCTTGACCTTAATATTCCGCAGCCGAAAGGTCAGGCGGTCACTTCGGTTGAAGAAGGCGTCAGGGTAGCCGGAGAAATCGGATACCCCGTTCTGGTCCGCCCGAGTTTCGTGCTCGGCGGCAGAGCCATGCAAATCGTTGCCAAGGAAAGCGAAATGAGAAATTACCTCAGAACCGCCGTTGAAATTGATGAAGACAAACCGGTGCTTGTCGATAAATATATTCGCGGAAAAGAAGTTGAGGTTGACGCAATCTGTGACGGAAGCCGCGTATTCGTTCCCGGAATAATGGAACTTGTTGAAAGAACGGGAGTTCACTCCGGCGACTCAATCAGCATTTATCCGCCTTACAGTATCAGCGAAAAAGTCAAGGCGACAATCCTTGACTACGCCGAAAAGCTCGGACTCGGAATCGGCATTGTCGGGCTTTTCAACATCCAGTTCATAGTGGACAAAGAAGAAAATGTCTATATCATCGAGGTTAACCCGAGGTCTTCGAGAACTGTTCCGTTCCTTTCAAAGGCAACCGGTTACCATCTGGCGGATATTGCGACCCTCGCCTGTCTCGGAATCACTCTGCCGGAGCAGGGAATTTTCGGCAGATATCCGCAGGAAAAAAACCGTTACTATGTCAAAGTTCCGGTATTTTCATTCTCGAAGCTCGGCGGTATGGACTCCTATCTTTCGCCCGAAATGAAATCAACGGGCGAAGCAATCGGTTATGATGACAAGATACACAGAGCGGCATACAAGGCGCTTACGGCGTCGGGAATGAAACTGCGCAACTACGGAACGGTTGTCGTCAGCGTAGCCGATGAGGATAAGCTTGAGTGTATCCCGCTGATAAGAAGATTTTACAATCTCGGTTTCAATATCGAGGCCACTTCGCTTACCGCCGAGTATCTCAAAAATGCCGGAATACGCACAAGGGTGCTCGGAAAGCCGAGTGAGGGCAGCAATCAGATTATTGAGGAAATCCGCAAGGGACATGTCAGTTACGTCATCAATACCAGGGCGATACTCTCGGGCGTTCATTACAAAGACGGTGTAGCTATACGCCGCTGCGCGACTCAGAATAACGTTTCGATGCTGACCTCGCTCGATACCGTCAGAATGCTGCTTGACGTTATTGAAGAAATGACAATGAAGATTTCCACAATAGATTCCGAATAATAAAATGTTGCAATTATTATTTTCGGTGATATAATATATAAAATAATTTTTGAGGTAGTGTAAATGGACAAAAGCGATCTGTTGAAAATCGAGCCCGTGCTTGACGAGTACGCTTCAACGCCGGGCAGTTTGATAACAATCCTTCAGAAAACGCAGGATATTTACGGATATATCCCGAAGGATGTTATGTACCACATTGCGGAAAGAACAGGCACAACTCCCGCGAGAGTAATGGGAGTTGCGACCTTCTACTCACAATTCAGACTGAGACCGGTCGGCAAATACCTGATTATGCTCTGTCAGGGTACCGCCTGTCATGTCAACGGTTCCGAGAAAATTGCCGCGGCAATAACAAACGAGCTCGGAATATCCGACGGAGAAACAACCGAGGACGGCCTTTTTTCACTCAAAAATGTCGCCTGTCTCGGCTGCTGCTCGCTGTCGCCTGTTATGATGATAAACGGCGAAACTTACGGACGGCTTACTCCCGACAAGGCAGTCGATATTCTCAGATCTCTCAGGAAGGAGAGTGAGAATAAATGAAAATAGTTGTAGGAGAAGGCAGCTGCGGTATCGCCGCCGGAGCCGCGAAAGTATATTCTGCGATTGAATCTGCGCTCACAAACTCAGACGCCTCGCTTACCTTTACCGGATGCAACGGTATGTGTTTTCTTGAGCCGATAGTTGATATTTACGACGGTGACGTTTTAGTTAAAAGACTTGTCCGTGTCACTCCCGATGATGCCGAAAAAATAACGGCGTTTGTAAACGGCGATAAGCAAGCCGTCAATTCTCTTGAAATAAGCGTCGATGACAAGTCATTTCTTGACAGACAGACG
>JAEEGL015534333.1_pt1 | contig 10824 bp, 9 predicted proteins | sample 9134231 | NCBI WGS metagenome assembly JAEEGL01 (sample SAMN16246548, study PRJNA631951) | gut metagenome | biome: gut microbiome; feature: rumen; material: fiber-attached | host: Bos | place: Iran: Karaj | collected 2018-10
ATTGTATTGAATATCTTCACGTTATAGCCCGCCTTTACAAACACTTTGCCAACCTCGCCTACTAAAGTTCCTTTCGGATCAGTAAGGACATAGCTGCTATGCAGCTGCAACAGATTGGGCTTTATCCAGTTTCTTGTTTTACCGGAACCGGAACCACCGACAATAAGTACATTTTTATTCCTGGCATATATCCAGTTCTTTGGTCTTGAGTTCATGGTCAGTCTCTCCGTTTTGGAAAGAATGACATTGTTCTCAAAAACAGGATCCTCAAAAGGCTCTATATCCTCCTGTTTCCCCCATCTTGCTGAACCATATTCCCTGTTATGGCGAAAGGATTTTGCATTTTTCCCTTTAAGGTAGACCGCAAGCCTTAATGCCAATCCGCAGACAATGCCTACAGTAATATCAAAGGGATTGAAGCTTGGCAGGATATTTGCAAATGCTTTTGAAAACCCACCATATATCACAAGTCCCTGAAGCTTTTCTGACAAGTTATGCCCCCAGGCTATCCTCCAGGCCTCTCCAAGATTTGTACATAAAAGTCCAACCAGAACATAGGGAATGCATAGGATGATCTTTTTCTTTATCTTCTTATTCATCTGACATTCTCCTTGAACTTTTCTTTAATCTTCCGAGGTGCCTTTGCTATCTCATCCTTCAGCTTCTTAAGTTCCTTAAGGAGACTGGGCTTGGGTTTACCCTGAAGCTTCACTACTTTGGCAGAATATTCCTTTACCACTGCGGTAATCGCATCCATGTCTTTTGCCTTAAAAAAGCATGTAAAACGTGGCGGATCTGCCGTTTTATCTTTTACAATGGCAAAATCCACTCCGTATTTATTTGCTATCCGCTTAAATGTCCTGATGCTCTCTCCGCTGACTTCCATGCTGGAAGCACCCTGTCCCTGCTTGATAAGCTGTTTTACAGTCTGCTTTCCTTTGCCGGCAGTGAACTTTTTATTTTTCCTGTGCCGAAGATATGCCTTTAAACACTTCAAAAGGACATGCCCTGAGACTTTTCCGGTATTTATTGCAAACCGGACAGTCTTCTGAGATACTTCTTCATTCATAGGCACTTACCTCACGCAGCTCTTCTTTCAAGCATTATCGCTGGGAAAGTAGATCCGTTACCATCATCAAGGAATACTATCCTTTTTTCAAAAAGAAATTCGATGATAGCAAGATCTGTTTTTGTCAGGTACTGCATTTCGCCGTAAACATCAGTCTTTACAACGAGTGCGTCTCCATCAAGATAGATTCCTGCATCCGTTACAACAAGATCCTCTTCTGAACATACGATATGGTAATCCTCCCCCATGGGAGCACCTATAATGCTGTCCCCAAAATCAGCGATGATATTCTTTATACCATTCACATCAATTAACCTCTTTGTTCCCCGGGCTCCGATGATCACACCTCTTCTCTGAAAAATCAGTGCTTTATATGCTTCAAAGGACGGTATCTCATCCCTCTTTTTCTCAAATTCGATACTAAATAGCTGTTCCATTTTATGCCGCCTTTCTCAAATTTCTGTGCTCATCCATGATTTTTCCCATACATGGAAAGCAGAATGTCCTTCCGGTTCCGTAGGGGCACGGAGTTTTACAGTTATGAGGTCTTAGCCCGCTGACCGGAATAGGATCCCTTGTGCCCTGAAAAGACTTACCACCACTGTATTTATCTCTGTTATATGCTTTTGACATTATTCGATTCCTCCTGTGTTCTACGATTTTGGAAAGAAATAGCGCCAGTCCGCGTATCCCACAGACTAGCGCCACATACTTCTTTTGTATCATCCGTTTATCAGATGGCTACATCACCCTTGGACTTTACGCCCTTATATACTGCATCATTCACAGACTGCTTCGAGGCCTCATCTTTAGCTGCCTTGAGCTCGCCGAGAAGAGATTTCTTTTCTCCAGACTTCTGCCCCATCTCCGCTTCTCTTTCCTTTACTGCTTCACGAAGAAGATGTTTTTCACCAAGCTCAAAGATCTTGTCCTTTGAGTCGTAGTGGTAAACATTGTCAGTAAGCTTATCTGAAGGATCAACGGTTGTTGCATTTACTTCCCTTACCATGTTCTCAAGAGATTTAAGATCCATCATTCCATTATCAGGAACGATAAGAAGTTCATGAATACTGCTGGGTAGAATATAAAAATCGCCACCAGCCCTTTCTGCAGCCTTATCCATAAAATCTTCATATGCAAGGACTCCTGCTCCATGAATATTATCAGGAACAGAAGCCACAAAAATCTGCTCCTCCGGTGGAATATTAAGGCCCAGCATCTCCAGGTCCTCAACACCCATCTGCTTTGCAAGTACCTCTGCCATACCCTGAATGACAATAGGTCTGATCTCAGGAGCGTTCTTCACTGCATCCGCATGAAGCTGTTCAGGAGTTATTCCGTAGTTATCAAGCATCTTGTTTGTCACAAGAATAGAGCTCCTACCCTCGTCTGTGGAATCGATAAGAAACCTATATACAACAGCCATATCCTCCATATTCTTATGGGGAACTGTCTCAAGCAGCTCGGCATTTCTCTCTGCTGACACCACTTCCATGGTAAGTTTGCTCTTCATCTGGTCATAATCCATGATTGAAGTAAGATCAAAATCAGGACGATTATCAAGAGCATTTTCAGCCATATCCACAGCCTTATCGACCACAGTTCCATAGTCAGCACCATCCTGCACTGACTTGTAAATCTCGGTAGCATTTATATTTACACCAATGTTGCTTCCCTCAGGCTTTACAGTAAGTGCTTCATATGATTCGTTCATCTTATCTACAGTATGAATCTCTACTGTAGTATCTGATCCAAATCTCTCATCAAGCTGCGACTTCACGTCCTTTACCAGATTCTCTTTGAATGTCTCAAAATCCATCTTCTTTCCTCTTTTCTTTTATGTTTTATATTTCTGCGCAACAAAAAAAAGCGCCGACTCCCCATTTAATTCATGAGTCAACGCTCCATATAATCTTTTGCAAAAGAAATGCACCAGGCAATGTGTTTTATGTTTCACATTTCTTGGTGCATTATAACAATATCATACTTAAAAACGGATTGAAATATTCAAAGCATCACAGTTTATAACGTTGCATCACATTTTTTCTGCAATGTATAACAATTTATCACCGCTAATGCTTTTATTCTGAATCACTGACATGAGCCACCTTTCCTTCTCTGAATTTGTCTCTCCTAATGTGTTTTCTAATCAGACCATCTTCAAATTTTACAGTAATATCATTACATCCAAAATCTTCAATTACCGTTGCCCTCATGCCGCAATTCATCATTTGAGATTTTCCCAAATAACTTGCCCTTCTATATGTCTGACTTGAATGTCTCTGCTTTGTTGGCTTTTCAACATTAGGATTCCAAAGCGTACCACTCTCAAAATAGTACTTGCTTACGTGTTCAACAATTGTTCCGTCTTCAAATTTGACGGTCAAATCTTTATATCCATTATATGCAACACATTCAGCAGTCATGCCACACGTCATTTCTCTAACTTTTCCGACAATTGAAGAAGCAGCATATGATACATATTTTTTTCCATCTTCCGACGTTATTTCCTTCTCTGACATTATTCTTTCTTTTTTGGGTAACGCTAATATTCCTGGAGCATTATCATACCATGTACTCAAAATATTAGTATTCAGCTTCTGCATCTTGCGCAGTTCACGTGAGGCTTTATATATATCTGTGCTAGTGTATAGTGCTGGTTTTTTCAAAACTTCTGCCTTATCACTAGGTTTCAGTATTATGGTATTATCCCTTTCAGATATTGATATTTTTTTATAATTATCAAATAGCCTCGGGCACTTATCAGATATCAAAGCTTGGAAACTTGGGTACACATATTTATACACCATGTCCAATGCAAAATATGGCGTAATTGTAGAATCAATTGGATTAACATATAAATGGTTATATGCAATAGAACTCCAACCTCCAAATCCATTATCCCCATCCACATCGATAATTGCACCATGTATACGTCCTGAACCACCTATTTTTCTTATTTCATTAGCAATTTGTTTCTGCATTTTTTGGTATTTGGTAAGCGGAGTTAATATGTAATTTATTTCAGCCTCCATGTTATCATAGTAATACTTAAGATCATTACATGCCAAAGCCTTCAGCGCTCCACCATTAAGCATAGTTAGTTTTCCCTTGTTGTTTTCTTGAATAAAGCAATAATATCCCTGTTTCTTCAACATATGTATTTTATATACATCTCTATTAAATGATATTGGGATATTTTTTCCTCGGTAAAATTCAATATATTCTTCTCTACTAATTTCATGAATTCCATCTTCGTAATCAAAAAAACAGTCATATGAATTATCTAGCAAAAAGTATTTAAGCCGTGGTCTATGACTATGGTAGCCGACCTGATTATCTGCATATAACCTTCTTATCCCATCATCATAAAATGCATTTCTATGGCTATGACCGCTTACATAAATATAATTGTCATGTAATTCATAATCCTTCTTCCATTCATTGATATTCATATGTGTCATGACAATAATAGATCTATTTCCAAATACACTTACAACCCGGTCGTACAATATCTCAAATTCCGATGATAAAGTTTTTTCTATCTCTCGATTTATGACGTTTTTGTAAATGTAGTTGTCTGCATTGAATTTGTCATTACATCCTGCAAATCCTAAACCTCCAAACACCATTAGTCGGGCTTTTCTTATTTTATTCCGAAGTTTCATCTCATCTAATGAAATAAGCTCATCACTAGTTATGTATGATATTTCTTTATCCTCTATAAAAAGCATTTCATTATAAAGGAGATAAAAAGAATGATCAGATAGTAGACCTCTATATATCTGTACTATTTCTTCAATTGTTTTCCCAGGAAACTCCCACAATTCATGATTTCCTAAAGTAATTATTACTGTTGCATTAATCCCCCTCTCATCAAGAGTTTTTTTCAAAAAATCAATAAATAACTTATATATAGAAAAAACAGACGATATGTCGCCATCAATTAAAATAACAGGATTCTCATCAAAAAAAGTTCTTCTTATATCTTGCAATAAATAATCAACAGTCTTCTGAGTTATATATTCAATATCCTCTTTCGATTTTGCTTTTTCCTTGATTGAATAACCAAGATGTATATCTGAAATATAATAAATTTTATTATATGAGTTTTCCCTTATATCGCTTTCAATGATCTCATTGCGTTCTTCTTTAAGAACAAACTCTGTATCTTTCTCATTTAAAAGTATTTGTTCATCCGGAATAGTTGAATTATCAATCTTTACCTCATCAAAATGAACACCAATATTCTTAGCAACAGGACTTATCACCTTGATATTATTAAGAACTATTCCAGTACAGTCCCTGACATTCATCAGGCCATCACAATACAATAAATCTGCTTCAGACAAGTCAAAGTTCAAGTACCTTACAAAATCAAAAAATAATTCAAATGATACATCTTCCTTAAACACCTCTTTGCCAAAGCAATCCTTCCAACTGATCGAAGCTGTAAATCTATCTTTCGTTCTGTCATACCACTTAAAAACAGACTTAGATAAGTCCTCTATTCTTTTTACAGGCAAAACAGTATTCTCATTCGTTTTGTAATTATCATCAACAATTATGTTTTGGGCATGAAGTAAATTACAATCTGAAAAATTACACTCTAAAAACTCCGAGAAGAACTTAAAGTCAGAAAAATACTTATAACTTCTATCTGGATACCTTAATTTTTCTTCGCCAGTAAAATAGTACTCGGTTTCGATACAGTAATAATGGGAGCGTTTATCAAAATACTTTTTTTCATAAAATTTAAAACCTTTTTCTTTTATATAATGTATTTTACCGATAAGTTCTTCTCTATATGCTGATGGAGTCTTTGATGGTACAACTATTTCTGCTTCATCAACCTTATTCTTCACACAATAAAATGGTAATGCTCTTTTTATACTGTAGAACTGATAATCACCACTATCAATAAATTTGACCATGATTCCTATCGCAGAATTTCCTTTTGCTTCAATATAGTTCCACAAATAGAAATCCAGATTGGTTTTATCCGTTGATTTTTTATGCTTATCAAGAGCTTTCTTTAACGCAGTATAAGAATTGCAAGAATTGAATTCCATTATCCATTTATTTGTTCGAACTTTATTCTTCTCAAGTAAATCAAATTCCTCTTTGTTCTGGAAATCACTTGGACATGCTTTGTCTATTGTATTTGTTGCTGGAGTCAATCTCGAAAGACTATCAATCTTCTTTTTATTTATTTTGAATTTACTAATCAGATCTTTAGAAGGTTCAAACCCGTAATAATATGCATCATTATAAATATCACCATCGAGAAATGCATAATAATCGTCAAAAGATCTGAAAACAGTAGTTATTTTTTCAGAATAAAACTCATTCCTGACAGGTATCATCTTATTAACGTATTCATCCACAAAAAACAATTGTCTAGTAACATCGAATCCTTTCCTAATACTATAGCGAATCCTTCTTATACGTTCTGCTCTAACAACGTCATGTTGGAGGCGTAATTCTTTGGGAACATCATAATAATCCTTGAGCTTATTCCTTTTTATAAGATCTATAATTCTATTTATTTCATTCTTATCTTCGCTGATTTTTGCGTTGTCAAAGATATTTCTCATTTACTATCCTCCAATACAACTAGAGCTTTAATAATACCTAAGCATTGTTTGTAACACCATCTGTTATTAATTCTACTTTATTATAAAAAGTAAATATAATAAAAAATATCTAAAGTATAGCTTCAACAAAACAGAATACATAGTATTTCATAAATCACTAATTTAAAAAAGCCATATAGTTGCGGCTTTGCTTCCATACACAACTACATGACCAATTTCGTGGGCCTATTCATCCAAATACAATATCCGAAAGCTTATCATCAACCTTTCCGATTACCGTCAGCACTGCACCTCCGCATATGACTGCCAGAAATACCACAAATCCTCCTGTCAGTACACTTGCAAGTAACAGCCATTCCTGCTGGGATACAAAAAGCAGAATCCCTATAGCCATTACAAATATACTGAATCCAGCTACCGTAAGACCAAAGAACGAAAAAATATAGATCCACATAAGCAGGAACTTAAATACAATCCATTCTGTTTCTAATTTCTTCTCCATATTAAATAGTTTTATCTGCTTCTGCTATCCATTTTAACATTTCACTGACTTCCGTATCATAATAATCTGTATAATTCTTTTCATGGAATCTGCTGAAAGATATTCCTGAACATTCTTTAATTAATGAATAGACATCTAAACCTTTCAGTTTTATTGGAAATTCTATGTTGCACAATTCTTTACATAATTGTATATCAGCATTTATATAAATATCTTCCTCTAGAAGCGTCCTTATATAAATAATACCTTTTTCCGTATCAATTTCTTTTATATAGAAAGCATGAATAAAAATCGTTCTATATCTTGCACATAATATAAGTAATAATGCTATATCTCTATGACCCTTTTGGGTAAGTGTTCGTAACATCATTTGTAGTTCATCAGGCGAGAACACTTTTTCTTTTCTTGTTTTACTAATCTCTGGATCTTCTATATTTAAAATACTTGCAATTATTTCAAAAGAATGGCATGTCAACTTTGACAAGTCTATTACTGTACTTGTATTTGTCCATGGATTATATATACCTATATGAGAAAGATTACTTATGCTTCGCATTCGTGATTGCAGTCCTAAACAATAGTATGTTAAAAGTAGCACTTTTTCTGTATGAGTAGCAATCATATTATTCTGTGAAACACTTAACATCCAAAGGCAGTTTTCTGTCAAAAAAATGGGACGGTTTCCATCACTCCCAGAATAATCTATAGTATTTCCATCATGTAGTATAGGACCATTTTCGTAAAAGAAATCTAGTGTTCTTTCAACCATTGATGAAATATTATCTATATTAACGTAGCTGCAATTTATAGATTGCATTCGCATATTATAGAGTCCTTCAATAATTATTACATTTCTGACATTATCCTGTAATGAATTATTTCTGCTAATATTTTTATATTGTTCTAATTTCTTTGGAATCAATCCATAACAATCTACAAAGCACGTTTTCTTAGCATCCCCCATATAATACTTAACAAGACTATTAACACATTTTGAAGATAATAACTCACTAAGATCATAATATTTATTGGGACTACTCCCGATACCATGTCTCTGATTTGAAATAGCTTTTGATGAAAAAGATATTCTTTTTTTATTGGTCAATACTTCTTTTTCTATATCGCTTATATTCCTCAGTGGTTTTGCTATTTTATCAAAGCCTTTCTCTATAAGAATCCGATAAATCTTATCAAAAATATCTGAGGGAATATCTACCACTCTGAGTTTGTAAGCAGTATTTGTCTTAGGATTAAATATACCAACATATTTTATATTAGAAAAAATAGGATCTGATGATATATTCCCTAGTATGTAATATAAAATTAGTTGAAGCGTGTATTCTGGAGTAACATTCAAGTAACTACTTACTTTCATATCCCAAATAGTATCTGAGGTCATATAATCACATTCAACATTATCCCTAACAGAAGGTCTTGATGCAATTCTATATCCACTCTTTAAATCAGACATCGTATTAGAAAAGAATGTAATACTCCTGGTAATCATTAACTTCACATACGCAATTTCTTTTTCTGTAGGTTCTTCAACTATAATTTGCTTTCTTACTTCGCGTAAATCATTGCTATACTCCATCTCTTTTTCATGTACTTCATCATACCCCCGCCTATAAGCAAATGACATAGCTTCTAAAAAATGTAATTTCCATGCAGCTATTATTGATTTTTCATTACATCCATCTATTCCTGCCACTAATTCTTTTGCAAATTCTTCTTGCCCTATTATTTCAAAAGATGGATTGTATTGATATGCCGGTTCATTTGGACAAAGAACCAATCTAGTAGTTTGTAATTTAAATAAATAGACCAATATGCTATACTGATAATATAAAACCTTTGGAGGTGATTTCAGTATGGCAAAAGCGCAACCACTTATTCTTCCTGATGATGATCGTGAGTACTTTGAATCTATAGTTCGCACCAGAACCATGCAGGCCCAAATCGTATCAAGAGCAAGAATTCTTCTTCTAAAGGCTGATGGCGAATCTGTAGATGCGATAGCTGAAAAGGTTGGGCTCAATCGTAACAGCGTATTACTCTGCCTTAAAAAGTACAAAAATGGTGGTGCGGAAAATGCTATTTTTGATACTCCTGGTCGCGGCCGAAATGCTGAAATCACTGATGATGAAAAGACATGGATTATCAATATAGCATGTCAAAGGCCTAATGATTTCGGTTATTCTGCTGAAACTTGGACTTATGCAAAGCTCACAGAACACATAAATAAATCCGCTGAATCTGCTGGATACACAAGGCTTTCCACGCTTACAAAAACAAGTATAAAGAAAATCCTTGATGAAGCAGAAATCAAGCCATTCCGGATACAGTATTATTGTGAAAGGCGAGACCCGGATTTTGAAGCAAAAATGCATGATGTGCTTGTTGTATACAAGCAGATCGAAATGCTTTTTGATACTGAAGGAAACCTTATAATACCTGTTGAGAAACAGACTCTGCATACCATTTCTTATGATGAAAAACCTGGTATACAGGCTATTGCAACAACATCTCCTGACTTAAATCCTTCTCAGGAAAACGGAACAATTAAGCGTGATTATGAGTATAAGCGTCTTGGAACAGTATCACTTTTAGCAGGTATTGATCTTATTACTGGTGAAGCTATTCCTTTGGTAAAGGACACTCATAACAGCGATGATTTTATTGAGTTCCTCAAGATACTTGATAAGAAGTATCCTAAAGGAGATGTAATTCGTTTAGTGCTTGATAACCACAGTGTGCATACTTCAAGGAAAACAAAAGCTTTCTTGGAAACAATGCAAGGCAGATTTTTATTTGTATTCACTCCAAAGCATGGGTCATGGCTTAACATGATAGAAGGTTTCTTTGGCAAAATGACACGCCAGATGCTACGTGGAATAAGGGTAGGCACTAAACAAGAACTTGTTGATCGCATTTATCTATACTTTGAGGAGATAAATCAATCTCCGGTGGTGCATCATTGGAAATACAAAATGGATGAAATCGATGCAGCAGAGGATATAGCAAAAACGGTCTAGTTAATTTTTGCACGGACTACTAGTAATATGATCTATACAATCTCCCGCTATAGCTGCCTTCTTTTTTGATAGTTTAGGAACCGAAATTGAATCATCATATTGTTCTTTTTGGTAATCAAGGCACGGCAATGGTGATATTTTTTTGTACAGTGAAATAAGGTCACCAATACTTATGCCTGATATATTTTTATAATCTTTCTCAAAATATTCTTTTATCTCTCTATTATCCATAGATTATCCTGTATTTTAACTGTCATATCATTAATCTATACTTAATTACTATGATTTTTTTCATATAGTTGATTTCATTTTCTTCGTATATCCACAAACTGGACACCCTGCCCCTCTCACTCTTGCACCAATCTGACTTTCCCATTCAAAAGAGCAATCTGAGCATTTCCACCATACCTTTTTTGTACTTCTCTTAATTACATCATGAGGTGTTAATTGTCCATTTCTTTCATAATCATCCTGCACTGTTTCTTTTAGGTTAACACGAATCATTTCTGTGTCTTCTTCAGAAGCATCGAAGTTTCCTACGTATGCCTCTATTTTATCCTGATTAATAGAATGGGTAAGACAGATTCTAGCTACATCCTCATAACCTAGAGATAACATGTA
>JAEEGL015661892.1_pt1 | contig 10824 bp, 9 predicted proteins | sample 9134231 | NCBI WGS metagenome assembly JAEEGL01 (sample SAMN16246548, study PRJNA631951) | gut metagenome | biome: gut microbiome; feature: rumen; material: fiber-attached | host: Bos | place: Iran: Karaj | collected 2018-10
CTTGTCGCAGGTTCCTGCGGTGTACATGCGGTACAGCTCAATCTCGTGGTCGCCGTTCTTGGCGTTTACCACAACCTCACACATGGAGTTGGGGTAAGTCACCGTAACATCGATGCCCTCAGAGTTCACAAATCTTCTTGTCTTGCACTCTGCGAAGATCTCGTAGGAGTTGATGTACTCAGTGTCTGTCTCAGGCACCTGCTGCAGGGCTTCAATGTAGTCTTTTGCCATCTGCTTGGGATCGTATTCCTTGTTGGTTACGCTTACCTGCTTCTTGTTGAGTTCGAAGTAGGGGTTCTTTACGAAAGTGGCTCTCTTGCAGAGGTCGTCGATCAGCTTTTTTGCCTCGTCGTCAGTTGCTGTCGGCGGAAGCTCCTCCGAAGCGCTTCCGAGGAACTGTCCGTCCTCAGACTTTTTGAAAACCTCAAGAGTGATGTGCTGCACGTCGCGGACCCTGTTCTGATCCAGCTTGTGGCCAATGAAGTAAAACTCCCAGCCCTCGGTCACTGTATCTGTAACGCTCCAGGCATCTGCGCCGGAGCTTTTAAGTAGTTCAATTATTCTGTCTGTCATCGTCTGCCTCCCATCAACCTAGTCTTGCCACAGCCTTAAGATACGGGCCGCCGTCGGAAACCTTGACCCATTCCTTGTGGCCCTTGCCGCAGCCGCCGTTACCGAAGGACATGTAGTCGCTGCTCACCATGGATACGGAGCCAAGAAGGTCAGGCACATAGCCGGTCATGACAACTGGAGCCACAACTTTTCCTGTGAGCTTTCCGTCGATGATCTCATAGCCCCTTGCAACGATACACTGGATTCCCCAGTGCTTCGGGTCTTCCATTCCGGAGTACATGCCGGATAAAAGATATCCCTTCTTCACGGAAGCTATCATCTCTTCCTTGGTGCTGTCTCCGTTGTCGAACATTGTGTTGGTCATTCTGGTGTAGGCCTTGTGCTCGAAGTTCTCTCTCTTGCCGTTACCTGTGGGTTCTACGCCGAGACGCAGGGCTGCAAGTGCATCGCAGACGCCAGTCTTAAGGATTCCCTTATCGATCTCGATCACGTCACCTGCCAGCGTTCCCTCGTCGTCAAAAGCATAGCTTGCAACGTCCTTTACGCACTTTGCGCCTTCGTGCATTGTCACGAGATCAGAGCCCACGCGCTTTCCGATGTACTCGGCTCCGAGTGCTCTCTTTTTAACAAACATATCCATCTCAACGCCGTGGCCAAAAGCCTCGTGGGCGATAAGTCCTGAAACCAGCGGAGTTGTTATGATCTCGTACTCGCCGGGAACAACGTGCTCCGCGCCGAGGTTATCCTGAAGCTCCTTGTAGGTTGTTTCCAGAAGGTCGCCCAGCTTATCGAAGATCACAGAGCCGTCTCTGTCGGATACTCCGTTATGTGCCATGTCTGTCTTTCCATCGCGGGCGCCGATCATCAGAATGCTGCCCTCGGAGTATACGTAGCTCTGTCTGAGATCTCTTTTCCCTGACAAAAACATCTTGCATACGTGGGTTGTCTTCGCGGAAAGAGTGCAGTCGATGATCTCATCTGAGAGCGAAACTGCCTTGTCGGAAAAGCTCTGGAGCTTCTGCATGAGAGCGTCGAGGTCTGTGTCCTCCGGTGCGCCTTCTGCATCCATCTCCTCAAAGAGTGTTAAGGGCTCGTCGGGGAGCTTGGGTGTGTCGTAGATTTCAGATTTTGTCTCCTTGAGGACTACCAGCTGCTCGTCCAGGATTTTCCTGATCCTGTCTGCCATTTCGGATGCCTTTTCGGGGTCGAATCTGTTAAAAGAATATTCGCTGTAAAGGCCATCTTTGTACACCCTGACAACGTTTCCCCTCTCTGTCATCATGGTGCTGCCGCCGATACTCTTAACTCTCTGGGAAGCGCTCATCGAAAATCCCACGGAGTCGGTGGCCAGAATGCTGACGTAGTCGTAGCTCTTTTGAAGCTCTGCGATCAGGGATTTCAGTCCCGGAGCCAGCTCTGTTAAATAGGCCGAAAACTTTGTTTTCATAGTCGTTCCTTTCTTATTGTGTCTTATTTTGTTCAAGCCTTAGTATTATAGCATAATCCCACGGCCTGAACAGCCCGAAAACGCAAGAAATATGGTATACTCACACTATGGGTAAAAAAGATTCGATCAAAGTCATAACTTCACAGGGGAGCGGTGAGATCGTGGAGAAGAAATCCCGGTTCATCGCAAATGTATTTCCGGTGGAAAGTGCTGCGCAGGCCGAGGAGAAGATTGCGGAGATTTCAAAGAAATACTGGGATGCCAGGCATAACTGCTATGCCTATGTAATAGGAGAAAACGGCGAGACAACTAAGTGCAGCGATAACGGAGAGCCCTCCGGAACTGCTGGCAAGCCGATACTGGAAGTGATCAATGGCGCCGGAATAACCAACGTGCTGATCATTGTCACCAGGTACTTCGGCGGAGTGCTTCTGGGAACCGGCGGACTGGTACGGGCATATACTCAAGCCGCGCAGGTGGGTATAGCTGGAGCTACTGTTGGAGAGCTTGCGTATTCACGACTTCTGACACTGACCGTTGATTACAGCAAGGTCAATACCATTCAGTATTATATGGGTCAGAAGGGGATTAACATCAAGGATTCCAGATACGCCGCTGATGTCGAGTTTGATATCTGCGTCAGGGAAGCGGATATTGAGACTGTTAAGAACGAGCTGGTGAGCAAGTGTGAAGGCCAGATTCTGATCGAGGAGGGCGAGCCCGGGTATTTTGTTCTGTAAGAGGGAAAACGGTTGCTTGATTTGGTTGTCTAATCTATTTTCTTTGATCTGGTTGGTTGAGCTGTTTTTGTATTATATATTTTGTCCAGACATCCTTTAATTTTGGCGGACTTGGGGATTTTGTGCCGTATTTACAGATTCTGCTGATTGACACCCAAAATAATATTTTAACAATAGGGCCACTTTTTCTAAAAGAGTGCTATATGGCACAAAACAAGCGGTGCTATCGAAAAAACGATGATATGCTATCGATATTAAAAATAGAATTATCTTTGTTTTTAAAGAAAACATATTTGTGGGAACGATTTTTGGGTGTCATTCGTTCGATTTGAGTATATGTGACCAAAAGGATTGCGCACAATGAATTCTTAGAGTGCATGAATAGCCCATTCTCGAAGCATTTTGTGACATATAGAACGAAAAACCAAAACATGACCCAAAACCTATGTAATTCACAATAAATTTCTAAGCTGCTTGATATGTGTAGTATTTTAAGTCGCTGTCCCGGATCAGGCAGTGTCGCCAAGGACTTGCCGCCGCCCCGGATTATATTGCATCACTGCTCACTTCATGGGAAAAAGTGCTTGGCGCTTGACACGGTGTTTTACGTGCTGTAGTATTTATACAACCAAATACGAATCAGATAGAGGTTGCATGTTTAATGAGTAACCGGGCGGATGTTCAGCAGCAGATGAATCCCGGCGAAAGGTAAACGTGCCGAAAGGCTCATGGCGTGCTGGCGCCGGGGTGCTTGGGCATACAGTTAACAGCTGTATGACTGTCATCGAAAGATGGGGAGCTATCGACAATTCTTTTTATCATTATCAAAAGAAGAGACTGGCTCATCCGCATTGCGTTTGAGCCGTTTTTTTATCACTAAGGAGGATAACATGGCAATATTCAAGGGAGCAGGCGTAGCAATTGCAACACCGTTTTACGAGAACGGAGACGTTAATTATGAGGAATTTGCAAGACTCATCGACTTCCAGATCGAGAATGGCACCGACGCCATCATAGTCTGCGGCACAACAGGTGAGGCAGCCACCATGAGCGAGAAAGAGCACATGGAAGTTGTTAAGTTCTGCATCGAGAAGGTCAACAAGAGAGTTCCGGTAATCGCAGGAACAGGATCCAACTGCACAGAGACAGCAATCGAGCTTTCAAAAGAGGCTGAGGCCTATGGCGCAGACGCAGTTCTTTCCGTAACTCCCTACTACAATAAGGCAACCCAGGGCGGTCTTGTTGCTCACTTTGCAGCAATCGCAGAGGCTATCAGCATTCCGATCATCCTTTACAACGTGCCTTCAAGAACAGGCTGCAACATCCTTCCGGAGACTGCAGTAAAGCTTGCAAAAGAGCATGAGAACATCGTGGGAATAAAGGATGCTACAGGCAACATCTCCCAGACCATCAAGATGATGTCCCTGGCTGAGGGCTGTATCGACCTGTATTCAGGAGACGACGATCAGATCGTTCCCATCATGTCAGTGGGCGGCCTGGGAGTTATCTCAGTTCTTTCAAACATTGCACCCAGACAGACACACGAGATCTGCCAGAAGTGTCTCGACGGCGACTTCGCTGCAGCAAGAGAGCTCCAGTTCAAGGCTTATCCGCTTGTAAAGGCTCTTTTCTCAGAGGTTAATCCCATTCCTGTAAAGGCAGCTCTTAATATGGCAGGCTTTGCAGCAGGCCCTCTTCGTCTTCCTCTTACCGAGATGGAGGACGCAAACAAAGCTAAGCTCAGGGAAGAGATGATTCGCTACGGACTGGAGGTTAAGTGATGGTAAAGATGATCATGCACGGCTGCAACGGCCGTATGGGCAGGACCATAGAAGAACTTGCAAAGGACGACGCAGAGATTGAGATCGTCGCCGGTATCGACGCATTTGGCGATGTCCCCCACGATTTCCCGGTTTTCAAGGCTCTTTCAGATTGCGATGTGAAGGCCGACGTCATCGTGGACTTCTCCAATGCATCAGCAGTTGATGGACTTCTTGATTACTGTGCTGATAACAGCGTTCCAGTAGTTCTGTGCTCCACAGGCCTCTCAGAGGAGCAGCTTGCTAAGGTAAAAGAAACTTCGACCAAGGTAGCAGTACTCAAATCAGCAAACATGTCAGTGGGCGTAAATGTACTGCTGAAGGTCCTTAAGGATATATCACCGATACTTGCAGCAGCAGGTTTCGATATCGAGATAGTAGAAAAGCACCACAACCAGAAGCTGGATTCTCCTTCAGGAACTGCTCTGGCTCTCGCTGACAGCATCAACGAATCCATGAACAATGAGTTCGATTATACCTATGACAGAAGCCAGCGCCGCGAGAAGCGTCCGCAGAAGGAGATCGGAATCTCCGCAGTAAGAGGCGGAACGATCGTCGGAGACCACGATGTTATCTTTGCCGGAAAGGACGAGGTTGTAACTCTCTCCCACAGAGCATATTCAAGAGCCATTTTCGGAAAAGGAGCTATCGAAGCCGCCAAGTATCTGTCTGGCAAGGGCCCTGGATTCTACGATATGTCAGATGTAATCTGATAAAGATATTCACAAAAAAGACAGGCGAATGTCAGACAATGTAACAAAGGAATATCTGCAAATCTGCCACTGAAAGAATATAAACCATGAAATTCAGACCATGTATTGATATCCACAACGGAAAGGTCAAACAGATAGTCGGCTCATCCCTGAAGGACGAGGGCAGCACAGCCAGCGAGAACTACGTCTCCAAGAAGGGAGCGGATTTTTATGCCAGAATGTACAGGCAGCTGGGACTTTCCGGTGGGCATATAATCCTATTAAACCCCATAGACAGTCCCTACTACGAGATGACCAGGGCAGAGGCAATGAAGGCGCTGTCAGCGACTCCGGGACTTTTACAGGTGGGCGGAGGCATCACTGATGAGAACGCCATGGACTTCATAGATTCAGGAGCCTCACATGTGATCGTCACATCCTTCGTATTTAAGAACGGCCGCATCAGCAGTACCAATCTTAAGAAACTGGTTAAGACGGTGGGGAAGGAGAGAATTGTCCTTGATCTTTCCTGTAAGAAAAGAGACGACGACTACTACATCGTAACCGACAGGTGGCAGAAGTTCACTGATGTGAAACTTGATGAAGACATCCTGGATGAGCTCTCTGGAAGCTGCGATGAGTTCCTGGTCCATGCTGCAGATGTGGAGGGGATGCAAAACGGAATAGAAGAGAGCGTCGCTGAGATCCTCGGAACATGGGGCAAAAGACCTGTCACCTACGCCGGGGGGATAAGAAGTCTTGAGGATATCAGAAAACTTCGGGAAATCGGAAGAGATAAACTTGATGTCACAGTTGGAAGTGCACTGGATATTTTTGGAGGAAATCTTAAGATTGACGAGATAATTAAATATATGCAGAATGTCCACTAAACTTGAAAATCCCTCGTCAAGAGCTCTGCAATCAAAAAAGCCATCTGATAACTCAGATGGCTTAAATGATTAATCATTGTTACAATCTTGCAAATTCAAAATATATCTATTTTAAATAAGGCACCTTGTAGTCTGATTAAATAGCTCCAATTTCGAGAATTAAAGCTTGTTTACGTTTACGGCCTGAGGTCCCTTTTCGCCCTGGACTACGTCGTACTCAACAGCTGCGCCCTCTTCGAGAGACTTGAAACCTTCCATGTTGAGTCCTGAGTAATGTACGAATACATCATTTCCAGCCTCGTCAGAGATGAAGCCGTAACCCTTCTGGGTGTTGAACCACTTAACAGTACCTTTGTTCATCGTAATACCTCCGAAAAAATAAAAAAATAATCAGTATGTTGTCTATGACAACACATTTACGATACCACATTAAATGCCAAAAGTAAAGAAAAATAAAAGATTTTAAATGACTTTACTTTAAAAGTTTAGCGTGATAAAATGTTTAAGTATGAAAGTGATATTAACGAAATTTAGTTAATACTAATATTAGTCTGTTCAGGAGGACGTTATAAATGAACAAGAAGATTAGAACAGATGCCGTAGACCACTTGTTTGAGGCGGTTCTGTGCCTTCAGAATAAGGAGGAGTGCTACAGCTTCTTTGAAGATCTTTGCACGGTTAATGAGCTTCTCTCACTGTCACAGAGATTTGAAGTTGCATCGATGCTAAGGGATAAGAAGACATATCTCGAGATCGCTGAGAAGACCGGCGCATCCACTGCAACCATCAGTCGTGTGAACCGTTCACTCAACTACGGAGACGACGGATATGAGCTGGTATTTACCAGGATGCAGGAGTGATTACCGATAGCTCTTTTCCTACTTACTATTATTAATAACAGGCCCCGGTAACAGGTTTACCGGGGTATATTTATGCCGTAAACACCGCAAAAAGGCTGCGGAAAGTCGCAAAACTTGCTAAGAACCGCAGAAATATGCTAAAATTTATATTTAGTCGGAGGATAACAGGTGATATGAGTGCAGAAAAAAAGCCAAAGAAGCACAGGCATAAAAGACATTATACCTTTATGATCGTATCCGGAGATTCGGATGGCGAAACAAAGAGTTTCCATCTTAGCCACCTGAAGACACAGCTTCTTTCCTATACGGCCTTTGCTGTGATACTGGTAGTTATCTGCTATATAGTGTACTCGGCAATAACCATAAACAATCTCAAGGCTATAGAGCAGAAGCAGGCGGTGAAGATTGATGAGCTCACAACAGAGAGCAGCACACTGGAGGCTTCCAATGACGAGCTGGAGACCAAAGTCCAACAGCTGTCCGCAGCCCTGAACCAGAGACTTGAGGACGAGCAGACATCGGCAGAAGAAGCTGAGCAGCTGGCAGTTCCCACAGGTTTCCCGCTGACGGGTACGGCTTCCATGACAGAAGCGCTTGATGATCCCAACGAGACCAAGGTCACAAAGATCACTGAGGACAATAAGGACACGGCCACAGGCAATCCGATAGTGCTCTTTGAATCTTCTCAGGGCAACAGCGTGATCGCATCCGGATCAGGAACAATTGTTACTGTGACCACGGATGTTAAGTTTGGAAACATAGTCACAATAGACCACGGCAACGGATATACGACAATTTACAGGAATTCAGGCGATCCTCTCGTTTCAGAAGGAGCAGCCATCGACAAGGGCGACATCATCTTTGTTATCACGGATGATAACGTTACTCTTGGATATCAGATACAGCAGGACGAGCAGTACATAGATCCTGAAGAATTAATAGAGATCAACGGATAGTAAGTCGGATTAACACTATTGATTTATAGGAGGACTATCACATGTTTGGAAGAAAAGATTCAGCTGCAGGTCTGGGCCATGAGCAGGTAGGAACCATTCTCGGCAAGGGATCGGTTGTTGACGGCCCCCTTAGTGCAGAGCAGTCTACAAGAATTGACGGAACAGTAAACGGAGATGTTAAGATAAAGGGATCGCTCATAGTCGGACAGGAAGGTAAGATAACCGGAGCAGTATCCTGCGTGAATGCATATATTGCAGGAGAGATTACCGGTAACATCACAGCTCCTGAAGGAAAAGTGGAGATCAGCGACACCGGTAAGGTCATCGGCGACGTTGCCTGCAAGGGCATTGTAATAGACGAGAACGCTGTTTTCCAGGGACAGTGCGACATGACAGGTGTGGACAAGACTGCGGAGGCAGCTTCTGATAATAAGCCTGCAGAAGAGAAACCGGCTGAAGAGAAGACAGAGAAGAATACTGAGGAAAAGAAATAACAACATCCTTCAGATTTGACTGACAGATGCACAGGGATGGCTCTTTGATGAGCTGTCCCTGTTTTGTTGTAAAAAGAGCCCCGACATTGCTGTCGGAGCTCTTTTTCTATACTTTCCTGTAAGGAGGGTTTATATATCAGATCAACCGATCTGTGCTTCTACTGTGTACTCCTTAACGCCTTCCTCGTAAGGAATAACGTTTCCGGATACTTCCTTGCCGTTTACAACGAGCTTTGTGATGCCCTTCTGAGCACCGTTCTGCTTAACTGAGATGTTGTAGGTTGCTCCTCTGTACTTTCTTGTGATAGAGAAGTCACCGAAGCCCTCAGGTACGCAAGGATTGATGGAAAGACCCTTGTGTGTAGGATATACGCCCAGGATGTACTGGGAGATGTTTACGAAGGTCCATGCAGCTGTTCCTGTGAGCCAGCTGTTCTTGCCCTGTCCGAAGAACTTAGCGTCCTTACCTGCAACCATCTGTGAGTATACATAAGGCTCTGTGCAGTGGATCTCGCTGATCTCTTCGATGTAAGCGGGACAGGTCTTTTTGTAGATCTCGAAAGCTCTGTTTCCGTGGCCGAGAACTGTCTCTGCGATGGAAACCCAAGGGTTGTTGTGGCAGAATATTCCGCCGTTCTCCTTGTATCCCGGAGGATAGGAGCTTACTTCACCAAGTTCAAGGTGATACTTTGTATATGCGGGCTGAAGGATCATTACACCGTACTTGGTGTCGAGCTTTTCTTCGACGCTCTTAAGTGCCTTCTCAGCCAGGCCTTCCTCAACACCAATGCCTGCCAGTACGCAGAAGCCCTGGGGCTCGATGAAGATCTGACCTTCTTCGCACTCTTTTGATCCAACCTTGTTGCTGTTGGCGTCATAGGCTCTTACGAACCACTCGCCGTCCCAGCCTGCTGTGCAAGCTGCGTCATATACTTTCTTAACCTCTGCTCTTGCGCGCTCTGCCTCAGCGTTGTCGCCAAGGAGCTCTGCCAGCTCAGCGTACTCCTCGCCGTACTTAACGAACATACCTGCGATGAATACTGACTCTGCAACAGGTCCCTCGGAAGGTCCGAAGGTCTGGAAGGACTCACCGGGATGCTCTGAGAAGCAGTTAAGGTTCAGACAGTCGTTCCAGTCAGCACGTCCGATAAGAGGAAGTCCGTGAGGACCCTTGTGAGTTGCTGTGAAATCGAAGGAGCACTTAAGGTGTCCCATGAGGGTCTTTGCAACGCTCATGTCATTATCAAAAGGAACCATTTCGTTCAGAATTGAAAGGTCGCCTGTCTCTCTGATGTATGCACTGGTTCCTGCGATCAGCCACAGAGGATCATCGTTGAAGCCTGATCCGATGTCTGAGTTGCCCTTCTTTGTAAGGGGCTGGTACTGATGATAAGCTGAACCATCCTGGAACTGGGTTGAAGCGATATCGATGATACGCTGTCTTGCTCTGTCGGGGATCAGATGAACGAAACCAAGCAGATCCTGACAGGAATCTCTGAAGCCCATTCCACGGCCGATTCCTGACTCGTAGTAGGAAGCGGAGCGGGACATGTTGAAAGTAACCATACACTGGTACTGGTTCCAGATGTTTACCATGCGGTCAACCTTCTCGTTGGAAGAAGATACATGGTAGATGGAAAGAAGACCTTTCCAGTAATCCTTAAGCTCTGCAAGAGCGCTGTCAACTGATGATACATCAGCATACTTTGCAAGCATTGCTTTAGCTTTTTCCTTATTAATAACGCCGTAGGATTCCCACTTGGCATCCTCGGGATTCTCAATGTAGCCGAGAGTGAAGATGAAAGTCTTTGACTCGCCGGGCTCAAGAGATACATCAATCTGGTGTGATGCGATGGGTGACCATCCGCTTGCCAGCTCGCCTGTGCACTTTCCGTTCTTAACTGCGTCAGGGCTGTCAGGACCGTTGTATGCGCCAAGGAAAGCATCGCGACTTGTATCGAAACCGTCAACCTTGGAGTTTACGCCGTAAACTGCGTAGTGATTTCTGCGCTCTCTATACTCAGTCTTGTGGTAGATTACTGATCCACCGTCTGTAACTTCAACTTCACCGGTAGAGAGGTTTCTCTGGAAGTTCTTCATGTCGTCATCGGCATTCCACAGACACCATTCTACATAGGAGAAAAGAGTTATTTTCGCGGAACTCTTCTTATTATTAGTAAGGGTGATCTTGGATACCTCACAGTTGTCATCCATGGGAACGAAGGTAAGTACTTCTGCGCTTACGTCGTTCTTGGAAGACTTCCAGGTGCTGTAGCCAAGGCCGTGACGGCACTCGTAGCTGTCGAGCTGTGTCTTGACAGGCTGCCATCCGGGATTCCAGATAGTATCTTC
>JAEEGL015695403.1_pt1 | contig 10824 bp, 8 predicted proteins | sample 9134231 | NCBI WGS metagenome assembly JAEEGL01 (sample SAMN16246548, study PRJNA631951) | gut metagenome | biome: gut microbiome; feature: rumen; material: fiber-attached | host: Bos | place: Iran: Karaj | collected 2018-10
AATGAAGGGAACGGATAAAAACCCTTCTCCCGAGGGAAATCCTCAATATATTACATTTGAAAGCGAAAAAGAAGAAAAAGATTTTGTGCTTAACAAAGTGTCGGAAATTTTGAAAGAAAAGCCGTCTGCTTCTGTTGCAATACTGTTAAGACTCAATTCTCAGGTATTTGATTATAATGAAATATTTATGAATAACGGAATAAAAACTTCTATAAGAACTGATTGCCTTGCTCAAAAAGGGATATATAAAATAATTTTCTGCATATTAAATATTATACAAGCTCCTAATAATAATAAATTTATATATGAGCTTGCAAAAGAATACAAACAAAAAGGAATTTATAATTTTAATGAAAACACTTTAGAAAAGATAAGCTCTCTCCAAACTCCGTTCGTTAAACAGAATATTGATGATATTAATGATGAAGGATTGCTTCAATTATATTGGGATATTGATTATTGGCTGAACAATTCATCTAAAAGCGCAGATATGCTTGCTTTAGATATTGGTTTATATTATGCAAAAGACTCCATATCAAAATCAAATTCTTATATGATTTCTACAATGATAAAAAGATTAACGGAAGCAGCCGATAATTTAGAGGAAATAATTAAAAAACTTGATTATGCCGCACAAAAACCTATGAGTGCATATAAATTTTTTGAAGAAGATGTTTCAGAAAGTGAAAATAAACCTGTCTGTATAATGACAATGCATAAAGCAAAGGGTGATGAGTTTGATTACGTATTTATTCCCGAGCTTAATGAGGAAAATTATTCAACAGAATTAAAAAATGCAAAAATAAAAAGCGGAAATCATTTTGTGCAAACAATAAGAAATTCCGTAGAACACACGGGAATAATGCAGCAGGAAAAATTGAAAGCAGAACAGGTATATGAAAATCTGCGTCTTTTATATGTAGGAATAACAAGAGCAAAATATGCGTTATTTATGAGTAATGCAAAAAATTATAAAAGAAGAAAAAATACAAAACCCGTCAATTTGCTGCAAAAAATTCTTAATACATAAATTATATTATCGGTATTATTTATGTATTAATTAATCTTCTTCAATAAAAAAAGCAGGATTATAATCCTGCTTTTTATTGTTTTCCTTATTTTTATTACATATTTACAGTTAAACCGCAAGCTTTTGCAAGTTCTGCAGCTTGTGTTACAACATTTTTTACGGCTGCAGCATTATTTCTTATAGACATTGCCGTTTCTTTAGCAGTTAAAAGATTATTTGAAACATTTGTCATATTTTGAGATACTCTTGCTGCATTTGCTGCCGCTTTTGTATATTCACCCGCAATATTCAAATAATTGTATTCATTTTGCATCAATGAAGATAATGTATTTACAAGAATTGATTTATCTGTAGCAGATAAATTAGAAATATTTTTAATAGCAGCTGCTTTATTTGTTACAAGGCTTGATGCGTATGTATTCATTAATTGATTAACTGCAGTGCTTTTTGCTGCTTTAGTTGTTGTTGTGTTATCAGTAATAGCTGATAATTTAGATTTTAATGTTTGTGCTTCTTTTTGTGAGGATAATAAAGAAACTAATGTTAAAAATGAATTTTTAACAGCATTATCGGTAGATAATAATTGTGAATCCAAATTAGTTAATGTATCTGTTGCATTAACTGCGATTGCTTCAGCTGTTACATTTGAAGATTGTGTATTTGTCGCATAATTAAATAAAGGATTAATATCGCTAAAACTTAAATCATAAGCATTTGCTGATAATGATACTGTTAAAACAGCTAATCCGAGTAATAAACTTCTTTTCATGTGTTTTCTCCTTCTTTATTATTATTTGTTTTTATTTTTTTTATTAATAAATTAATTCCATATATTATAGAGTTTACTATAAAGAAAATTATACTGCCCAAGACTAAAGATATTATAAAATAGCCTAATATTCTCCTAAAATAAATCCAAGGCGCAAATATAAAATAATCAAATTCCGTAACAAGAACAAACATTATATTAATAAGCATTTGAATTAATGCAAATGAAATTCCGAATTTTATTAATGATTTTAAATCAATCAGTTTTTTGGATATTAAAGAATAAAAACACCCGATGATTATAAAAGTTATTGGTGCATTATTTAATACAAACATCAGTATCACGCCCAATATAGCCAATTTATACGGACTTATCCAAAACTCTTTTGTCGAAATCTCATTAAACATGCACTATCCCTGTTTTAGCTAAAACAATTATACCATATTTAGAATTACTCGTTAATTATATTTGTAAGCTCATTAATATCCGAAGCAAGTTTTTTATTCGTTACCATATCCTTTTTTACTGTTTTATGAGAATAAATAATTGTTGTATGTTTTCTGTTAAAACATTCGCCTATATACGGGAAACTTTCTCCCGTTAATTCTTTAACCAAATATATTGCAACTTGGCGAGCATTTGCGGTTTTTGCCGCCCTGTTTGTACTTTTTATATCGTCTACAGATACGTTATAGTAGCTTGCTACGATATCAGTTATACCATCTACGGTTAAAGTTTTTTGATTTTCTTTATAACCGATAATTTTTTTCACACTTTCAACCGTTACAGGTATTTCATCAATAGTTGCATGTGCGCTTATCGTATTAAATGCGCCCTCAAGCTCTCTAATATTTTTATTATAAACAGAAGCAAGAAATTCTATAACATCAGTCGGAAACTTAATATTACGTTCCCGTGCAAGCTTTGTTAAAATAGCCATCCTTGTTTCCAAATCAGGAACTTGAATATCCGCAAGCAGCCCCATTTTAAAACGAGTAGTTAATCTGTCTTCGGTTTCAATAAATTTATCCGGAGAACGGTCTGATGTAAATACAATTTGTTTACCTGCTTCATGTAAAGTAACAATTGTATTGAACATCTCCTCCTGCATTCTTTCTTTACCTTCAATAAATTGAATATCATCAATTAGAATGACATCTGCATTTCTGTACTTATCACGAAATTCATTCATTCTCTTGTTATTAATATTCTTTTTATCTTTTTTGTCGATTTTATCAACCCCTATAAAAATGGCGTTAACCAAATCATTCATAAATTCTTCCGCTCTGAAATATTTAACTTTCAGTTTTGGTTTGTTGAATAAAATATCATGCCCTATTGCCTGTAATAAATGAGTTTTGCCAAGCCCGGAACCGCCGTATATGAACAAAGGATTATATTGTTTACCCGGATTTTTAGCTACTGCAACGGCAACTGCATAAGCAAATTTATTACTTGAGCCTACAACAAAATTATCAAATTTGTATTTTAAATTTAAGTTGCAGGACTGCATCTGTTTTAAACCGTCAAATTTTGAAGGTAATATTCTGTTCTCAAGGTTTTTTATAAATTCTTTATCTTCTTCTTTTTTAGCTTTTTTCTTTTCTTTTTCTATTTTGTTATGGAGATCTTCATCATAAACAACTTTAAAAAATATTTCTCTGCCGCAAACCTCGGAAAGAGCTTTTGATATATCTTTTTGGTTTTTTTGCAAAATTTGTACTGCAAGATTTTGCCCCGTTAATGCACAAAAACAATTATCCTCTAATGAATGCGGAACAAGAGGCAGCACCCATGTTTCAAAAGTAGTTGCCAATATATTGCCCTTTAAAATTTCAAGGACTTTATCCCAAATTCCGTTAATGTCTTCCATTTACCTTCCCTGTATGCTCATGAATAAAGCATAATTATAGAATATATTATAGAGCATGACTGCTCTATAATATATTATTTGTTAAAATTAATTTACTTTTGTTGTTAATCTCAAATGCAGCTCTCTTAATTGGTCTTCCGTAGCCATTGCAGGAGCATCCGTCATTAAACATTTAGCACCTGAATTTTTCGGGAATGCAATTACATCTCTTATTGAGCTTGTTTTTGCAAGGAGAGCAACAACTCTATCCAAACCTAATGCTAAACCTGCATGAGGAGGAGTTCCGTATTTAAATGCATTAATCATAAAGCCGAATTTTTCCTGTGTTTCTTCATCGGATAAACCTAATGCTTTAAATACTCTGCGTTGAATTTCACCGTCATGTATTCTTACACTGCCGCCGCCTAGTTCGTTACCGTTATATACAATATCATAAGCGATTGAACGGCAATGAGCAGGGTCTGTTTCCATTTTATCAATATCTTCAAGATTTGGCATTGTAAACGGATGGTGGACGGAAACATATCTGTTATCTTCTTCGGAAAATTCAAACATCGGGAAATCCACAACCCAAAGAAGGGCATGTGCATCGGGGTCTATTAAACCTAATTTTTCACCGAAGTATAGTCTGAATCTGCCCATTACGTCGTATGTAACTTTCGGTTTATCAGCTACAAAGAATACAACATCTCCTGCTTGAGCATTTGCTCTTTGCTTAATTTGTTCTGCCTGTTCTTCCGTTAAGAATTTAAGAACAGGTGATTTTGCAGTTCCGTCTTCCATATACATAATATTTGCAAGAGCTTTAGCACCGAACGAAATAGCTAATTTTGTCAAATCATCAATTTCTTTTCTTGAATAATTAGCAATTCCCGGAATTTTTATTGCTCTGACAATACCGCCTGCTTTTAATGTATCTTTGATAATTTCAAAGTTAGATTCCATTAAAATATCACCGATATCAAATAATTCTAAACCGAAACGAACATCCGGTCTGTCACTTCCGTATTTATCCATAGCTTCTTGATATGTCATAACGGGAAGTTTATCGGGTGTTTCGTAACCTACAAGCCTGAATACTTCTTTTAACAAACCTTCAACCATATTCATAATATCTTGTTGAGTTACAAACGACATTTCCATATCCACCTGAGTAAATTCAGGTTGTCTGTCTGCTCTTAAATCTTCATCACGGAAACATTTTGCGATTTGATAATAACGTTCAATTCCGCCAACCATTAATAATTGCTTGAATATTTGAGGTGATTGCGGAAGCGCATAAAATTTACCCGGCTGAACACGGCTCGGTACAAGATAATCTCTTGCACCTTCAGGTGTCGTTTTAATTAAAATAGGTGTCTCAACTTCCAAGAAATTCTGACTGTTTAAATAATTACGCATTGTTTTTACAATTTCATGCCTTAATTTTAAACAGTTAAGTACTTTTTCCTGTCTTAAATCGAGATAACGATATTTTAGTCTTATATCTTCACTAACATCATCAGCATTTAACGGAAACGGCAATACTGCAGCCGTTGATAAAATTTCAATAGATTTAGGATAAACCTCTATATCACCCGTAGGTAATTTTTCGTTATAAGTTTCAGCAGGTCTTTCCGATACTATACCTGTAGCTTTTATAACAAATTCATCTCTTAATTTTTGGAAAACCCCATATACTTCGGGATTTTTTTGAGGATCTGATACAAGCTGGAACAATCCTGATTTATCTCTTACTTCTACAAAAATAATTCCGCCTAAATCTCTTACTGCAGAAACCCAGCCTGCTATTGTTATTTCTTTTCCTAATTCTTGTTTTGTTACTTCGCCGCAACCGTGCGTTTTCATTGATGTTGTTGTTAACATTTTATATATCCTGTATTCTCACTATGTAATATTTATAATCTACCGCAAAGAAATTTATTTTACAAATGAGAACCTATATTTAATATAAAATTTTGCTCAAACAGAATTAAAGTTCGTCAGGTGAAGCAATTTTTCCTAAAACAGCGCTTGCCGCTGCTACATAAGGAGATGATAAATAAACTTCACTTTCAACATGTCCCATTCTTCCCACAAAATTTCTGTTAGTAGTAGAAATTGCCCTTTCACCTGCGGCAAGAACACCGGCATGCCCGCCAAGACACGGACCGCATGTAGGAGTGGATACCGCACCGCCTGCTTCTATAATTGTTTCCAAATAACCTGCTCTTAATGCCGCAAGATAAATTTGCTGCGTTGCAGGAAAAACGATTAATCTTACATCTTTATGAACTTTTCTTCCTTTTAAAATTTCTGCAGTTGCTTTTATATCGGATAATCTTCCGTTTGTGCAGCTTCCTATTACCGCCTGATTTATCTTAATATCTCCTGCTTTGGAAACAGGTCTTGTATTTCCCGGTAAATGCGGGAAGGCCACAACAGGTTCAATATCTTCCGTATTGTATTTAATAACTCTTTCATATTCTGCATCTTTATCGCTGATATAGAACTTTGGTGTTCTTATACTCCTGTTTTCAAGATACTGTCTTGTAATTTCATCAGGATCTATAATTCCGTTTTTTGCCCCTGCTTCTATTGCCATATTACAAATGGTAAATCTTCCGTCCATTGGTAATTCTCTGATTGTTGAGCCGCCTATTTCAAGCGTTTTATATAAAGCACCATCTACACCTATATCCCCAATCAAGTATAAAATAAGGTCTTTAGCTGTAACCCATTTATTAAGTTTCCCGTTGAATTCAACCTTTATTGCGGAAGGTACCTTTAACCACGTTTCTCCCGATGCCATTGCACAAGCAATATCTGTAGAGCCCATACCCGTGGAAAAAGCGCCTAATGCGCCATAAGTACAAGTATGTGAATCTGCGCCTATAACTATATCGCCTGCCGTTACTATACCGTTATCGGGTAACAGAGCATGTTCAATACCCATTCTTCCGACTTCAAAAAAATGTTCTATGTTATATTTATGGGAAAATTCTCTTACTTGTTTAACTTGCTCTGCAGATTTTATATCACGATTAGGTACAAAATGGTCAGGAACAAATACAACTCTTTTATTATCAAAAACTTTATCAACTCCTATTTTATTAAATTCATTAATTGCGACAGGAGCTGTAATATCATTAGCCAGAGTAATATCAACTTTTGCCGTAATTAATTGTCCTGCATGTAATTCATCAACTCCCGCATGTGCAGCTAAAATTTTTTCGGTTATATTCATAGGTCGCATATAAAAAATCCTCACATAAAATATATTTAAATGTTATTATAAAACATATCAAGCATAAATGAAATATCGGAGAAAAAATGCCTGTTAAAGAATTCAGAACGCCTATCGGCAACAAACCTGTTTTAATCGGTACAGAGTCAGGATATGACAATATAATATTCGCAATAGAATCAAGCTGTGATGAAACGGCTGCCGCTATTGTAAAAAACGGCAGAGAAGTTTTATCAAATGTTGTAGCATCTCAGATAAAAACACATATTGAATTCGGCGGAGTAGTGCCTGAAGTTGCCGCAAGAGAGCATTTAGAGGCTATAAATTTAGTTATAGCACAAGCTTTTGAACAGGCAGGATTAAAAGCGGAGGATATAACAGCATTTGCTGCCACGGTAGGCCCGGGACTTGTAGGCTCGTTGCTTGTCGGAATGAATGCGGGAAAAGCTCTTGCAATAGCAAATGATAAACCTTTTATCGGTGTAAATCATTTAAACGCACATGTATGCGCAAATTATTTAAACACGGATTTAAAACCGCCTTTTGTAGCATTACTTATAAGCGGCGGGCATACGCAAATAATAGAAGTTAAGGATTGGCTTGAACAAAAGATTATCGGAGAAACAATAGACGATGCTACGGGAGAAGCCTATGATAAAGTTGCAAGATTAATCGGTTTGCCGTACCCCGGAGGTGTAAACCTTGATAAGCTGGCACAAACAGGAAATCCGCATGCATTTAAATTACCCGAAGCAAAACTGCAAAATGAATATGATTTTAGTTTTTCGGGATTGAAAACTGCAGCACTGCAGCTGATTCAAAAACTTAAAAAAGAAAACGAAGTCCTTCCCGTTGCGGATATAGCAGCAAGTTTTCAAGAAAATGTTACTTCTGTTTTATTTAAAAAGACAAAAAAAGCGGCAGATAATATAAATGCAAAAACCATTGTTCTTGCCGGCGGTGTTGCGGCTAATTCCGAAATAAGAAAGAAATTTTTTGCATTAAGAGAGCAAGGATATAACATTTATGCACCCGAAATGAAATATTGTACGGATAACGCATCTATGATAGCTTCAAGCGCATATTTCCTTGCAAATACAATGGATTCTCTTGACGTCGAAGTATTTTCAAGAATGAGTTAATTTAAAAAATATGATAAAATAGTTTCAAAATTATGAAGAAAAAAATTGTTATAATTATTATCAATCTTATAATATTTTGCCTTTTATTCTGCATTACGGAATTATTTGCATATAAAAAGGCTTGCAATATATTTTTAAATCAACCGCATGATGATAACAGGGAGCTGTACTTTTCGTATGCTTCAAAACTGCCGAATTACTTAGAAGATATTCAAAACTTTTTTAACGGAGAAGAAATATTTTGGGGCAGACTTCCCGACGGAACCGAATATAGTGAAAATCCTGCAGTTGTGATTTTCGGATGTTCTTTTGCATACGGATACGGACTTGATTATAACCAAACATTCAGTTATAAACTTGCTCATCTGTTAAAACGTCCCGTATATAACAGAGCAGCAGGAAGCTGGGGACCGCAGCACATGTACTATCAAACCTTACAAGACTCTTTTTATGAACAAACTCAAAATGCTGATACTTATATTTATATGATGATTGAAGACCATTTAATGCGCCAGCAGTTGGAAAGATTTTTTGTTGTGGATGAATATGTATATCTGCACTATAACGAAAAAAACGGAGCCTTTATCCAAGATAATTACAACAGCAAAATCTCAAACGCTTTGAGAGCTTTATACACTAATAGATTATTAAATCGTTCTCAAGCAATTAAGTATAAGAAAAAAGATGAAAAAGAACTAAAAAGAGTTAATAATTTAACCTATAAATACATAAAAGCTTCTAAAGAGAATATTGAGAACAGACTTGGAAAGAAAATCAATTTTGTTGTTATTTACTTTGAAAAAAATGATTGGGTAATACCGGGCAAAGAAACTTTAACCGAAAAACTGAATAATGACGGAATTCAAGTTTTCTCAATAAAAGAATTAACTGATGAAAACTTAGATTCAGAAGAATATAATATGACAGAAAACGGTCACCCTAAAGAAAAGACTTGGGATTTATTAACTCCGTTAATTGCCCAAAAAATAAATAACAAATAAAAGGATACTTATATGAATAATCATTCTAAAAAATTTTATATAATAATATTCAATATTCTTATTTTAATAATTTTATTTTTTGTATTTGATTTTATTATTTTTAAAAAGGCAGAAGCAGATTTTCATAATAAATTTCCTGATGATACAAGAGAAATAAAATATTCTTATGAAACTAAATTGCCGTATGATTTATACGGTGTTGATAATTATTTTGTAGGCGATAACGTTAACAATATAGAACTCCCTGAAAGCGTATATTTAGGAAGATTACCTGACGGATTAGAATATAATGACAAAATGCCTATTGTGCTTTTTGGTTGTTCATACGCATACGGGCAATTTTTAGAACCGACACAAACTTTCAGTTATAAACTTGCTCATTTATTAAAAAGACCCGTACATAACAGAGCTGTAGGGGGATGGGGAATACAGCACATGTTATATCAAACGGAAAGAGATTCTTTTTATAAAGATATTAAAGACACAGATACGGTTATATACATTATGATTAGAGATCACTATAAAAGAATGCAGCTGGAGCATTATTTTATAGTAGTTAATTGGGTATATTTAAATTACAAATTAAAATTCGGAAAATTGATGAAAGATAATTATAAAAATCCTCTTTCTAATTTCTATAGAGCATTATATACAAGAAAATTAATAAACCACATTAATGCAGACAGAATAGATAAACCGAATAATGAAAAAGAAGTAAACAAGCTGAATAAACTTGTTGCTAAATATTTTACCGAAACAAAAAAGAATATAGAAAAACGATTGGGGAAAAATATAAACTTTATTGTTGTTTTTTATGAATTAGATAATTGCGATATCCCAAACAGAGAAAGCTTAACTGAATTATTAAATAAGAACGGAATAGAAGCATTTTCAATCAGAGATATTACGAATAAAAATATGACAGAAGACCCTTATATAATGCCTGACGGACATCCTACAGAAGCAGCTTGGGATTTATTAACTCCGTTAATTGCCGAAAGAATAGGGCTTACACATTAAATTTGTTATAAATATAATTAATATTTTGAAGATATTCTTCAAGCTTGAAACAAGCTTGAATTTCATCAGCAGAAAGATATTTAAGAACATCATTATCTTTTAAAAGATTATCAATAAAGCTTCCGTTATTATTAAAGGCTTCAAGAGCATTTCTTTGAACAAGTTTGTATGCTTCTTCTCTCAATAGACCTTTTGAGCATAATGTAAGCAAAACCTTTTGTGAAAAAACAATTCCGCCGAATAAGGTTGTATTTTTCAACATATTATCCTTATGAATAACCAAATTTCTAATTGTTTTTTCAAGTCTTGCCAACATATAATCAACGAGTATTGTTGAATCGGGGAAAATAATTCTTTCCGCACTGCTGTGAGAAATATCTCTTTCATGCCAGAGAGGAATATTTTCCATTGCCGCTATTGAATTAGAACGAACAATACGAGCCAAACCGCACAAATTTTCAGCAGATATAGGATTTTTCTTATGCGGCATAGCAGAAGAACCCTTTTGTCCCTTTGAAAATCCTTCTTCAACTTCAAGAACTTCCGTTCTTTGAAGGTGTCTTAATTCAACCGCTACTTGCTCAATAACACTTGCAATTAATGCTAATGCCTGAATATATTGTGCATGAATATCTCTTGCAATAACCTGAGTTGAAAAATTAGCCGGTTTTAAACCTAAATATTCGCAGGTTAATGCTTCTATTTCGGGTGAAATATTACTGTAGGTGCCGACGGGTCCTGAAATTTGCCCGACTTTTGCTTC
>JAEEGL017166881.1_pt1 | contig 10824 bp, 9 predicted proteins | sample 9134231 | NCBI WGS metagenome assembly JAEEGL01 (sample SAMN16246548, study PRJNA631951) | gut metagenome | biome: gut microbiome; feature: rumen; material: fiber-attached | host: Bos | place: Iran: Karaj | collected 2018-10
CCAACACCCTGCTGGCCGCCATGATCGACAACCACATCTATCATGGCAACGAGCTGCGCATCGACCCCCGCCGCATCACCTGGCGGCGCTGTGTGGACAGGAACGACCGCCAGCTCCGCTTCGTGGTGGACGGCCTGGGCGGCCGGGCCAACGGCACTCCCCGGGAGGACGGCTTTGACATCACCGTGGCCTCGGAGGTTATGGCGGTGCTCTGCCTGTCCAACGACCTGGCGGATCTGAAGGCCCGCCTGGCCCGGATCGTGGTGGGCTACAGCTACGAGGGCAAGCCGGTCACCGCCGGGGATCTGAAGGCCGCCGGCGCTATGGCCGCCCTGCTGAAGGACGCCATCCGGCCCAACCTGGTCCAGACCCTGGAGGGCAATCCCGCCCTGGTCCACGGCGGTCCCTTTGCCAACATCGCCCACGGCTGCAACTCCGTGGCGGCCACCAAGCTGGCCCTGTCCCTGGCGGATTACACCGTCACCGAGGCGGGCTTCGGCGCGGACCTGGGGGCGGAAAAGTTCTTGGACATCAAATGCCGCATGGCAGATCTGCATCCCAACGCCGTGGTAATTGTGGCCACGGTGCGGGCCCTGAAGTACAACGGCGGCGTGGCCAAGACCGAGCTGAACGCGGAGAACCTGGAGGCCCTGGAGAAGGGCCTGCCCAACCTGCTGCGGCATGTGTCCAACATCAAGGAGGTCTACGGCCTGCCCTGCGTGGTGGCCATCAACCGCTTCCCCAACGACACAGAGGCGGAGCTGGCCCTGGTGGAGGCCAAGTGCCGGGAGCTGGGGGTCAACGTGGCCCTCTCCGAGGTCTGGGCCAAGGGCAGCCTGGGCGGCGAGGCCCTGGCCCAAGAGGTGCTGCGGCTCTGCGAGCTGCCCAACGAGTTCCGCTTCGCCTACGAGCTGGACCGGCCCCTGGCGGAGAAGATCGAAGCCATCGTCAAGCGGGTCTACCACGGCGCCGGGGTCTCCATCCAGCCCGCCGCCAAGAAGCAGCTGGAGAAGCTGGAAGCCTTGGGCTTCGGCGGCCTGCCGGTCTGCATGGCCAAGACCCAATACTCCTTCACCGACGACCAGAATCTGCTGGGAGCCCCCGAGGACTTCACCGTCACCGTCCGGGACGTGAAGATCAGCGCCGGCGCCGGCTTCGTGGTGGCCCTCACCGGTGCCATCATGACCATGCCCGGTCTGCCCAAGTCCCCGGCGGCGGAGCGGATCGACGTGGATGCGGACGGGAAGATCACGGGACTGTTTTGATAAGTAGGAAGTAAAAAGTAAGAAGGAAAAAGGCATCTGTTCAGTCGCATATACGCCGTAGTGGCCGTGCACCTGCACGGCCATGGCGCAAAGCGCTTTGCAGGGGTATATGGCCGCGGAGGTCCGCGGCCACTACAGGGCTGCTGAATAGATACGGAAAAAGTAAGAAGGATCCCCGCATGGAACTGATTCCCATAAACTGTCTTTCGGAGGAACGATATGGCGACCATATTGGACGGAAAAACTGTCGCAAGAGAACTCCAAGCGGAGTTGAAGGCTCGCGTGGATTCGTTATACCTGGAATATATATTCCCCGTATTGGCGACTGTTCGCGTTGGGGATGACCCCGGCGCAATCAGCTACGAAAACGGCATGCTGAAGGCCGCCAGGATGACAGGGGTGCGCGTCCGCCGCTACATATTTCCTGCGGACACTGCCCAGGCGGATATTGAAACGCTGATCCGTCAGATCAACGCCGACCCCCTGCTTTCGGGCCTGCTGCTGCTCCGGCCCTTCCCGGAGAGCTACGATGAGGACGCTCTGACCTCTCTCATTGCCCCGGCAAAGGACGTGGACTGCGCCAACCTCCACGATCTGCCCCTCTACGTGCCCTGCACCGCTGAGGCCTGCATGGAGCTGCTGCGGCGCTACCGGCTGCCCATTGAGGGCAGGCGGGCGGTGGTGCTGGGCCGGTCCCGCACCGCGGGACTCCCCGCCGCCAAGCTGCTGCTGGAGGCCAACGCCACCGTCACCGTCTGCCACAGCCGCACTGTGGACCTGGCCGCCGTAGCACGGGAGGGCGACATCCTTCTGGCCGCCTTGGGCCGCCGGGCCATGATCGGCGCCGAGTACGTGAAGCCCGGCGCCGTGGTGCTGGACGTGGGCATCCATCGGGATCCCGCTACCGGCAGACTCTGCGGGGACGTGGACTACGCCGCCGTCTCCCCCCTGGCCTCCGCCATCACCCCAGTGCCCGGGGGCGTGGGGGCCGTCACCTCCACCATTCTCATGCGCCACGTCATCGACGGAGCGGAAAGGAGCGCCAAGTGAGCAAGAAGCATTGGCTGGCCCTGGGCCTCTTCGTGGCCGCCATTGTAGCCCTGGACCAGATCACCAAGGCCCTCACCGTGGCCCACATCCCCCTGGGGGAGGAGATCCCCCTGATCCCGGAGGTGCTGCGGCTCACCTACGTCCGCAACACGGGAGCCGCCTTCTCCATGCTGGGAGGCGCCCGTTGGTTCTTCCTGGCCCTGGTGGTGGTCTTTCTGGCGGGCGAGGCCTGGCTCATCAAGAAGAAGATCCTCACCAATCCGGTGGAGCTCTGGGCCCTGGCCGCCGTCACCGGCGGCGCCATCGGCAACGCCATCGACCGGGCCCTCACCGGCCAGGTGGTGGACATGATCGAGCCCCTGTTCGTAAAGTTCGCCGTCTTCAACGTGGCGGACTGCTTCATCACCTGCGGCGCCATTCTGCTGGCGGTGTATGTGCTGTTTTTTGAACGAAAACATGAAGATACAAGCAACTGAATCCGGCCTCCGTCTGGACGTGTTTTTGGCCCAGGAGCTGGATATGACCCGCTCCGCGGCTCAGAAGCTGCTGGAGGCCGGGGCCGTGACCCTGGCGGGCAAGCCCCTGCGAAAGCAGGACAAGACCCAGGCCGGGGCCGTCTACCAGGTGGAGCTGCCGGAAGTGCAGGAGGTCTCCATTGAGGCCAGAGACCTGCCCCTGGACATTGTGTATGAGGACGCGGATCTGCTGGTGATCAACAAGCCCAAGGGCCTGGTGGTGCACCCCGCTCCGGGCCACTGGGACGACACCCTGGTGAACGCCCTGATGTTCCACTGCAGGGACAGCCTCTCCGGCATCAACGGGGAGCTGCGGCCCGGCATCGTCCACCGCATCGACAAGGACACCTCGGGCCTGCTGATCGTGGCGAAGAACGACTTCGCCCACCAGGCCCTGGCGGAGCAGCTCCAGGACCACAGCCTCTCCCGGACCTACGAGGCCGTGGTCAAGGGCGGCTTCAAGGAGGACAGCGGCACCGTGGACGCCCCCATCGGCCGCCACCCCGTGGACCGGAAGAAGATGGCCGTCACCGAGAAAAACAGCCGCCCCGCCGTGACCCACTGGCGGGTGCTGGAGCGCTGCAGCCAGTACACACCGATCGAGTGCCGCCTGGAGACGGGCCGGACCCACCAGATCCGGGTCCATATGGCCCACATCCATCACCCCATCTTAGGGGACACCGTCTATGGCAGTCCGAAGCCCGAGCTGGGCCAGGACAGCCAATGTCTCCATGCCCGGGAGCTGCGCTTCCGCCATCCCCGGACCGGCGAAGAGATCACCGTCAGCTGTCCCCGCCCCGCCTGGTTCGAGGCGGTGTTGGAAAAGCTCCGCCATATGTAGCGCGGGCAATCTGCCCGCCGTTCCCCGCCCGTAGGGGCGGCCAGTGTGCCGCCCGCCCGAGGCAGAAACGTCAAGTTAAGAGGTAAGAAGTAGGAAGTGCCCGTATTGGAATTCTTACTTCTTACTTTTTCCTTATTCGCACAGTTCCGGGTTTTCCACCACGATCAGCAATCTTCTTAAACTGAGAAAGAAGTTGACCAGGTGCGATAAACAATACGTAAAAATGTATCCCGCCAGGCCGTATCGGGGCAGCAGCAGCCAGAGACCCAGCACGTCGATGACGTTGGTGAAGCTGTTGTAGCGCACCAGATGGAGCTGCTGGCCCAGGCCCTTCTGGAGGCCGTCCACTACGGCGTCGGGGTAGAGGAAGAGGACCATGGCCGCGAAGATCCGCAGATACCGCCCCGCCTGCTCGCTTTTGAACAGGGCCCGGCCCAGCACGCCGCCCCCCAGCCAGAGGGCGGCGAAGATCCCTAGGGCGTAGAGGGCCGTGAGGCCCAGGCTCTTCCGCACCAGCCGCTTCATGCGGCGGTGCTCTTTTTTTGCCAGCAGCCGGGCCAGCTCCGAGACCATCAGCTCGCTGAGGGCGAAGATCCCCTCCGCCGGGAACCAGAGCAGGGGGAAGACCATCCCTGAGACGGTGCCGTAGGCCGCCAGGGCGGCGGTCCGGGAGCCGCTCCGTTCCAGGCCCCAGGGGATCAGAAACTGCTCCACAGTCCCCAGACCGGAGCGCAGGCAGTCGTTGAGACCCAGAGGAAGGGCCCGCCGGGCCACCGGCGGCAGCGGGCCCGCTTCCGGCAGGCTCCCGCGCAGCCGCAGAAGCAGGACCAGGCAGGAGAAGACGGAGGTCCCGTAGCTTCCCCCGATCACCGCCGCGCAGACCCTGGCCGGGTCGGAGCCCACCAAAGCCAGCAGAAGAAAGGTGACGCCCAGACTCAACAGCCGCTCTGTCAGCTCCACAGCCGCCAGTTCCTTTACACGTCCGCAGGCGGTGTATATAGCCCGCAGGACCCCCGCCAGGATGGGCAGGGGCAGCAGGAGGCCCAGAGTCCGCAGGGCTGGGACGGTCCGCCCGTCCCGAAGCAGGAGCTCGCTGAGGGGAGCTGCCAGCAGGATCAGCCCCGCCCCCGCCGCGGCGCTGGCCAGCAGCCCATAGCGCAGGCAGGCCAGGAGGGACGCTGTGAACCCGGGACGGTCTCCCCGGCCCCAGGCCCGGGCCGCCAGCTGGAGGGCCGCTGTCCGGACACCGGCGGAGCCCAGGGTCCCGGCAAAGCCGCCCACGGTGAGAACCAACTGCAGGACCCCCATGCCCGCGGCTCCCACCCGCTTTGCCAGGACGGCTTGGAACAGGACCCCCAGACCCCGCAGCGCCAGCCCGCTCAGGGTCAGCAGCAGCGTCCCCCGCACCAGCGTCCGCCCCTTGCGCACGATACCACCCCCGGGACAGCCTATGCGGAGGCCGCGGAGGGAATGCGGGATGCACAGGGGAATTCGAAGTGATCGATCCGCAGGGACCGGTCGCCGGTCACCAGACCCGCCTGCAGGGACAAGCCGCCAAAAGGCATGGCTTGTCTGCCCCTCCTCCCACGGACGGGGTTTCTGGATCAAGGTGCAAGGCCTCAGGTCCCTTGGTCCTTGAACCTTGTACCTTGAACCTTTTAATTCGATAAATCCCAAGCTTCCGCAGCGTATGAAAGCGTATAAAACCGGGCATACTCCGAGCAAAACCTGGATATGGAGGAACATGTATGAACCTGCAAAACACCAAAACGCTGACCAACCTGATGCGGGCCTTCGCCGGGGAGAGCCTGGCGCGAAACCGCTATGACTTCGCGGCGGAGCAGGCGGAGACTGACGGGCTGCCGGTGATCGCCGCGGTCTTCCGCTACACCGCGGGGCAGGAGAAGGAGCACGCAGAGATTTTTGCCTACTATCTGCGCCGGGGCGGCGTCGACAGCCTGCCGCTGAGCGGGGACTTCCCCGTAGACACCGCCGCCGACACCCTGGCCCTGCTGGCGGCTGCCGCGAAGAACGAAGCGAAGGAGCACGCGGAGGTCTACCCCGCCTTCGCCGCCACTGCCCGGGACGAGGGCTTCGGGGAGATCGCCCGGAAGCTGGAGATGATCGCCCAGGTGGAGAATTGCCACGCGGGACGCTTTGAGGCTTTCCACCGGCTGCTGGCGGAGCGTAAGCTCTTCGTCTCCAATATGGACTGCGCCTGGATCTGCCTCAACTGCGGACACGAGTTCAACGCCAAGGCCGCGCCCCAGAGCTGTCCCGTCTGCGGCGAGGCGGGCTATTTCATCCGGGTGGAGATGTCGCCGTATTCGTACAACTAAAATAAGAAGCAAAAAGTAAGAAGTAAGAAGTAACCGACGGTTACCTCTTACTTCTTACTTCTTACGATTGCCTTCCCGCCTGTTCCCCGCTAAAAGGTGACCTCTCCGTCGTGGGCCACGATGGAGCAGGAGATCGTTCCCTCCAGGGCCATAACGGCGGCGGTCAGGGCGGCCTCGTCGGCGGTGCGGAGCTCCACGATCAGGTCCAGCTGCCGGGGGGTCAGGCTCCGGGACTTGACCACGGCGGCTCTGCTGTGCTTCCCGGCGGTCTCCAGGACGGCGGCCTCGGCGTTGAGGTCGCTGCTGCTGACCAGCAGCAGCACCGGCGCCTTGGCGATGGGCAGGGCGTTGAAGATCCACAGCAGCACCGCCAGCACCGCGCTCAGCAGCACCGCCACCAGCGCCAGACCCGCGCCGCAGATGATTCCGACGGAGATGGCCCAGAACAGGAAGATCAGGTCCAGCGGGTCCTTGATGGCCGTGCGGAAGCGGACGATGGACAGGGCGCCCACCATGCCCAAGGAAATCACCACGTTGGACTGGACCGTCAGGATGACGGCGGCGGTGATCTCCGCGATGGCGATCAGGGCGACGCTGAAGTTTTTGTTAAAAAAGGCCTTGCGGCAGAGAAAACGATAGACGAAGAAAATGAAGATCCCCAGCAGGCCCGCGATGGCCAGGCAGGTCAGAATGGTGGTTGTGGTGATCTCACCGGAGGCATAGCCCTCCAAAAAGGATTTCTTGAAAATGTCGCCTGTGCTCATAAATTGACGCCTCCCATGGTATTGTAGATTCTGCAAAGATAGTATTTGGAAAAGGCGGTCCACTGCAGACCGTCCAGTTGAAGGGAGCGGCCCACCCAGGAGGGCAGCAGCTCATCCCATTTGACCTCCAGCACCCCCTGGCCCGCGGGCAGGACCTGCCGCAGGGGGATCTCTCCTTCCAGGAAGCGGTCCACCGCCTGGGACGAGGCGATCTGCTCGTCCAGGGTGATGCGCACGTTTCCTGTCTCCAGGACGAAGGGCGTTCTGGTATATTGGACGATGACCTTGGGCCCCAGGACCCGCAGCCGCATATCCGTCAGCATCCGCCGCAGCAGGGGACTGTGCTCCGGCCGGGGGAAGGGAATCCGGCCCGCCAGCAGAGCCTCCGCCATCTCCCGGTCCACCAGGACGGCGTCCTTGTGGGTCATGCCCCGGAGCTTGGCCTTGCGCTCCAGGCTGATGCGGCGGTCGGAGCCGTTGTAGATCCGCAGCCGGTACTTGGCCCGGGGGTCGGAGCCGTCCTCGTTTTCCAGCAGGCAGCTGTCCGCGAGGTCGTCGAAGTAGACGCTTCGGACGGCGTAGCGCCCCTCCGGTCCCGCATGGGGATCCGGCCGCAGCAGACTTTCCAGCCGCGCCTGCTCCACCCGGAGCTGGCCGTTGTCGCAGAGATATTTATATTCGTGTCGAAAATCAGCCGGCAAGGGATCGCCTCCTTGGGAAATCGGAATTTATCGAATGAAAAAGTACAAGGTTCAAGGTTCAGGGACCAAGGCGCCTGCGGACTTGTCCCTACAGGCGGGTCTGGTGACCGGTGACTGGTCCCTCAGCTCGACAAATCCGAGCAGGATCTGTTATTTTCGTTCAAAGACCGCGGTCAGGACGACGTCGCCGTCCGGGGTCAGGGAGAGGGACTTGTCCGTTCCCTCCGCTGCGCCGGTCCAGCCCGCGAAGCGCCAGCCCGGGGCGGGCTCGGCGGTGAGGGTCAGGGGCACGCCGGTGATCCAGACCCCGGACAGGCCCTCCGCCGACAGCTCCAGGTCGTAGCCGTCCAGCCGGAGACTTCCTCCGGCCGGGTCGGAGACCTTCAGGGACAGACCGCAGGGGGCGGCGTCCAGCTCCAGATCCCGGATCAGCAGCTCCGCCGCCGGGGTCGGACGGGACTGCAGGAAGCTGACCCAGAAATCCCCGTCGGTGATCCCGTATTTGTCCAGGAGTTGCTGGGCCTTCTCGGGCCGCAGAACCGCGTTGGACAGATCCAGCCAGGCGGAGACAAAGATGGAGCGGAATTCCGGGTTCCGAAGCAGATCGGAGAAGAGGGGCATTTTCAGGAAGGGCAGATTCGTATAGGGCTGCTCCACCAGGAAGGCGTCGAAGTCCGCCCGGTGTGAGCCGTACTTGGCGGCGGACCAGGCGCAGCCGTCCATGTCGTAGATAAGCCAGCGCCAGCGTCCGTCCCGGAAGCCCCGGTCCTTGGCCTTGCGGGTGCGCCAGAGCTTGTAGTTTTTCTGGATGCTCCAGTCGGTGTTGTTGCAGTAGATGTTTAAGGCCACATATTCGGCGTAGTTCCGAACGTCCATTTTGGCGCAGATCTCCGCCCAGACCTCCGGGTCGGCGCAGTCGTGGGAGCTCACATAGTCGTTGAAGGCCAGATAGTCCTCATAGTCTGCTTGATTTCCCTCGTCGAGCTCGTTGTCGGAGATCAGAATCAGATCATTCCCGCTCACGCCGTAGTGCGCTTCAAAATACGTTTTGTCGTAGCGCTCCCGCAGATAAGTGTCATAGTAGTATTCCCCGTTGAGGAAGACCGTGGCCGGCAGGGCATCCAGTCCGCCCAGATCCAATCCCTCGGCCAGCTTCTGGGCCATGAGATCGGAGCTGTCGGCGCGGGTGAAGAAGGAATGGTTGTTCCTCCCGCCAAAGATGGGGGCGGAGAAGGTGCTGCTGCCGTCGTAGAGCTCCCGGGCAATGAGGCGAAAGCGCTTGAGGGGCTTGGCTCTGGAGCTGTCGCCCTGGAGACGGAGGCCGCAGGCCTGCTCCAGCACGAGGCTGTGGGATTCATCCCAGAGGGCGATCACCGCGTCCCGCTCCGCCCGCGGACCCCGGGCGAAAAAGCAGGGCCAGGGGGAATCTCCCTTGCCGCCTTCCGCCAGCCAGCGGTCGTACTCCCCTCCTGTCACGCAGATGCCGTAATTGCCGAAGAGGGAGTCGGGGTCGGATACGATACTCAGGATCTGCCGCCCGGCGTACGCGGAGAAACGTGCGCTTCCCACAAAGTAGACGGCGGTGACGGTCTCGCTGAAGCTGCCCGCAGCGTCGAAGGCGGCAGCCCGGAGGACGGTACCCTTGTCCACCGGGTCCGTGTTGGCGCCGGAGCGGTCAAAGGTGGTATTCGGTTGGCTGACGACCCGGTTTGGCTCGCCGCTGATATCCCGCAAGGTCATGGGTCCCTCCCAGAGGGGACTGTCCGCTGTGGGCAGGGAGCCGTCCAGGGTGTAGTGGATCTCGCAGCCCGGCGCCGCGCTGAGCTCCAGAGTCTGGGGTTCGTCATAAAAGCCGGAGGGCAGGCTGAAAACCGGCGCCGCCAGGCTGGGCGGCGTGTAGACCGCGGCCTGTTCGTTCCCCTCGCCGGGGGTGCCCCTTGCCAGGACCCATTCCCCGTCCAGCAGGGTCAGGGCGATGTTTTTCTTCCGTTCCGGGACGGTGAGCTCCTCCAGCAAAAGCCCATTGGGGGAGGAAAACCAGACGGTATCGCCGGGCCTCAGGGAAAAGTTCAGATGGATGTCCTCACCGCTCTGCCGGCCGGACTTGCCGCTGCCATCGGCCCAGAGGAGGACCGTCTCCCCGGGCGCCAGGGTCCTGGACGGGAGGCGGAAGCGGTTTCGCTTTTTGCCGTTGTCGGAGAGGAAGTGACCTTCCAGCTCCACGGGCTCGGTCCCCGTGTTCAGCAGCTCCAGATAGTCGTCGTATTCCCCGGTGTCGGGGTCGACCAGCAGGGTGAAGTTGGCGCAGCAGATCTCACTGATCCGCAGAGGGGAGGCGGGGGGATCCCCCGCCAGCAGGGCGCAGCCCAGGACCAGCGCACAGCCCAGCCCGGCCAGAACGGGCAGGAGCCGGCGATGGAGCCGGCTGTCGGCGAGCTGCCGAAAACAGCGGCGAACGCCGCCGCAGCGCAGGAAGCCCGCCAGCAGTCCCAGGACGCAGCAGAGCAGCAAGAGCAGGGCGCAGCCCGCCAGCTTGGAGAGCCGGTCCGGGAAGAAGCTGTCCAGCATCACCAGCAGATCCCGGCTCCGTCCCCGGAGCCAGAGGGCGCCGAAGAACAGAGCCGGTCCGAGAAGCGTCAGCAGCAGGCCGGTCAGCACTGTGGTCCTCCGTTTTCCCGGCACATGGGAGATCAGCGCTCCGAGACAGCCGCCCAATCCAGCGGTGGCTGCAAGAAGGATATAAAAGATCAAGCGGCCACCTCCTCTGCCGTGAGGGCCGATGCCCGCGTCGGCCCGATCTGTCAAATGGGAAAAAGGGCCGATGCGGGCATCGGCCTCTGCGATTTACCGGTCCAGATACCGGCAGGCGTTCAATGCTGCGGCGGCGCCGTCGGCCACGGCGGTGGCCACCTGGCGCCAGGCCTTGGTGCGGCAGTCGCCGGCGGCGAAGATTCCATCGGTGGGGGTCCGGCAGCTCTCGTCGGCCTTGATGTATCCCGCCTCGTTCAGAGGCGCCAGGGCGGCGAAGGCCTGATTCTCAGGCTCGGTGCCGATGGCCAGGAAGGCCCCGTCCACCGCCAGCAGGCGCTCCGCTCCGGTCTCGGTGTTTTGCAGCCGCAGGCCCGTCAGATGGTCCTCTCCTTCGTAGCCCACGCAGACGGTGGAATAGAGGATCTCCACGTTGGGTCGGGCCAGGATCAGCCCGATCATGGCCTGCTCGCCGGTGAGGAAGGCCAGGTTTTGGACCACCGTGACCCTCGCGCCGGCCTCGGAGCGCAGCAGGATCTCCTGCAGGGCGGGGCTGCCGCCGCCGATGACCGCCGCGTGGCCGCCCCGATCGACCGCGCCG
>JAEEGL012239523.1_pt1 | contig 10823 bp, 6 predicted proteins | sample 9134231 | NCBI WGS metagenome assembly JAEEGL01 (sample SAMN16246548, study PRJNA631951) | gut metagenome | biome: gut microbiome; feature: rumen; material: fiber-attached | host: Bos | place: Iran: Karaj | collected 2018-10
CACATTGTTCTCGCCAAGCTTATCAACATCGATTTTCTTCTGGTTAGCCGTATATTCACTGTCACGAAGTATTTCATCCATAAACCATTTATTACATGATGCAGCTGAAAGCATACAACCCATAAGATGATAGCCACCATCTGCATGTGCAAATGCATGCAGTGAATTCTTGTCATCAACTGAGAATTTGTCGCTTGTGATGAATATAGTTCCGGATGTACCCAGTGAGAGATTACATTTTCCAGGACCAACTGTTCCTGTACCAACTGCAGCTGCAGCATTATCTCCTGCGCCTGCAACAACCTTTACATCACCACTGATTCCCAGTTCGCTGCATATATCAGACTTAACACTTCCTACTACATCAAAACTCTCATGAAGCTCTGGCATTGTGATATGAGATATTCCACATATCTCCATCATTTCCTTTGACCAGCACTTATGCTCTACATCCATGAGAAGCATTCCGGAAGCATCCGAATAGTCTGAACTGTAAGCTCCCGTAAGTCTGTATACCAGATAATCCTTAGGAAGCATTATTTTCTCTATTTTTGCAAAGTTTTCAGGCTCGTTATTCTTAACCCATAAAACCTTTGGAGCAGTAAATCCGGCAAATGCGATATTTCCGGTATACTGTGACAGTTTATCCTTTCCGATAACATTATTAAGATAATCTGTCTCTTCTGTTGTTCTTCCGTCGTTCCACAGAATAGCAGGTCTGATAACGTTGTCATCCTTGTCCAGGATAACAAGGCCGTGCATCTGTCCGCCGACTCCGATTCCTTCTACTGTTGTTTCCCCTGTTTCTGCAATCAGTTTGCTTATGCCTTCCATACTTCCCTTGTACCAGTCTTCAGGATTCTGTTCAGACCATCCTGACTGTGGGAAGCTGATAGGATACTCAACCGAAACTGTTTTAAGGATCTTTCCATCCTTGTTCATAGCCAGCAGCTTAACTGCAGATGTACCTAAATCAACACCTATATACATTTTCAACCTCCTCATTCTGTGTTTGTTTTTTCTTTTTAGATAGAATTGAGGGCAGGCTCACTACTTCCTGCCCTCATCCCCTGTCTTGTCAGACTCTTCGAGTACCAATCGAAGTTTCACATAATATACACTGTCAACGCTTTAAGCGAAAGGGTTCTCTGATTTATATAATACTCCTGCTGGATGGTTGTAATCGATCTCGTCGAACTTAACTCCAAGGTACTTGAATGTATCAAAGAGCAGCTTGCCATTATGATGGAATGTAATAGCTGCATGATGTGGATAGTTCTTCTGAACGAGTACGTGACGATAGAAACGTCCCATCTCAGGTATTGCAAAGATGCCGATAGCACCAAATGATCTTGTTCTTACAGGAAGGATCTCACCTTCTGCTACATATGCACGAAGCTTTCCGTCAGATGTGCTCTGAAGTCTGAAGATAGTAGCATCTCCAGGAATAAGATCTCCTTCAAGAGTTCCATTAGTAACTTCTTCAGGAAGTGTACGAGCCATGATCTTCTGATTCTTCATCTCACAGAATGCAAGCTTGTCTGTAGCTGTATTTCCACAATGGAAGCCCATAAATGTATCTGTGATCTTGTAGTCATAGCTGAACTTGCCCTTGATCTCTTCTTCATACATATCCTTCGGAACTGTATTGTTGATATCAAGAAGTGTAACTGTATCTTCACTTATAAGCTCGCCGATATACTCTGAAAGAGCGCCGTAAATATCAACTTCACATGAAACAGGAATTCCGTCCTTAGCAAGGCGGCTGTTTACATAGCAAGGAACACATTTGAACTGTGTCTGGAATGCAGGCCAGCACTTACCAGCGATGATAACGTTGCTTCTGCTTCCCTTGTGCTCTTCAATCCAGTCACGAAGTGTAAGCTCATACTGAGCAAGTCTTGAGAGGATTTCAGGCTTCTTGTTGCCTGCGCCAAGCTCTGCTGCCATATCATCAACAACAGATGAAATTCTCTCATCACCTTCATGCTTATTAAATGCTTCAAAGAGGTCAAGCTCTGAATTCTCTTCAATCTCAACATCCAGATTGTAGAGCTGCTTGATAGGCGCGTTACATGCAAGGAAATCCTGTGGTCTAGGACCGAAGCTTATGATCTTGAGATCGCTGAGTGCGATTCTTACTCTTGCTACTGATACGAAATCCTTGATCATATCAGCACACTCATCAGCATCGCCCACTGGCATTTCAGGGATGTATGCTCTTACGTTACGAAGCTTAAGGTTGTAGCTTGCATTAAGCATACCGCAGTAAGCATCTCCTCTGTCATCAAGAAGGCTGTCGCCTGATTCCTCAGCTGCTGCGATAACTGCTGCAGGGCCCTGGAATTCCTTAACAAGAAGGATCTCGCTTGACTCTGGTCCAAAGTTTCCAAGATATACTACAAGAGCATTTACTCCAGCTGCATTAACATCAGCAAGAGCTTTTCTCATATCTACTTCATTCTCAACTGTTACAGGACATTCATAGATGTCACCATACTTCTCTTTGTAAGAAGCAACAACTGCTTTTCTTCTTCTCTCAGAAAGAGTCATAGGGAAACAATCTCTACTAACTGCAACGATACCTAACTTTACCTCTGGTAAATTCTTCATAGTTATTACCCTCCTAATATTTAATTAATACCTTGTCCGTCACCTTCCACCGACCGGAAGATCCGTATTATAATTTTTCTTTAATCTGTTCATAAATTCCATCAGCGTCTAACTTATACTTATGAAGCAGTTCCTTAGCAGGTCCTGACTCACCATATGTATCTCTTACGCCGATTCTTGTAAGTCCCTTAGGACTATTCTCAACGAGAACCTCAGCAACTGCACTGCCAAGTCCTCCGATGATAGAATGCTCTTCAACTGTAAAGAGCTTATCTGTCTCTTCTGCAGCCTTGATTATGATCTCACTGTCGATAGGCTTGATAGTATGGATATTGATAACTCTTACACTTACGCCATCCTTCTCCAATCTCTCAGCAGCCTCAAGGCTTTCTGCGCACTCAAGTCCTGTAGCAAATATTGTTACATCCTTGCCATCCTTAAGTGTTACTCCCTTGCCAATCTCAAATTTATAATCTGGATTGTCATTGATAACAGGAACAGCAAGACGACCAAATCTCATGTATACAGGTCCGTCTACATCATAAGCAGCCTTTACAGCAGCCTTTGCTTCAACATCATCAGAAGGATTGATTATTACCATTCCAGGAATAGTTCTCATAAGAGCTATATCCTCGTTACACTGATGTGTTGCACCATCTTCACCAACTGATATACCGGCATGTGTTGCGCCAATCTTTACATTAAGATGTGGATATCCCACTTCATTTCTTACCTGTTCGAAAGCACGGCCTGCAGCAAACATGGCAAATGTACTTATATATGGAACCTTTCCATAAGCAGCAAGTCCAGCTGCGATGCCTGTCATATTAGCCTCTGCAATACCACAGTCGATATGTCTGTCCGGATAAGCCTTCTTGAATACAGCTGTCTTTGTAGCAGCAGCCAGATCGGCATCAAGAACTACAACATTATCTTTTTCATTTCCTAACTCCACAAGAGCTGCACCGTAGCTGTCTCTTGTAGCTATCTTAGTAACTTCTGACATTTTTATATCCTCTTATTTACGATATGTTATTAGAATCCATGTTTTAAAATTCAGTATTCTATACTTGATAAACTAAGTGTCATTTACGCCAGGTCAGCCATAGCCCTCTCGAACTCCTCATCATTAGGAGCCTTGCCATGCCATCCGCACTGGTTCTCCATGAAGGAAACGCCCTTACCCTTTGTAGTCTTAGCTACGATTGCTGTAGGCTGTCCCTTGCAATTCTTAGCTGCTTCGAAAGCATCTGCGATCTCATCAAAATTGTGGCCATCTATATTGATTACATTCCAACCGAATGCCTTGAACTTCTCATCGATAGGATATGGTGAACATACCTCATCAATTGCGCCATCAATCTGAAGATTGTTATTATCTATAACGGCAACCAGGTTGTCCAGCTTTCTGGATGCTGCGAACATAGCAGCCTCCCATATCTGTCCTTCCTGTATCTCTCCGTCACCACACATGGCATATACCCTGTTGGACTTGCCATCAAGCTTAGCTCCGAGTGCCATACCCACAGCTGCTGACAGCCCCTGTCCCAGGGAACCCGATGACATATCCACACCCGGAATGTGCTTCATGTCTGGATGTCCCTGAAGATATGAGCCTGTATGTCGGAGGGTTACCAGATCAGAAGTTGGAAAATAACCTCTGACCGATAGTACTGAATAAAGTGCAGGAGCTATATGCCCCTTAGAGAGAACGAATCTGTCTCTGTCTTCCCATTTAGGATTTGCAGGATCAATATTCATCTCCTCAAAATATAAATAAGTGATAATATCAGCAGCAGAAAGGGATCCACCTGGATGTCCTGACTTTGCACTATGAACTGCTGTTACTATTCCTTTTCTTACTTCCTTTGCTTTAGCCGCAAGTTCGGCCTTCTTTACATCTTCCATTGTTTCATCCTTTTCATATATTAAGTGGATTTAAACCATTACTCACCAAATACCGCTTTGTAATCCTTCTGGAACTTCTCAATACCCTGATCAGTAAGAGGATGCTTTGTCATCTGCTCGATTACTCCATAAGGTACTGTAGCTATATCAGCTCCTGCAAGAGCACACTCTGTTACATGAACAGTATTACGTATGCTTGCTGCGATGATCTCTGTATCAATATCATAGTTTCCGAAGATCTGAACTATATGCTCGATAAGCTCGATTCCCGGTGAGCTTATATCATCCAGTCTTCCAAGGAAAGGTGATACATATGTAGCACCAGCTCTTGCTGCCAGAAGTGCCTGGTTAGCTGAGAATATAAGTGTTACATTTGTCTTAATTCCCTCTGCTGACAGAACCTTGACTGCCTTAAGGCCTTCAACTGTCATAGGGATCTTAACTATCATATTTGGATGGATCTTAGCAATCTCTCTACCTTCTGCTATCATTCCTTCAGCATCAACTGTAGTTGCCTTAACTTCACCGCTTATAGGGCCATCCACTATAGAAGTGATTTCCTTGATAACCTCAGTAAAATCTCTTCCTTCCTTAGCGATAAGTGATGGGTTTGTGGTAACACCACAGATAACTCCCATATCATTAGCCTTACGAATATCATCTACATTCGCAGTATCTATAAAGAATTTCATCGTCGTATCTCCTCCTAGACATACTTATTAAATGTTTACATCTACTTCTATAGTTTTCTTGCCGGTCAGTTCAGTGCTTCTCTCATCTGGCTGCTGGCCGCCCACATAGAGCTTGTAGCTGCCGTGAAGCTTTGCTCTTGTACCATCCTCTAAGACAGCATCAAATGTTCTGTCACCGAGCTTGATACTCACAACCTTCTCTTCTCCCGGTTTAAGAGAAACTCTTTCGAAACCGCATAAACTACATTTTGGCTGAGTGCTTGAGGATTCCTTCTCAAGCAGAGCCTGGTACTCAGGATTGAGACCATTGGACAGCTTCTCTTCTATATCATTGTTGACATAGACCTCAACTACCTCATCCGCCTCATAATTTCCTGTATTTTTAACAGTAACCTTTACAGAAGCATTTGTTATATCGGTAACGGAAACTTCTGCGTCACTGTATTCAAAACTTGTATAACTAAGTCCATATCCAAATGGATACAGAGGCTTATCTTCATAATATCTATATGTTCTGCCCTTCATGCTGTAGTCTTCCATAGGTGGCTGTGTGCCATCCTTGTAAAATGTAACAGGCAGCTTACCTGATGGGCTGACCTCTCCGAAGATAACATCTGCCAGAGCCTGTCCACCTGCCTGGCCGCTATACCAGCACTGAAGAATAGCATTGCAATTCTCATCTTCATATGTAAGATCCATAGCACTACCGGTATTGCATACCAGGATGACCGGCTTGCCTACAGATACAACACGTTCAACAAGCTTCTTCTGTGAATCAGGAAGGAAGAGTGTAACCTTATCTCCTGCAGCAAATGCATTTCCTGTATCACCCTGCTCACCTTCGATAGTTGAATCAAGTCCAACAGAAAGGATCACAACATCACTGTTCTTAGCAACTGCTTCTGCTTCGCTCAGTCTGTCATCTGGAAGTGCCAGCTCCTGAACACGATCATTGAAAAGATGTGAACCCTGTGAGTAAAGAACTCTTGTTCCCGGATTAACTGCAGCCTTTATACCATCCAGATTTGTAACATATCTTGAAGATGTACCGTTGTAGTTTCCTTCAAGTACGGTGATGGATGTTGCTGTAGGTCCGATGATTCCGATAGAACTTATCTTATTCTTATCAAGCGGAAGAATTCCATCATTCTTAAGCATTACTATTGATTCGGCACTTGCCTTATGTGACAGCTCTGCAGACTCATCTGTATCTATATCCATAAGTCCCAGTCCGTCGAACTCACAGTCCTCAAACATTCCTAATGCAGCTCTTACTGTATAAGCACTTACAGCTGCTCTTCTAATGTCTTCCTCTGTGATAAGTCCCTGCTCATAAGCTTCCATCACATGCTCATATGCATAACCTGCATTTACATCACAGGTTGCTTTAAGAGCAAGTGCACAGGTCTCCTGTACATTTGATGTGTACTTATGACTTTCATGTATATCCATAAGAGCCAGGAAGTCAGATACGAAGTATCCGTCAAATCCCCACTCTTCTCTAAGTCTCTTTACGACGGTATCGCTGCTTGTACAGGCTGGTTCCCCATTCACCCTGTTGTATGCGCCCATCACTCCGGCTACATCTGCCTTCTTTACTGCATCATAAAACTGAGGAAGATAAGTTTCCTCCATATCCTTCTTAGATGCAATTGCGTCAAAACCATGTCTGGATTCTTCCGGTCCGGAATGAACCGCAAAATGCTTTGCACAGGCAGCAACCTTAAGATGTTCGCTGTCGCCCTGCAAACCTTCAATAAATTCGATACCAAGACTAGATGTGAGATAAGGATCTTCACCATAGGTCTCCTGACCTCTGCCCCATCTTGCATCTCTAAAGATATTAATATTAGGAGACCACATAGTGATACACTTATAGAGATCTCTATCTCCTAATTTCTTTGATTCGTTGTACTTAGCTCTGGCTTCTGTAGCCACAACGTCGCCAACTTCCTTAAGTAATTCCTTGTCAAACATAGCTGCAAGAGCTATTGCCTGAGGAAATACAGTTGCTGTGCCTGCTCTGGCAAGACCATGTAGTCCCTCTCCCCACCAGTTATAAGCAGGTATGCCAAGCCTCTCGATTGCAGGTGAATTAAACCTGATCTGGCTTGCAGCTTCCTCCAGTGTCATCTTTGAAACGATTTCTTTTGCTTTTTGTCTAAAAATTTCTTTCATGAAAACACCTTTAACCTTCACTGATTGCAAAATTTAACCTTATTAAACATTCTGCAATAATAATGTTATCATGTAGAAGTTCTAATTACTTTTCAAATGTTGCGATAAAGTTTTCAGATGCTGCTATAATGTTACGAAAATATTATCTCTGCTGAACTTATCGCCACTATAAATACTTCTTCAGATATTTTCCTGTATATGATTTTTTCTTTTTTGAAACCTCTTCAGGTGTTCCACTGGCTATGACAGTTCCACCGCCATTTCCACCTTCAGGACCCATGTCGATAATGTAATCTGCCTGCTTAATAACATCCATGTTATGTTCAATTACAACAACAGTGTTTCCGGAATCTGCAAATCTCTGAAGTATGAGAAGCAGTTTTTTAACATCATCAAAATGAAGTCCGGTAGTAGGCTCGTCAAGAATATAAATAGTATTGCCAGTGCTTCTCTTTGACAGTTCAGTTGCCAGCTTGATACGCTGAGCCTCTCCACCTGATAGTGTTGTAGATGGCTGTCCCAGTTTGATATATCCCAGGCCAACCTCCTGAAGAGTTTTGATCTTCCTGTATATGGATGGAACTGCTTCGAAGAAATCGCAGGCCTCGTCCACAGTCATATCCAGCACTTCGTATATATTCTTTCCTTTATACCTTACTTCCAGAGTTTCTCTATTATATCTCTTTCCACCGCACACCTCACATGGTACATAGATATCCGGGAGGAAGTGCATTTCAATTTTATTTATACCATCACCCTTGCAGGCTTCGCATCTTCCACCCGCTACGTTGAAGGAGAAACGTCCCTTGTTAAATCCCAGGGCCTTGGCATCCTTTGTCTCGGCGAACAGACCTCTGATCAAGTCGAAGACACCGGTGTAGGTTGCAGGATTAGATCTAGGTGTTCTTCCGATCGGTGACTGGTCTATGTCAATAACCTTATCCAGAATCTCATAGCCCTCTATGGCATCATGTTTGCCCGGCTTGATCCTGGCGCGGTTCAGATCTCTCAGCAGTCTCTTCTTAAGTATCTCGTTGATAAGAGAACTCTTGCCTGATCCCGACACTCCTGTAACAACGGTGAATACTCCCACCGGAACCTTCACATCTATATTCTTCAGATTATTCTCTCTGGCTCCCTTTATGGTGATCCATCCTCTAGGAGTTCTGCGTTCTGATGGAACAGGGATTATCAGCTTGCGGCTCAGGTACTGACCTGTAAGGGAACGTTCACATTTGATTATATCCTGAGTTGTACCTGTCGCCACGACTTCACCACCGCTTATACCGGCTCCTGGTCCGATATCAACTATAAAGTCAGCCGCCTTCATAGTATCCTCATCATGCTCAACCACGATAAGAGTATTCCCCAGTTTCTGCAGGTTCTTGAGGGAGGCGATCAGCTTGTCGTTATCCCTCTGATGAAGTCCGATGGATGGCTCGTCAAGTATATAAGTAACGCCAACAAGACCGGAACCTATCTGGGTTGCCAGTCTGATACGCTGAGCCTCACCACCTGAAAGTGTGGCAGTGGCACGACTTAATGTGAGATAGTTAAGTCCCACATCCACCATGAACTTAAGTCTGGAATTTATCTCTCTCAAAATATCACGGCCTATCATCTGCTGACGATTAGTAAGCTCCAGATTCATAACATAATCCGCCAGATCATCTATAGGCATTTCCGTCATATCAAATATATTCTTGTCGCCGATAGTTACAGCTAGAGACGAAGGCTTCAGTCTCTTTCCGCCGCACACCTTGCACGGGGTGTAAGTCATGAAGCTCTCGTAATCTTCCTTTACCTCCTGTGAGCTGCTGTACTTATAGCGCTCCTGTACATTTTCAATAAGTCCCTCGAAAGGATGGGTAAATGTACTTCTTCTCGTACGCTGACTTGAATAATGAATGGTGATCCTCCTGCCATGAGTACCATTCAGGATAACATCCTTGGCAAAATCCGGAAGGTCTCTGTATGGAACATCCATAGAGAAACCGTAAGCTTCTGACAGAGCTTCAAGAAGCGCATGAGTAAAGGATTTAGGGTCACCGCTGGATGCCCATCCCGGAACTGCTATAGCACCCTCATTCAGAGTCCTGGATTTATCAGGGATCATGAGATCTGGATCCAGTCTGCTCTCCCAGCCGATACCTGTACAGGCAGGGCACGCTCCGAAAGGATTGTTGAAAGAGAAGGAGCGCGGCTCTATCTCTTCTATTGAAATGTTGCAATAAGGGCATGAGAAGCTGTCGGAATAGGTATAAATCTTTCCCTCTTCTCCGGAATCCTTATCTGGGACAACTTCTATCTCAACTATACCCTCAGTCTGAGCCAGCGCCGTTTCCAGAGAAGTGGCAAGTCTGGTCTCCAGGCCTTCCTTTATCATAAGACGGTCAACTACTATGCTGATGTTATGCTTTATATTCTTATCCAGTACTATTTCCTCATCAAGAGTGTACATGCTTCCATCAACAACAACTCTGACAAAGCCGCTCTTCTTGGCTCTGGTAAGGAGTTTCTCATGAGTACCTTTTCTGCCTCTTACAACAGGAGCAAGTATCTGGAACTTGGTTCTGGCAGGCAGTTCCATAATGCTGTCTACCATCTGATCAACAGTCTGTCTCTCTATGATACGTCCACAGTTCGGACAATGCGGAACGCCGATACGGGCATACAGAAGTCTCAGATAATCATAAATCTCTGTAACAGTACCAACTGTAGAACGAGGGTTCTTGTTGGTGGATTTCTGATCTATGGATATAGCAGGAGACAGTCCTTCTATCTTTTCAACATTCGGCTTGTCAGCCTGTCCCAGGAACATACGGGCATAAGAAGACAGAGACTCCATATAGCGTCTCTGACCCTCTGCATAGATAGTATCAAATGCAAGTGATGATTTACCTGACCCAGAAAGCCCAGTAAAAACTATGAATTTATTTCTAGGAAGGACAACATCAACATTCTTGAGGTTATGTTCCTTCGCTCCCTTTACTGTTATGTATTTTATTTCAGCCATTTGTATTCTCTTTTCTAATATCTATCATTTAATTTATGCCGTGCCTTTGCATGCAGGTCTAACTTTATTTATCATAATCCCGGAGGCGAACCTTTAGTTCAATCAGCTCATCACGAAGCACAGCCGCCAGCTCGAAGTTGAGCTCTGCAGCCGCCTTGTTCATCTTCTTGGTGAGTCTGTCTATCTCCTTGCCCAGTTCCTTCTTATTCATAAGGTCAGGATCACTGCCCACTCTGCTCCGACGTTCACGGTCATCCTCTTTTGCTTCCTCAAGGCTGGTGGTGATAAGATCACGTACAGCCTTACGTATAGTCTGAGGTGTTATTCCATTTTCTTCATTATATTTCTGCTGGATTTCTCTACGTCTGTTCGTCTCATCTATAGCAGCGCGCATGGAATCAGTCATGTTATCTGCA
>JAEEGL013077532.1_pt1 | contig 10823 bp, 7 predicted proteins | sample 9134231 | NCBI WGS metagenome assembly JAEEGL01 (sample SAMN16246548, study PRJNA631951) | gut metagenome | biome: gut microbiome; feature: rumen; material: fiber-attached | host: Bos | place: Iran: Karaj | collected 2018-10
AACGGCAAGATTCTCGAATTCAACCGCACGCCCGCCCGCAAGATCGGCGAACTCGACAACCGCGGCTCACACTTCTACCTGGCCCTCTACTGGTCAGAGGCTCTCGCCGCCCAAAAGGACGACGCGGAACTTGCCGTCAAGTTCGCCCCGGTCGCTGCTGCCCTTGCAGCCCGCGAGAACGAGATTGTCGCTGCATTTGCCAACCAGCAGGGCAAACCCGCCGATATCGGCGGCTATTACCTGCCGAAGCCGGAACTTCTAAAGAAGTGGCTCCGCCCGGTCGCAGAATTCAACGCTGTCATCGACGCTCTATAACAACTAGGGAGGGCTTCCGCCCTCCCTAAGACCCTCCTTGCACTCAATAATCTGCTTCACTCTGAACTCAATTCTTTGGACTGCGCAGATTATTTTCGTGGGCACCTAACGGTGCGATATTAACGCACAGGGAGGGCTTCCGCCCTCCCTAATCGTATTTAGTTGTCAGTTTCCTGACTGCCTTCGATAATCCACTTACACAGCTCCAGGATTCCATCGTAGTCTGGCAGGCTCTTGATAAAGTCCGGAGACTTGCAGCGCTCCACAAAGCCGTTCCAAGCCCCTTCGTTTTTCGCCTTGATTCCCAGGTGTTCTTCGATGGCTCCATGCGTCCAAACCCAGATTCCCTGACTCCGGAGTTTAGCATGGATGCTCTTAATGGGCCGTTCCGCCTCGGGCATAGAAGCCATCATGGAATAAGCCATAGAGGCACTGATGTTGCTGTGCTTGCTTACAGGCAAACCGTTATTCAACCGGAGATGATGGTGGAAAGCCAGTTCCCTGAACAGATTACGACAGAACCTCACATCGGGATCGTTGGCCTCCAGGAATCCGTCGCGAGTAGCGGTAGTAAAGGCGTAGTCCAAGTCAACGATAGCCCGCACCGGCATGTCCATGGCGTTCAACACCTGCATACTCTTGCGAGTGTTGCTCACTCCGCCCTGACGCACCAGAGCGCACTTGATGAGGGCAAAGGACTTTCCGGTAATCCGTTCAAACAGGGCAGGTAACACACGCCATTCTGTCTTACCTTCGGTAAGCAGCACATAATCGGCAAAGAGCAGCTCGTTGCTATTGCTCAAGCTGAACAGCATCTGCAACTGACTGGGAGCATCCTGCACCACCTGATGCACCGCATCCTCAATTCGCTTGCGCATAAAGGTGCCGCGCTCCTTGTTCTTACGAATCAGGAGCGACGTACTCACGTCTTCGCTGGTCACCATCTGGGCGCTGTGAGTGGCGAACACAATCTGGTAACCTTCATTGGACAAATTCTTTAAGGCAACACGAACCAGCTCCACCGCCTGGGGGTGCAAGAACAGCTCCGGCGAATCAATCAAGAGCATGGTTCGACTCAGGTAATGGTTATTATGGTGCTTCTTGATTTCAGAAAGGTAGCGGACTAGGGCCATCTGGATGGCTCGCTGAGAACCTGCACCCATACGGTTGATGTCCCGTTCAAAGCCGTCATCCTCATCGATGACCTTCAGACTTGCAGTTTTCAAGAAGGTTTCCAACGTGGGAATGGGAATATCCAGTTCCACACGAACACTTGGGAATAACGGTTGCAATTTTTCGTTGACTTCACGGTCAAAAGACTTTATTTCGGCCGCCTGGTTTTCGCCACCCGGAGAAAGCAGATCGTTGAACTTTCCGATAATATCGTTGAACTCTCCACCGAACCGGCGTTCCAGCGGCTTAAAAATTTCATGCAATAGCTTGGTAAAGGCCTTGTTGCCTTCAAAATCCCAGATGGCGATGGGCTCGGGGAACATGCGCTTGAAGGCATGCTTAAAATCATCGCCCACACGCATCCAACCCTTGCGGCTTCCGTTTTGCCGCTGTGGCGGCACAAGCGCCCACAGTTCCACATTCTCCGGAGGTACACCCGGCACCCGCTGAACCTTCTTTACCCGTAAGCTTTCGCCGTTCAGAAACGGCGCGATTTCCTTCGCCTTTTCCTCTCCCAAACGGGAGAGCACAGTCTCCGAGATACCCTGAAAATGTCCTTCCACCTCCACCGGTTCATTGCTGTCATCAAAATACGAGACGTCTAACGAAAATGGGGACAACAGCCACCGAATTCCCATGAGGATATTGGTCTTACCCGCATTGTTGTAGCCTATCAAGGCGGTCATATTGTTCAATGGAAACGTCTGCCTGTGGATAGACCGCAGGTTGCAAATCGTAATCTCGGATAATCTTAACGGCTGGGGCTGCATACCCTGAATATACATTATTAGGGGCAAAAAATGCTACATTCTAAGTATGATTTGTCCTTTCTGCAAGAACGACAACGACAAGGTAGTAGACAGCCGCGTCAGCGGTGACTCCATCAGACGCCGTCGGGAATGTACGGCCTGCGGTCGCCGTTTTACCACCCGTGAATACATCGAAATCCAACCGCTTATCGTGGTCAAGCGTAACGGCGCCCGAGAGCCCTTCCAGCGGGAAAAGCTCCTGGCCGGCATCGCCAACTCCTGCAAAAAGCGCCCTGTGACCCAGGCCGCCATCGAAGAAATCGCATCAAACATCGAAAACAACCTAATTTCCAACGACAATCTGGAAGTGACCTACGACCAGATAGGCAACCTGGTCATGCAAGAGCTGAAGAAGCTGGACCCGGTGGCCTATGTCCGGTTCGCCTCCGTTTACCGAGAGTTCAAAGAAGTAGGCGAATTCGTGGACCAGATCAAGACCTTAGATAAATAAAAAAAGCCTCGCTTAAGCGGGGCTTTTATCGTGGTCGATACAGAACTCGAATCTGTGACCTCTACCATGTCAAGGTAGCGCTCTAACCAACTGAGCTAATCGACCAATAAGGTAGCCCAATAGTAGAAACTTGCCCCCCATTTGTCAAGGGGTCAACGGGCATCAGGGTCAATCCAGTACCGCAAACGGCCCGTAATGTGCAAATTGGGCAGGGAATCAACACACTTTCCGGAACGGCAGTCCGGGGTATACAGATTCAAGTTGGCCGTCCAGGTGGAGTCGTCCTTCTGGTCAAACCGGACAATGCTGCTGTCGGCCAGAATGGGAGCCTGGGTCAGGGAACCGTAGTTGAACCAGGAGTACTGCTGCACCACGGGATTATCCCCCAAAACCGGTCTATTCACCATAATGGAGAACTGGTCCCCCCGCTTGCTCTCATCCGCGCGCGTTCTCACCAAGAAATACCGGTGGCTATTCTTGATAAACGGAACTTCCACATCGCTTTCAGCAAGTTCAATAGTACGCTCATCCTCGTCGTTAATCTTGTACTTCAGGTAACCGCCCCCATCAACCTCCCAGCCTTCATTGATATCGCTACAGGCCATAATCAGAAAAGCTGCGACAAGACAGAGTTTTAAACGATAATCGGGCATAACCCCTAAACTAGAAAATTATCTTTGGACTATGGAAGATGAATGGTTTCCCGTTTCAACTTTACACGGCACGGTCTATCTGGCGGTTGTCCCCAAGACAAACCACAGGGAACAAATCTTCAAAAGATTATCTGGTGCGCTCTACCGCAATGTTACCGAACAGGACCTGAAGACCAGGGCCGGCTCTACCAGGCCCGAATTTCCAGAGCTTTCCATCGATGCCAACTGGACCCATTCCAAAGACACTTGCGTGCTTGCCTATTCCAGAGATTGCCGCGTGGGCGTAGACCTAGAATTCCACTCCAGAAGCCGTCTAAAGCTTGCCGAGCGCTTTTATTCCAAGGTTGAAGTTGAACGTCTCCGGCAAGTTCAACAAAACCAAGGCGAAGAAGCTGCCCACAACCTATTCTATACCCTGTGGTGTCGCAAGGAAGCCTTTTTCAAATGTCGCGGTGGTGACTTTTTTGAAGGAACTCTACGCAGGCCTCTGTTAGAAACCTGCGTAGCAAACGTTCAACTAACAGACCTGGATCCGGCGGAGCTGGGCATCCAGGGAAACTGTTCCCTGTGCCTTGCCACCATGGCCTTGGGCTAGTTCTTCACTTCGCCATCAACAGCTCCCGCATTTGCCTGGGGGACATCCAAAGCATACAGGGGCAGGGCCGCATATTCATCTTCATCAATAATCAGGCGGACTATATACTTGTCTGGCCGTTCTATTTTCAGGCGCTGCATGTTCAGAATCAGGTTCATGGCAGCCGTATCGAAGCCCTTGGCCACAGGCTCAAAGGTAATGCTTGACTCCATGCCAGGAACAATGGGGTGGCCGCACACGTCCTCAATCGAAAGCACCAGCTTGTGGACGCCCGCCTCGGCACGCTGGTAGCGAACCCGAAAAGCCGCCGCACACTGGGGTATTATCAGCGGAAACTGCGTAAAGATTCGGTCAAAAGCACCAAGGATATTCAAGCGACCGCCGACACCGTTGGCCGTGGCCGCATCGCAAATAGAAGCTATTTCAACAATCATAAACTAGGGTTTGGTATTGAATGTCCAACTTTCGGAAATGTTCTTCATGAATATAGGACCATTATTTGAGCTTGCCGCACCGGAGCTTGTCCAAGAAATCATGGAGATATACACCATGCCATCGGCGGCAACAACTATCTCCGGAGCAAAGCCGTAAAGGTTATAGCCATGACTTGCATAGAACGGGCCCTTGAAATACGGGAGCTGATTCTCTCCATAGGGCTTCCATCGTATGCCGTCATAGAAATAGGCATGGCAGTGCGAGAACCCACGGCCATTGTCATCAATAATGGCATAAACCTTGTTGTTGAAGCTTGTCACCCGGATATTCGTAGGCAGCATGCCCTCTTGCAGGTTGACCGCTGTTCCCAAAGACAATCCCGAAAGGGTTACAGAACCCTTGCGCACATAAGGGCCAGCCACGCCAACCTCAGAAGAACGGTTGATATACCCCAGATAGACCGTGCCACCGTTCGAGGCAATACTGATACTGCCCATTTCTTTGGCAATTTTCGCAGGAGCAATCTTTTCGGAATACGAAGAATTGTATATGGCATAATAGGAGTTATACAGGTACGTGTTGTCCGTAAAGGTTATCAGGAACACGTTCGTGCTGGTAAACACTCCGTTCACATCCCTTGCGGACGTATTAGAAATCTTCTTTTCTTCCCATTTTGAACCGGTCCAATAGCTAAAGTACGGGAGATCGTTCCTGACATATGTCACCACGGGGTTATTGTTCTCCGGGTTGTAGGTCAAATTCACCGTAGTCGCCCCTTCAATGGCCGAGCCTATCGCGGTCCATGAATTACTCAAGCTAGTTAACTTGTAAACCCGAATTTTATCATCCTTTGTAAGGACCGCCAAGAACGCAGCAGCATTGGTCTGGTCGTTAATGCTGGCCATCCGCAGCGCCTTAACAGAATCACTGGCGGTAATGCTCGGTATGTTCGTCCACTTAGACCTATCGTAATACTTGGAGACAACCGTTGCTTCAGACGGCTGGTAAGCCACCACCAAATTGGAATCAAAAGAAGTCATGGCAGGGGGCGTACGTAGCGAAGACTCTTCCAACACGGTATCGCTTGCGGCAGCAAGGTTTTTCCAGGCACGCTGCACATAAACCGTCCGGCAGAATGTTTCAGCCTGGTGACGATTCATGAACGTGACATCGGGATTGGCGGAGGTACTGTCCCTAAAGTCCAGACATACCCTTATGGTTCCCTCAGATGTGGGACGCCTGAAGGCATCGTTGAACTGGGCAACGTTTGTATCCAAGGTACCATCAGCCTTACCCTTGTAGAACGTTCCGCTCACATTGCTGAACTGCCAGTAATATTCCCTGAGGTCATTGTCACCCAGGGTACCGTTCACCGACTGCGCTCCACTCCATTCCGAAGAATAGTAGTATAGGGCTTCGCCACTCTGCGCTTCGTCACCGCTCCAGGGATAAATCGTGTCTACTGCCGTAATCTTTCCCACAGGGAGGTTCGCCGATGTCATCACAAAGACATGGGTTGTATCGCGGAACACGGCCTTCGTGCTGCTCTCCTGGGCCGACACAACACAGTAAAGGTTCACTCCAAGATTACTCAGGGTTTCCCTGTAAGAGTAGAATCTGCCGGTATACCTCAGCTGAACTTCATCTTCAACCTTCTTCTTCGTACTCGCGTTGAAGCATTGCCAGCTATACCAGTCAATCCCCTGCCAAACACTGTTGGTATCGGCATCCAGAATGATTACGTCGCCTTTCGCAACATACTTCACCGATTCATCCACAGAGATTGTCGGAATATCCGTGGAATAGGTAAGTTTCATAGTAGACGTCGCTATATTTCCATCGTCGTCAGTTACGCGGGCTACGCAAGAGAAGTTTGCCGAGGCTGCCGGGGCAGTCCACGTCGTATCGAAAGAAGAAACCGTTCTCCAGTTGTCGGCAATGGCAGCCGCATCACGACCGCAACTCCATTCCCGCTTGACAATGTAGCCCTTCTTGTCCTGAGCTGTGGCGTTGAGCACGATTGAAAAGCCTTCACGTATAACCGCCGAATCGCGTGCCACCTTCACCGTAGGCGGATCAAGTTCCACCACAATCTTGGTCGTATCCCTTGCCGTGAGATCATCATCGTCCTTGACCTGCACAATGCAAAGGTAGAGGTTATACGGCGTCGACGGAAGAATTGCCTGGTAAGTAGCCTTACCGCTAGTCAGCTTGTCCAGGATATTCTTATCGGTGCTCGGACCGCAGCCCCATTCGTAAGAGACGATCCGTCCCGGCAGGCTCACTTCGGCAGAGTCCATGGCGTTCGCATACAACACCACAGTATCCTTAATGGTCGCATTGATAGACTCATTCACGGTAACCGTAGGCGGGGCCCTGTAGACCTTGTAGGTAACCGTATCCAGCGAGTAAAGGGAAGTCTGATCTGCGTCAGCGGCGCGCATCACGCAGTAGTAATTGCCTGCCGTTTCGGGCATGGGAACTACAGGGGGCTGGGAATTGCCCTGGCCCTGCCAAAGGGCAACCCAACTAGCCGGCTTCAGATTGTTCAAAGTGCGATCACAGGCCAAATCCACATTAATGGGGCCACCCAAGGCATTTCCTGCAGTGAACTTCACCTGCTCAAGGTCCTTGATGGTCACATTCTTGTTACGGATATTCAAGCGAATCGTCGGGATATCCTTGATGACATTGAAGATCATGGTAACAGAGTCCTTCTGATTATCATCATCAACCGCAAAGATGAAGCACTTGTAGTTAGAAGCCTCGTTACTCGGCAACTGGATTTCCATAGAGTCCGTCACCTGCTTTGCGGCCGGCGAAATCACAGTAGCCGTGTAGGTGCCCGTACCACAACGGTAGCCCACCTCCTTGACTTTTCCGTACTTATCCTTGGCCGTATACTCAAACTTGTGCTTGGAATTGACTTTCTTGGTAAGGACTCCGTCGTTTTCGTCCACGGTAATTGTCGGAGGATCTTTGATGACGTTGACCTGCAAGGTATCGTAGGCATGCTTGCTTTCCTGGTTTTCGACATGGACCGCAATCCGCATTACGCCTGCGTCGGTCCAAGATATGGTCTGATTCTCAGACGTTCCAGACAAGCAGGTAGCGACGGCAGCGCCATTCTTGAAGCATTTCCATTCAAACGTCTTAAAGGTCTTATCTGCGGGATTATTGTTATTCGCCGCATAATTCGTGGTGACCGTGATAACATCGCCTATGGTAATCGTGGTATCGTAAGCCGGTTTCTCGATAGTCACCATGGGGCCATCGCTATAGAATCCAAATCGGACCGTATTGGACCCGCTGCCGTTGTCGGACTCCGCATACATGGTGTACCTTGTCCCGGCCACAGCATTCGCGAAGTCGTCCTTGGAAAGGGTTATAGAAGTCTTGCCCTCGGTCACGGTAGAAGTCTTTACCGCAGCCCCAGGAACGTTGGATATCCATTTCACCGTCTTTACCGGCGGATTAGCCTGTTCAATAGTCGCCTCAAATGTCAAGGAAGAGGTTGCACCCACCATGGCAGAATTACTTCCCGTGGCCGCACCAGCTTCCTTCACCGTGATAACCATATTCGTGGCAGAAATCACGAAGGCAAAAGTCGTATCGCTGTGGTAACCGGCACTATCGGTCGCCGTAATCTTGAAGATATAGTTTCCATCCGACAGATTGGCCAAATCTATGCTCCAAGCATAGCTAGTCAAGTTGGAGAACTTGCACTGGCTATTCTTGGCATTGCAAGTATCCTTGCCAAGCATGGCCACCGCCGTCTTGACCTGAGAGCCGTAGTCACTGAATCTTCCCGACACCGTAAAAGCACGGACAGCAAGCGTATCCTCAAAGCCCTTGATGTTGTAAATACGCGGCGGAGCAGGGTCCTTCAGCAAAATAGGAGGCAATTCCTTCTCATCGCCAGCATTAATATTCGGAGTTCTCGTCGTGACCTTCACAAATCCACGACCGGTCTCGTCTGAAGCCGTCAGCCTAAACACCCCTGCAGGCAAATCCGAAACTCGGAATTCGCCCTTTGAATTCGTGCTAGCCGTATAGATGTTGGTAGAATCAGTCGTATTCACCAAAGTAATTTTGATACCTTCGTGATTGGACAGGCCTTCGAATGTTGCCTTGCCTAAAAAGTCACAAGTGGACTTGCTTGGGCCCAGATAGAAGAACCTGGGGCGTTTGCCCTTGCTGGTCTTGATTTTCTCAGCCACCACGGTATCGTAACCATCGGTCACCCACACATCCCAGGAGAAATACCTACCCGTAAAGCCCAGCTTCTTCAGTTCATTTTCGCCATTCTCAATAACGGCAAAGCTGGTAGACGTACTGTTCTTCAGCACCAGGTCGTAGACGTTAGACAGGTTCAAGTCATTTTCCTGGTTATCCGGTGTGGCCGCCACACGGACATAGTACCTCAACTGTTCTTCGTTATCCTTGTCATGACCTTCATAGAACAAGCGGAAGGTTTCCACCGTATCGCTTATCCGCTGCTGGTCATCGGGACCCAGAATTTTGATCGTGGGCAGCTGGTTGAAATGCAAGTTGACGCTGTCTTTTGTGGAGTTCTTGTCGTCATCGGTAACGATGATATAGATCTTCTGGTTGCCGAGGCTGTCCGTAAGAGTAGAATCGTAGGGAATCGTCACCAGCAGGCTATCCGAAGTTTCGCTCTTGGTGTATTTCCATTCCTTTGCCTCTTTCTTGCCCTTGGCATCTACATCCACCTTGAAAGAGACAATCGTTCCAAAGGAATCTAAAGCAAGCACGGGGAAAGTGATGGGGCTCTTGGCCCTTGTCCATAGAGTGTCTTTAGGAACACCCAGGTAGGGAGGCGTATTGATGACCCTGATATACTGGTCACTGCCCGCCGTATCCGTAGCGCTATTTCCGTCCACAGCGACAAACAGGGGTGAGTAGACGCCTTCCTTGTGGTAGACCCAAGACTGCGGTGCGGCATTGTGGCCCGTCACCAGGACCTTCTTCATCACATCTTTACCCTTGCCGGTAGTATCCTTTGCCAGGCTATCCAAAATCCACTGGTACAGGTAAATCTTGTCTGCGTTGTAACGCAAGAAACCCATCAGGTGGATCGTATCGCCAATGGTAACGGTAACGGTATCGCTTACAATAACGGAATCAGGATTGGGCAGGTTGATAATGGAATCGGCAAAGGCATCCGGATTTTCGAAGGGGGCACGTTGGACAAACACAACGGAATGGTTATTCCGCAAATTCACATTTTCCTTGATGGAAGACTCCCTGGAGCAGTTCACCAGGGACACTACGCACAAGGCCAGCATAACCAAAAAAAGCAAACTTTTTAACCGCATTATTCGATCCTTTATAATACGCTATCCAAGATATAAATTTATCTTTTTTACACGAAAAGGGGTAATTGCCCCGGAGCTTTTTATGGAAAATATTCCTCTTTGGTACGGTCTAATATTCTTTTTTGCACTGGGAGCATGCGTCGGTAGTTTCTATAACGTGATTGTATACAGGATGCCCCGGGGAATCTCCCTAATCAACCCGCCTTCCCACTGCCCCCTATGCAAGAAACGGATTCCCATCTACTACAACCTGCCTATCGTGGGCTGGCTCTGGCTGCGTGGAAAAAGCGCTTGCTGCAAGCAGCCCATCAGTGTCATCTACCCCATCGGTGAATCCCTTTGCGGCCTGCTGGGAGCGCTCGCCCTCTTTGCTGCAAATTACGACATTTCGATCACGGCCCCCGTTACCAACTGGACCGATGCCCTGGCCATGTTCTGGCTGCTCCTAGGCATGTACCCCGTTTGTGCCGTGGACATTAAGTACAAACTAATTCCTGATTCCATTTCGGTAGGGGGCATCGTCGTAGGCCTCGTGCTATCCATGTTCCCAGGGGGAATCTCTCCCTTTGAAAGCCTGCTGGGCATCATCGGGACCGGCGGTGGCCTTTGGTTGTTGGGCTTTATCGCCTCGAAAATCCTGAAAAAGGACGCCATGGGGTTCGGCGATGTCAAGCTGCTGGCTGGCTACGGCGCACTGATGGGAGTGAACGGAGCTGTGGAAACCCTAATCCTTGCAGCCTTACTCGGAATTGTCATCATGATTCCCTGGGCCAAGATTGCCGAAAAGAAAGGTCTTTCCGATGGTTCAGGCCAAATTCCCTTCGGCCCCTTCCTCGCTGTTTCCGCCCCAGTCATGTACCTGTGGGGCGAGCAGCTGCTAGACCTTTACGCCAAGTTCGTCATTGGGGAATGAGCATAAAAAAAGCCCGCCGTAAAGCGGGTTTTTCGTTGAGCTACCAGGATTCGAACCTAGACAAACAGAGTCAGAATCTGTTGTGCTACCATTACACCATAGCTCAATGGTGTTGCCAAAGTTAGTAAAAAATGTTCCTT